>ERZ836877.3764-NODE-3764-length-16545-cov-10.129715_pt1 | contig 16545 bp, 17 predicted proteins | sample MGYA00519469_ERZ836877 | MGnify/ENA primary metagenome ERZ836877 (study PRJEB31850, sample SAMEA3708809) | human gut metagenome | biome: human gut; feature: human-associated habitat; material: faeces | place: China | collected 2014 ... | reverse complement strand
GATTCTTCATGTTCAGACTCGCTACACTATACTCTTGACAACTTCCCCACCCACCAGGAATATCCGCTGACCCCTTCTTCTTGTATTTGAGGTAGAGGTATGCGAGACCGGTGAGGGTGAACGCTCCGAGGATGGCGAGCATTGTCCAGTCGAGGGCGTTCAGCGTCTTCTCCCACCATGTTCTATTGTGCTCCACCTCTTTCACCACCGGGTGGGATACGAGCTTTTCCACGGGGTAGGGTATCGGCTTCTCCAGATACACCACTTGGCCTTTCTCCTGTTGCAACGAGTCTATCACACCCATGAGCCGTTTTGTGTTCGTGTCGGTCGTTCTCGTGGTCTCTCGGCTATGGTAACGGTCAAAACCGGAGAGACGTCCCAATGAGTCGAAAATGGGTGCTATGGAGTCTTTTATCACTGTGGCCGTCTCGGTATGCGTGGCCGAGGAATCGCGAAGCAGAATCACTTTCACGCTTATGGTCGTGTCGTGGGTTGAAACCTCGCTGTGAGTCTCCATCGGCACGACTTCCGTGTGCGTTCTGCATCCGCAGAGGAGCGGAGGCGTGATAAACAATATAGTGGCACATTTGCATAGGTTTGTCGTTGTCGCGAGGGCCTTTGTCGTTATCCGTATCATCTTCATAGGGATTTGATGTAGTTCGTGATGCCCTCCACATGCAAAGCGGCGATGGCAGTCATACCTTTCTCCGAGAGCAACCAATCCGTTTCTATACGGTTGTCCTGGAAAAGGTTCTCGGTCAGCACCGCTGGGCATCTCGTTCCGGTCAAAATCTGGAACCGTGTCTCCTTGTCCGAATCTCCATCGGTGGTGTCGGTGCGTATGGCCGTTCCTGGCGGCAGGTTCCTCCGGGCCGCGACATAGAGACATTCCGCGAGCCTGTCCGCATCCGTAGGTCCGGGCGAGGTCCACGCCTCCCATCCGTGGGCGTTCATCCACTTCTTCCCGCTGCCGGAGGCGTTGACGTGTATCGACCGAGCAGGCAGTTACGCTTGCCGTAGAGGTCGCACAGAGCGTTGGCGCGTGCGCAACGCTGCCCCAGGGCCACGTCCGCATCCTCCGGCACCAGCACATGCACCTTATATCCTCGGGTAGACAAAGCCGCCTGAATCCGCTTCACTATAAGCCGCGAGTAAGCGTACTCCAGCAGCCGTCCGTCCGGCGAACGTTTCCCCTTAGTATTCACCCGGTGCCCATTGTCAAGTATAATGTGTATCATCTTTTTAAACTTTTCAGTACGAAAATTTGTATTATATTAAAATTCGTATTATATTTGCAGTGAGTTCTTACTCGTATTTCTTAACTATTAAAACCGTTCATTATGAATTTAAGCAAAGACGAAGAAGAGCTCATTGCGGCAATCCGGAATTACAGGAGGGGTTATCCTGACAGTTATCCCAATCTTCTGTATTACGCGCAGCAGCTCTTTGACAAGCTGACGGATTTGCCGAATTGAGTTGAGACGCGGCCTCCTTCGTAGCAAGGAGGAGGTCGCTTTTCAACTTTTAAGTAAGTGTTCAATTTTAATTTATGTTTTATGCGAGTTTGTTTTTGATGCGATTACGGTGCGGAGTGAAGGAGGATATAAACATATCCGACTGAGCGACAATTCGTAAGCGGCCAAAAGGAAACCGCAGAAAGCATAAAAGATTTCAAAACACTTGCTATCGGTTAAATTTGAACACTTACTTATTATCAGTTTTATAATCGATGGATATGGAAACGAAAGAACTGTTAAGTGATGCGAGAATGAAACTTCAGGACATTCTCGTCGCCATCTCATGGCGGGAACTCGCCCGCTCGTATTTCGGTAAATCATCCTCATGGCTGTATCACAAACTTGATGGAATAAAAAGTGATGGTACACAGGGAGGAGGCTTTACAGAGGCGGAGCGTGTAAAGCTCAAGGAAGCTCTTGAAGATTTAGCGAACAGAATACATACAGCCGCATCTCAACTCTAAATAACTGTCAGCTCTCTCATCTCGGTTCTCTCCCCACTCCCCGGTCCCGTCATGGCCGGGGATTTTCATTGTTCGGAGCCCTCCGGTGATACGTACGTCAACCCCTTGAGCGTAGGGTTTGGCGGCATACGGTGGTCGCACTCCGCGTTACGGCAGTGCCACGCCTTGTAATGTTCCGTCATCACTTTTGTTTCGCCTAACTCCCGTTCGAGGGTAGCGACTGCTGATTGCGCAGCTGCCAACAGGCCGTTGACGCGGTTCACCTCCTGCTCTGACTCATAGAGTTTGTCGGTGAGGGAACGTATGCGGTCGGTCTTGTCATCGAGGGCATGGTTCAGATTCGAGATACGTTCCAGATGTTCCGATTCAATGGCGTTTGATTTCTGCATAGATTCATGGAGGGCGCCAATCCGTGCTTCGTAATTGTCTATCATCGCTTTTTCAGCGGTCATCCTGGCCACCTTACGGTTGCTGCGCCAGTTGAAGAGCCATCCAAGGCTTCCGGCCACTCCAAGAGTGGAGCCGGTTATCGCTATTAAATTCTGTGTGTCCATGCCGCAAAGTTAGAACCGACAGATACGCGGCATCTTTTATCCATCCATAATGACAGCGGAACCGACAACAAAAAATGGCGGTTCCGCTGGAAATAAAACAGATGCTTGCAATCCGGAATTTTTCCCGGAGTAATGCTATGCTCTCTTAAAAATGCTATGGTCTATTAAATTGTGAAGGTGAGGCTGTCGTAGGCCAGGCGTACGTTGTCGGGCAGGCAGGCCTCGCGCTCTTCGTGCCGTCCCATGTGGTGGCAGATGTGGGTCAGGTAGGTTTTGCCCGGTTTTACCTCTTCTATGAGCTGCAATGCCTCTTCAAGATTCAGGTGCGAGAAATGGGGCTGTTCGCGCAGCGCGTTCAGTATCAGAACTTCGAGTCCTTCCAGTTTCCATTTCTCTTCTTCCGGAATAGTCTTGGCATCGGTAACGTAGGCGAAATCGCCGATACGGAATCCGAGTATGGGAAGTTTGCCGTGAAAGACCCGGATAGGCAATATCTTCAGTCCTGAAATTCCAAATGGCGTATTGTCTATTTCATGGAGCACGAACTGCGGCACGCCGGGATAGGGGTTTTCGCGGAAGCAATAGTCGAGTCGGCGATGCAGGTCATCGTTAACATCCTTGCTGAGGTAAAGAGCCATCTTTCCGTCGGTGTTCAAAGGTCTTACATCATCAAGACCACCTACATGATCGTAGTGTGAGTGTGTTATGAGTATGGCATCGAGATGATACAGGTTATGGCGCAACATCTGCTGGCGGAAGTCGGGAGATGGGTCGATAAGTATCTTCAATCCTGCTGTCTCAACCAGTATCGAGGCTCGTGTGCGCTTGTCGCGGGTGTCTTCCGAGCGGCATGTGTGGCATTGGCATCCGATCTCGGGTACCCCTTTGGAGGTTCCGGAGCCCAATACGGTTACCTTGAGTGAGTTGTCGATGAAGTTTACCTCCGGATCGAGATGCACGTTGAAGGTGCTGCTCACTACCTCTTTCACATGATCTGAAAGCGCCACGACGTCGTCGGCTGACGCATTACCCGTATTTGCCAGCACCAGGCACTGGTTCGGCCACACCTCGGCACCGCCGATGCGGTATCCCTTGAGTCCGGAATGTTCTATCAGCCAGCCGGCCGGTATCTTCACCATACCGTCGGGCAGGTCGTAATGTGGCACGTCGGGATGGCGGTTAAGTACCTCCTCGCGGAAGAAATATTCCTTTACCACAGGATTTTTGAAGAAACTGCCGGCAGACCCCACGAATTGCGGGTCGGGAAGTTTCGAATTTCTCAAAGCCAGCACGGTGTTCGCCACCTCGCGTGGCGAAGGGATGTGCCCAAGCTTCTCTTCAAGTCCGGCTAAAGGTCCGTAATCGAGTGCCGCGGCCTTATGGCTCCGTGTAAGCTTGAAACTTACACGGGTTATGAAATAGCGACCTTTCCAATCATGCTTGAAGTTGGAATCGCGGTAGGCGAAACCGCAGTCGCTTCCCTTGATTGTCAATGTCTTTCCCGTAACCGTGTCGAAGCACTCCACATTGTGGATGAAGTTTCCGGCCTCTACGCCGTAGGCCCCGACATTCTGCACCGGCGATGCCCCGACTTCGCCCGGTATGCCACTGAGATTCTCAAGTCCGGCAAGACCGTTTTCAAGAGTCCAGTCCACAAGGTCCGTCCATTTCTCGCCGGCACCGGCAATAACGAATATATCATCTTCATTCTTTTGGTAAAGAGAGATTCCCTTTATGGCGGAATGAAGCACAAGTCCGTCGAAATCGCGTACAAAAAGGAGATTGGAGCCTCCTCCGATATGAAGCACCTCATTGGTTCTGAATTCCGGGGCGCGGAAAATACGGGTCAGTTCCTTTACAGAGGAATACTCGGCGAAGAGCCTGGCTGTGGCATGCACACCGAAGGTGGTATACGGAGCGAGATCGATATTATTCTTGAACATATTTTTATGAGTGAATTCCTGTAAGTAGGTGCCCAAATACTTGATCTCCTACTTGACACTATTTGCGGAACGAGTCTAACAGACCGTCGATGAACCGAAGAAAAGTTCCGTCGGGATATTGCCAGATGTCGATGGTTGAATTATAATCGTGGCCCGAATTGGCGTCAGATGGGTTTCCGAGCGATAGCCGGCATTCCTCTTTCGTCATGCCGCGCACCACCTTGCCGTGCCGTATCGCCTCCCATACCGGTTCTGAAACAGCCGGGTATGAAAGCCTGGGGTCCGACAGGGAGAAAAGACGCGGTAACGGTCGGCTTTCGGCAAGAGATGAGTTGAAATCAAGAAAGAAGTAAAGAGGGATAGTGTCGGTAGCGGCCCCCATATTCATGCGCGAAAGCACGGCCTCGACCGGTAGCGACGTCCACACCTTCAGAGGGAAATAGCTTTGACCGGCGGTAACGGAGTCAATCTTCAGTTTTGTGAACTTAAGTATCGAAATTCTTTCTCCGTCAGGACGGTAGGCCATGGTCGACTTATTCCAAAGGAAACGGCCCGCAAGAATCGAGTCCGCTTGCGAAACCATATCGGCATCCACTATCAAAGGTATGCGGTCGCTGGTTATGCCGCCGGCCGCCTCCTGAAACTCCTTGCCGGTATTGTAACTATATCGTTGGCCGGCAGGTGTGGTCCATTGCAGAAGCGCATATTCCCGTCCGTCAGGCATGGAAACCGGAGCCACGCTTTCGAATAGCAGCAAATCTCCTGATTGTAACGAATCGCCGGCTGCATCGGAAGAAAGTACCATTCCGGCCCGGGTATCGGTAACTATGAAAGCTTTCCCTTTCTTCCATTTCGGGAGGGGTGTCCCGGATACCTCTGATAAAAGCATTTCCTCCGGCGATGGTTCGAGAAGACGGCGATCCTGGTCGGTAATCTCTATTTTCTTGGTACTCTCTATGCCGGTGAAACATCCGGATAGAAAGAAAGCGAGAGTTAGCGGCAGAATAACCGCGAATTGTCGATAGGAATATTTCTTGTGGAGATGTGCCATATTGTTTATCAACGCAAAAATAGCGAAAAGTTGCGACAGGAACGGCAGTAAGCGAGATAAAAAGTGCGTCGGGAAATATGGATAAAAAAGGAATATTTGAGTCCGGATAAATGCAAACAATTGTATTATAGTCTTCTAAGATAGCCGCTGATAAAAATTTCAAAAAATATTTGGATGGAATCTGAAAAAGCATTAACTTTGCACTCGCAAAACGGGAAAAGCTTGTAGCAAGAAGTTCCCGGTAAAGCAAAAATGGCGGGATAGCTCAGTTGGTTAGAGCGTCGGATTCATAACCCGGAGGTCTCGAGTTCAATTCTCGATCCCGCTACACCGAAAGATCGCTGAATCATTTGTTGGTTCAGCGATTTTTTTGTTATTTTTGTACGTCCGCACGTGCGGTCGCGGACGCAGGAACAACTGACAATAACAACTACTTATTTATATTATGAAATCTAATGCCGGATTGAAAATAAAGCTTTCGGCCATGAACTTCCTCGAGTTCGCGGTCTGGGGAGCATACCTTACATCGTTAGGCAACTACCTGGGGGGATACGGACTGGGTCCCGAGATCAAATGGTTTTATGCTGTTCAGGGTATAGTATGCCTGTTTATGCCCGCAATCGTCGGTATCGTGGCCGACAAATGGCTGGCGGCTCAGAAAGTGCTCAGCCTTTGCCATCTGCTTGCCGGTGTGTTCATGGTAGCCGCCGGCTGGTATGGATATACGGCCGGAGAGGATTTGTCGTTCGGTCCGCTGTTTACACTCTATACCATATCCGTGGCATTCTTCATGCCTACGATAGGCCTTGCCAATTCCGTGGCCTACAGTGGCCTCACGAAAGCGGGACTCGATACGGTGAAAGCGTTCCCTCCTATAAGGGTTTTCGGCACCGTGGGCTTCATATGCGCCATGCTGTTTGTTAACTTCACCCAGTATCAGCAGACCTACGCGCAGCTCTTCACCTCAGGCATATTGAGTTTTGTCTTGTGTGTCTATTCGCTGACGCTTCCCGATTGCCCTGTAGAGAAAGGGAAATCAACTTCGGTTGTCGACGCTCTCGGACTCAGGGCCTTCACTCTTTTCAAGGATAAAAGAATGGCGATATTCTTTATCTTCTCCATGCTTCTTGGCGTATCCCTGCAGATTACAAACGGTTACGGCAACCTGTTCATAACCTCGTTCAAGGATGTGGCCGAGTATGCCGACCTCTGGGGTGTAAGGAACGCAAATGCTCTGATATCGCTTTCGCAGATAAGCGAGACCCTCTGTATACTTCTGATTCCTTTCGCATTGAAACGTTTCGGAATCAAAGGCGTGATGCTCATATCAATGATCGCGTGGGTTATGCGTTTCGGATTTTTCGGTATCGGAAATCCCGGATCAGGATTGTGGATGTTTATTCTCTCGATGATTGTATATGGCGTGGCGTTCGACTTTTTCAACGTGTCGGGTTCCCTTTACGTCGACAACCAGACTTCCCATTCGATACGTTCTTCGGCCCAGGGCCTGTTTATGATAATGACAAACGGCCTCGGCGCCACCATAGGCACGCTTGCCGCCGGTGCGGTTCTCGACAATATAGTGTTCAATCGTCCGGTCGGAGTGGAGCAGATAGAAGGTTGGCATGAGGCATGGCTGATATTCGCCGCCTACGCATTGGTCGTGGCTATACTCTTCGCGATACTGTTCAAGTCTCCCGCCAAGCATGGGAATGTAACCGAAGCGGAAGTTCTATCGGCGGAAGATGACAATCCATCAGGTATGACCGAAGTTTGAGATGATACAGTTTTATGCACCTGATATTGAGGTAAACAATGCGCTGGGTCCCGAAGACTCGGCGCATTGCGCGCGTGTGTTGCGCAAGCAGCCGGGAGACATCATAGAGGTAACTGACGGCAAGGGACACCGTTTCGAGTGCAGGATAGTGTTGTGCTCCCCGAAAAAAGTCGAGGTGGAAATAATATCACGCCAGGATATTGCCAAAACATGGGAGGGTGTGATAGAGCTATGGGTCGCTCCGACCAAGAACATGGACCGCATGGAATGGCTGGTGGAGAAGGGTGTGGAAATAGGTGTTGACCGTATCGTTCCCATGGTATGTCGTCGCTCGGAACGTAAGGTCATTAAAACCGAACGGCTGTTGAAAATCGCCGTCTCCGCTATGAAGCAGAGCCTGAAGGCCACGCTTCCGGAAATCTGCGAGGCGAGAAGTTTCAAGGAAATGCTGGCCGACACTTTCGGCGGGCGCACGGTTATGGGTTACTGTTCTCCTGAGATCGAGCGTAAATCGTTCGCTTCCGAATATCGCAGAGGTGAGAATATCAGGATACTGATAGGTCCGGAGGGTGATTTTTCTCCGGATGAGGTAGAAGGGGCGCTCGGTAGCGGGGTCGTGCCGGTAACGTTCGGCAACGAGAGGTTGCGTACTGAGACGGCGGCCCTGGCCGCAATCCACATTCCGCATGTGATCCAGGAAATTTCAGAGTGATATGTGGCTTGCGGAGCAATGATAATGGGAAGAGTATGTATGGGGATAGGAATTGATATAAAGATATGGATGGAGGGGTATCTATATAAGAGACAACGATATGGCAAAATATGACAATATGCAGGAATACCTGCGATCCTCGGCAACCGGTAATTTCTTTCTGTTTGCCGGTCCTTGCGTGATAGAGGGCGAGGATATGGCTATGGATATAGCCGGCACACTTAAGGAGATAACCGCAAAGTTCGATATTCCCTATGTGTTCAAAGGTAGTTTCCGCAAGGCTAACCGTAGCCGTCTTGACTCCTTTACCGGAATCGGAGACCATGAGGCCCTCGAGATTTTAGGCAGGGTACGCCGGGAGTTCGATATTCCGGTTGTAACCGATATACACGAGTCTCACGAAGCCCGGCTTGCCGCCGAATACGTCGATGTATTGCAGATACCCGCTTTTCTTTGTAGGCAGACAGAACTGCTCGTGGCGGCGGCCAAGACCGGCAGGATGGTGAATATCAAGAAAGGGCAGTTCCTTTCCGCATCTGCCATGAGCAATGCGGTCGAGAAGGTACGTGCCGCCGGCAATGACAGTGTTTGCGTTACCGAACGCGGCACTACTTTCGGTTATCAGGATCTGATAGTCGATATGCGTGGTATTCCCACGATGAAGAGCGAATGCCGATGCCCGGTGATAATGGATGTTACCCATTCTCTGCAACAGCCCAATCAGTCGAGCGGCGTAACCGGAGGGATGCCTGAGATGATATCGACCATAGCGGGTTGCGCGGTTGCGGCCGGTGTCGACGGTCTGTTTATGGAGACCCATCGCGATCCCTCCGTTGCCAAAAGCGATGGAGCCAATATGCTCAGACTCGACAAGATGGAAAACCTTCTTGAAGAGTTGACCATCTTGCGCGAGAGTGTAAACCGCATCAACTCCCTGCGCTCGGGCCGATAGGAGGCTGCGGTGGTGTTGTTCCTGTGGCTGTCGGTGGCTCGGGGACAGGATGGCCCGGATTGACAGGTGTGCCCGAATTGTAATAGAATGGGAACGGCAGGGAGTATACATTGTCGGTACGTGTCCCGACAATCCCTTCCAGTATCGTGTCGCGCCCTGATGGGGCTTCGTAAGCATACAGGTTGAATTTGTAGAGCATCACGGCCACGTGTTCGAACAACGCCGACTGAATCGCTTCGTAAGGAAGCCATGAAGAGGTGGCAGTGAAGCAGTATAGCTGCAAGGGGATTCCTCCTACGGTCTGCTCGAGGGTAGACACGAAACAGGTAGATTCGGAAGCGGGCGCGATGTTGGGATTACTCTGCAGGTAAAGCTGGAGATAGGCGCGGAACACGCCGAGGTTCGATTCGATCGAGCCATTTACCAATCCTGCCGAATTGTTCACATCCTCGACTTTGCCGGCTTCGCGCTGTTCTATCTTTTTTTCTATCCATTCCTTCAGCAACGGAATTTCCGCAAATCGGGCCAGCATCTCGTCGTCGGCGGGTATGATGGAATCCGCGTCTATCAGGTAGCAGCGTTGTATGCGTCGGGTGTTGCTCTGCTGCATGGTTCGATAGTTGGTGAAGGAGCCCGACACAAGGGCGTATGGTGGTACCGATGTCGTGGTAAGATCCCAGTTCCGTATCTTGACCGAAGTGAGAGTGACTTCGGTTACAATGCCGTTGGCGTCCGTTCCGTGTATCTTCACCCAGTCGCCTACATGCAGCGTATCGTTCTCAGACAGCTGCACTCCGGCCACCACTCCTAATATGGAATCTTTGAAGACCAGCATAAGTACGGCGGCGAAGGCTCCGATACCGGCAAGCAGCGATGCCGGCGATTTGTCGACAAGCACTGCCACGGCCACAATGATAAATACAATCCAGACTCCACCCTTGATAATCTGGACTACGCCGTTGAGGGGCAGTCTGCGCTTGTTTTCCCTTGCGTCCACATGGTGCCATACGGCATCGACCACGGTATTCAGTGATATTGCGACCACAAACATCAGGTAAATCCATGTGAGGCGTGAAAGCCATGTAGACAGCGAGGAGTAAGTGGTCATTGTGAACTGAATCAATATCAGGAACACAATTGCCGGTATAATACGGCAGACTCTTTGGAAAAATTTGGCCTGTGTGAGTTCGGCATACAAAGGAGACTTCAGATGTCGCCCGATAAGTGTGACCACAAGCAGTACCAGCCATGTGACCAGAACTCCTATTCCGTAGGATATAAGGAACACTACAATGGCATACACGGTAACGAACAACGAATGGTCGTGTGAAAGACCTATAAGATCGAGACACCAGTGTACCACCTTCATGATAAGTTCGGCCAGAAAGGCCGTGCTCTGTTCAGCTTCAGGCGACAGAACATCGGGAATGGCCTTGGAAACAGCGTGAGACGCGGCTTCGGGGGCGAATGTGGAATCGTATAGCGACATAGTCATTTTTATAAGGGGATGTCCCGGAAGCGGGACATGTTTGATATTACTACGCTTGCGGTATGTATAAGGTTTGAAGCGATTAACTTTTTGCACACCCCATATAAGGTCGTGCAACTATATTAAATAATTGTTACAAACATGTGTTTGTGGTAATATATTGATAATTAAATGATTGAAAATTGTTTAAGAAATTTTCACACTTTGTTAAGGGTATTTGGGACTTAAAAATTAGGATTGGCGGATGTAAATGTCTAAATTTGAAATCGTAGAAAGGGGAGAAGGGTTGTTAAGCAGATGAAAACTCAGCTTAATCAGATGAAGGGGGAAGTTAACCAAAAGAAGAAAGAACCTTAAATTAAAATGGAGCAAACACTGGTAATACTCAAGCCGTCGGCAGTAAACCGCTGCCTGATAGGTGAGGTGGTAAAAAGGATAGAGAACAAAGGGTTGATAATTTCCGGTATGAAGATGATACAGCTCGACGAGGCGATACTTCGTGAGCATTACGCTCATCTTGTCGACAAGCCGTTCTTCCCCTCTATCGTAGCTTCCATGACCGCAACTCCGGTGATTGTGATGGTTCTTTCAGGTTGCGAGGTCGTGGAGGTTTTCCGTCAGATGACAGGCGTAACCAACGGTCGCAAGGCATTGCCCGGTACACTTCGCGGAGATTTCTGCATGAGCGGTCAGGCCAACATAGTTCACGCCAGCGACTCTGTGGAAAACGCGAAAATCGAGATAGCCCGATTCTTTAAGCCTGAGGAAGTTTTCGACTACATTCCGCAGAATGTGGATTTCCTTTACGGCGACAACGAAATCTGACATAATGCTTACCGACGGGGAGAAGAGAGGGATGAATCTAAAACGCTACAGGGCCACGGTGGTCTGCGACAGACAAGAGCTCTGCATGATACTGAACTGACTGAATAATGAATATAAGGAACATATTAGCCATGGCGATAATGGCGGCGGCATGTGCCCTGCCGGTCATGGGACAGAAAATAACATCGAAATCGCATCATTCTGACGTACATAAAAACCTGCTTGCCAATCAGGCCACGTCTAAAGATCAGATTCGACTGATTGAAAGCAACTCTTTCGTAGACCTTGTAGACGAACCGGAACCTGAGCTTGACATCTATACCGAGGGTTGGAACTCCAAAAGAGTGAACCCGTTTAAAGCTTCCGAGGTTCCCGACAAGATGGATATCGACGTATCGGATTATTTCATGCCGGTGCCCGGACGTATCACTTCCAACTATGGTTACCGTTCGCGTTTCAAGAGAATGCACAAGGGTGTCGACCTTCAGATACGCAGCAACGATACCATTTACGCGGCTTTCGACGGCAAAGTGCGTCTTACAGCCTACGAGGCGAAAGGATATGGCAATTATGTTATCCTCCGCCATCCAAACGGTCTCGAGACCGTTTACGGCCACCTCAACAAGCATCTGGTAAAGCCGGATCAGACGGTGAAAGCCGGTCAGGCTATCGGCCTCGGTGGAAGCACCGGCCGCAGCACAGGTCCTCACCTCCATTTCGAGACCCGTTTCATGGGGTATGCTATCAATCCGTGCGCCATCTTCGACTTCGCGAACCAGACAACACACACCGATACCTATACTTTCTCGAAGAAAACCTACACTCAGCCGCGTAATTTCGCCCCCTCGAAAGAGATGGCACGCGGAGAGAAAGAGAATCCCTACAAGAGCGTGAAGTCTACCCGCACCACCCATACTGTACGTAAAGGCGATACCCTTTCTTCAATCGCAAGAAGTTACGGTATGTCGACCACCACGCTCCGCCGTCTCAACGGCCTCGGCTCAAGCAGCATGATCAAGACCGGACAGGTACTGAAAGTAAAGTAAACCTTAATCGACAATAACTTTCAGTCGTTCAGCAGCACCTAAATACCTTATTCCGGTCCCAAAATACGACATCGGCCTTCGTGCATTTGCACGGAGGTCGATGTTTCTATTTCTTTCCGGCTATCTTATTTTGTAAACTGTTTTATAGTGAACGCAGTAAGTATTTGTGCATTCGAACCTGCGCATCGTTGGTAATTGCAATTGTATAAATGCACAAATACTTTATGTTTTACCTATAAAGACACTTATCACCTATTTCCAAGTCGTTTTATAGTAGGGTTAGATAGTGTTTGTGTGTTGTTATAGCCGTCGGAAGAGGAGAGGTGCCATCTCCGAGGGCACCTCAGGTACTGGCTTATAATGCACATTTAATTTGCGGATTTGTTGTCCGATGAAAGGATTACAATGGGAATGGTCTGAAGTTGTACAGTGGGGTCGGAACTGCGTAGTCTGCCGAGCCAGTCGAGAAATTCTCCGCGCTTGAGCATACGTAAGTTGCGGTCTTCATTGTAAATGTCGATAGGTCGGGGAAACTCCTTACGGGCGAAGATAATGTAGAGAGTGTTGATTTCTCGCTCCTTGTGAGTTAGGAAACGGTATTGCTCGTTATCTCCCTCCTGAGAGGTGAAGAATTCATAACGCTTCATCGCCTTTACGGGTGTGGAAGCGTCCGACTGCTGTGAGAAGGGGAGAAGGCGACAGATGTCTCCATTCTCGTCGCCGAGATAAACGGCTATGTAGCCATCTTCGGGACTTTTGAAATGTAATGTAAAACGGGTGCCGTTGTGAAACTTTTTCTGAGGGATATTTGCGCCGGGTAGTGATGCATAGCATACGAGGTCCAAAGGCAAGGACTCGATTGCGCGAGCCTTACCTTTGACCTTAACCGTTATGATTATATCACCTGAAGTGGAGAGCGCTTTGCTGACCTCGGGTGTTTGAATATCTTTGATCCATTCACCTTTGACGAGCGACAGCCCCGAGTGATAGAAGTATTCCGATAGGTCTGTATCGTCCTCCTGTGTTTCCGTCCACAACTCGGAAGAGATGAGAGTGCCGAACTCCTTGGCGAGAGCCTCGGTCTTCGCCTGCTGAATGGCGGTTTGCACAGCCTCTGTTTCAGACAAGTGCCTCGGCATTATAAATTCGCAACTTCCCTCGACAACGACTTCTTTGGCTGCAGCTGCCAACACACAGCAAACAAGAGCGCCAACCAACAATCGGATTCTCATAATAAATCGCCTATTTATCGCAGACCGGTCTTATAGCTACGCGATCAACATCATAATGAGAGAAATGGGAAAAGGTTAACATATCGTCTGAATTAAAGTAAAAAGCTATGTAACTACCTCTATTATTGTCATAGCTACTTGTCCAATAATAATAAAAAGAATTACTATTTCGGGGAATAAAGATGGTTTTGCCCGATGGACCTGTTATTTTCATACCTCCTACCCCTCTGTGAGATGAATAGGTAATATAGCATTTGTCCTTAAGTTCTTGTACTTCTTTTTGTGTAGGTGTTCGCCAAGGATCTCCTAACCAATATGTCGCGTTATCGTTAACAGATCCGCTAATAGATTGCGGAGGATAGGATATTTCATTTCTTGACCAATAGTAATCACGGCCAGGTTCAACACAGTTTGTCGTAAAATGATTAGTCGAATATGATAAATTGCAAGCAGCCCAATTCACGGAAAGGCCGAGATCCACAATGCCCGTCTCTATTACCGTACCGTGAGATTTCGGCTTTTCTGATTCCTGTTCTTGTTTTACCCATTCCTGTGCGGTAGCGTATTCTTCTATGCTTGTTTTTTCGCATGACGGCAACATCAGGAGGATGCCGAGAATGAATGCGTATATAGTAATTGTCTTGTTCATATTGTTTGAGTTTTTTATATGTTAGAATCGGTAGCCGAGTCGAAGTGCTAAAGATGGATAAGAGGAAGGGTTTATAAATATTTGATGAGGGCAATAGACTTCCTCACCATAATAGGATGTTGCCAATAAGTTATAATTGCATACAATGGCACCGTAAAAATGCTGTGTGAAATTTAGGCCTGCGCCTAATTCAAAAGGTATGAAGACCGGAATATCGGCATCAATAGCAAGATCCAAACCTACTCCGGTGTCAAAAGAGATGTATGCGCTCATGTTCTTGCTTCCGAAATCTTTGGATGTCCATCGCAGTTCCGGCATAAAACGAATCTGCGTAGTCTTAAAGTCTGCAAAATCGCTCCAGACCCCTGCTTTGGCTCCGAAAGCGAAGTGGGTTGATGATGCGTAGCGGTAGCCGACATCGAAACTGCCCACTGCACCACCTTTCAGTCGTGGCATTTGAGAGGATTCACCTTTGTTCGTTTCATAATATAGCACCTTCCCGAAGGCCGCGCCACCCTGGAGTTCGATGAAGATGCCGCTTCGGTTGGCATTCTGCGCCACCATGCCGACTACACTCATAAGAGTGCAGACAAGCAGTAACAGTAGTTTTTTCATAAAATATAATGTGTTTGTAATTGTTTATTTGTTGATTGAGTGTAATTAATAGGAATCAAAAGCTTTTACTGAGTAACTTGCCAAAGTCTCCATCTGGTGCCGAGTCGGGCGGAAGACTGCGATGTGGGTGTCTGGGTGATTCGGTTGTGAACTATGGAGATGCGTGGCACCTGTTCCTGTAGGTAATCGCTGAGTTCTCCCATCGATACTTGGCCTTGGCTCTCCTGTAGTTTTTTTATAAGACAGTATGTGAACAGACCATGTCCCTGTGGTGCGTATTGCCATGCGGCCTGGTCGTTGGAGGTCGCGCTGATTACTATGACATTTCCTGAGAGCGCGGCTTTTTTCGGTACGGTAGCCACGAGCCGTCCACCTTGCGTCAACATTTCATTACCCCGGTCGACACCGCTGAAACATGCGTCCATAAATACCTTTACACTCTTTGCCTTAAGGCTGCCCAACTGGTCGTATAGTGTCTTCAGAGGGTAGCAATAGCTTTCGTTCACTTCGTACGCATCCGCAGGGATGAGATAAGCTTCGTTGGTTTTCTCATTGGGAGCGCCATGACCGGCATAATAGAATATGAAACTGACATCGCTCTTGAAAGCCTCGTCTATTTGCTTCATATATTCCACGACAGCCCGCATATTGCCGTAAGTAGCATTGTAATACACGTTGATGTTGCTCTCGGGTATACCGAGGGTCGAGTGGCAATATGTGGCGAAAGAGCGTCCGTCATTATTTGCGAAAGGTACATCCGGCATGGTTGTGTATTTCTCGTTGGCGATGATGAAAGCGAAGGTGTTGTAATTGACAGCCGGGTTGACCGGAATATTTTTGTCAATATCAGATTCGCCGTATCTAATCTCCGGTTCCGCCGTGTTTTTACTGCTTTGTTTACCAACGGCTATGTCTGTGGTCTCCGGAACGAATGCAACGGAAGAGGATGTGGGCGCGGTAGTATTCTTATGGTTGGCCATCTGCTTGTGATAGTCCTCCACAAGGGTCGGTCGCAGACCGTACATATTGCAGTTGGTTGTTGAGATATATGCAGGAAGCGCGGTTAAGGATTCAAGTGATTTGCAACCGTCAAAAACCTTGATTCCAACTGACTCTGCGTTTACAGGTATGCCGATTGCAGATATGAGACGGCATCCCTGGAAAGCATGCTTGCCTATAATTTTTACCGATGAAGGTATCTGTATTTTGATAAGATTACGGCAATCCTTGAAGGCGGCGTCGCCGATTTCAGTGAGTCCGTATGGCAACGTAACGGAGGTGAGGTTTTTGCAATCCTTGAACGCCGATTTGTCAATTTTCTGTAGGGTGGAGGGTAGATTGGCAGTCTGAATCTTCGACCCGTTGAATGCGTTGGCGGAGACAGTTGTCATTCCTTCGGGAAAGATAACATACTTTACCAGTTCCAGTCGCCATGGAAGTGAGGCTTTGGAGTATGAGTCCATAGGTCCGCTGCCTGAGATTGTGAGCACCCCGTCGCGATCGAGATTCCAAGTGAGGTTTTTGCCACAGCTACCCTTCATATCGGCCTTGGCGATAAAGGTCGACAGTAGCCCCATAAGGGCCAGTAATAGTGTAAGATGTCGTTTCATATGTAAGGTCCGCTCCATTCCCAAGCAGACTTATTATATGGATACGAAAAAGCGGGCAGGTTGGACATTTTGGGTGATGAATTACGCGTAATATATTGATTTAATTATC
>ERZ836877.3761-NODE-3761-length-16553-cov-2.983634_pt1 | contig 16553 bp, 13 predicted proteins | sample MGYA00519469_ERZ836877 | MGnify/ENA primary metagenome ERZ836877 (study PRJEB31850, sample SAMEA3708809) | human gut metagenome | biome: human gut; feature: human-associated habitat; material: faeces | place: China | collected 2014 ... | reverse complement strand
AAAACATAGCATTTGCAATGAGACAAGGTCTTAAAATTTGTGTATACAAATTTTATGTAGCTGTGCGTCCGCTGTTGAACGGAAAAATCACTACTTTTATTGTTTTTTTACACTTTTAAATATAAATTAAAACATAGCATTTGCAATGAGACAAGGTCTTAAAATTTGTGTATACAAATTTTAAGTTTAACTTATTTTAATCTGTTACATAATATATATAAAAAAGTTTACAAAAGCATTGAATTATATATAAATTAAGTATATAATATTCACGCAAGTTATGTTAAATTTTGGAGGGGTGCAATTTATTTATGGCAAATATAGATGAATTAAGGAATTACAATCGCATACATATGATTGGTATTGGCGGAATTAGTATGAGTGGAATCGCTGAAATTTTAAAACATTGGGGGCTTACTGTTACAGGTTCTGACACTACCAAATCTGAGATAACAGATAAGTTAGTAGCTCAAGGTATTCCTGTTATAATTGGGCATGATTTAGATAATGTTGCTAAAGCAGATGTAGTTGTTTATAGTGCAGCAGTAAAAGATGATGACCCAGAGCTTGTTAAAGCTAAAAATTTAAATATTCCTATTATTACTAGAGGTACTTTTTTAGGAAAAATAACAAAAGCATTTGCTAACAGCATTTGTGTTTCTGGAACTCATGGTAAAACTACTACAACTTCTATGATTTCAGTGTGTTTTTTAGAAGCTCACAAAGACCCATCTATTCAAGTAGGTGCATATTTAAAACAAATTGACGGAAATTATAGAGTTGGTTCAAGTGAATATTTTATAATTGAAGCTTGTGAATATGTAGAAAGTTATTTAAAGTTATTCCCTAAAACAGAAATTATTTTAAATATAGATAATGACCATTTGGATTATTTTAAAAATATAGATAATATAGTAGCTTCTTTTAAAAAATATGTTAAATTACTTCCTTCTGATGGTTTACTTGTTGTAAATGCTGATGATGCTCGTTGTAAAGAAGTAGCAAAGGAATGTGCAGCTAAAACTATTACCTATGGTATAGAAAATGACCATGCTAATTATATTGCAAGAAATATTCATTTTGACAAAAATGGTTTTTCTTCTTTTGATGTATACCATAATAACTTTTTCTGGGCTACTGTTAAGCTTTCTATTCCAGGATTGCATAATGTTTTAAATGCCCTATCATGTATTGCTGTATGCAATTACTATGGTTTAGAAAGAGAACAAATAAAAGATGCTTTATTAAAATATACTGGTGCTCATAGAAGGTTTGAATATGTCGGAACTTATAGAGGCACAAACATATATGATGATTATGGTCATCATCCAACAGAAATAGCTGCTACTGCAAATGCTCTTAAACAAAAAACTTATAGGCAATCTTGGGTAGTTTTTCAACCACATACATATAGTAGAACTAAAAACTTATTAAAAGACTTTGCTCGTGCCCTACTTGGTTTTGATAATATCATAATAACAGATATATATGCAGCTAGAGAAGATAATATTTACAATATTTCTGCTGAAGATTTAGTTAAAGAAATTGAAAAGCTCGGAAGAAAAGCTATATATATTCCTAGATTTGATGATATAGTTAAATATATAAAAGAACGTGCAATGCCAAATGATATAGTTCTTACTTTAGGAGCTGGAACTGTAACTAATATTGGTCCTATGTTGTTACAACAATAAAATAAAAAAATAGTCTAATATAAAGTATTCTTATGTATTTCTACTTTATTATTAGACTATTTTTTTAATATCTTTCAAATATATTTATAATATTCTATAATTTTTATACTATCTATAATTTTTACAATATTTATAATATTATAGATATATATTTTAAAGTACTATAAAATTAAAAATATATTTTATATAATTTAATCTTAATTTTATATAATAATTTTTCTAAAAAATGTAATCGGCACTATTTAGCTTTGGATAAATAAATTTCATACTATTTTCAGATATCATTCCATCTTCTTTATGATTATCTAAAAAACTTTTTCCTTTTAATAAATATTTTGATTTCTGACTTTCTGTTAACTCTCCTTCTCCTATTACCACAGGGTCATTCCATGTAACATCTACAGCATACCATTGTCCATTTAATTCTACATAATTCCATGCATGTAATTCTGTTTCTCCTTCTGAATTTGTAGCTGTTCCAGAAACTAATATACAAGGTATATTTAATCCATCCATAATGTATTTAAACATTCTGGCATAGCCTTCACATACTACTTTAGTTTCTACTATCGCTCCATAAAGATTATATTTATTGTTATTTCCCTCTGTATTTTCATAAGATAAATTATCTATCATCCATTCGTTAACAACCTTTATTTTCATCGCATTATTATATGGGCCTAATATTGACATTACTTGATTTCTTATGTCTTTTATATATGCATCCGCATCTTCTATTTCTTTTTTATTGGCAAAGGTACTAGATAAATAACTACTATAATCTCCTGGTCCTATTTTTACATAGTAAGTTGTTGTAGCTCCTTCTGTTCTCGCTTCCATTACCATACTTACTTTATTTATATCTAAATAATACAAATCAACATTATCATATGAAAAAGCATTCCAAGCTGACTGATATTCTTGATTTAAAATTTCTTCTCCGTCGGCTCCATTTAAAATGCTATTAAATTCTGTACCAAAATCTATTACATATGTTCCTGTTTTCATATCATCTTTATGTTTTTTTAATCCATCATAGATTTTTTTAGCAGTATTACTTAGTTGTTTATAATAATAGGTATTTGTATCTGTTGTACTGCTACCTTGAGTTTGAGTTTGTTCATTATTTGCATTTTCGACTGGTACTACTGTATTTTGTCCTATATTATTTTCTGTATTAACAGTTGGTTTTGAATTTGACTCATTGTACAATTGAAAATTCATGTTATTTTCTGATGAATTATTTCCATTGCTTAAAAATGCATATGCAATAAATGCAACAATAGATATAATAATTACAACTACAATTACAGTTAATATAATTAACTTTTTCTCACTACTACTTCTCATATTCTCTCCTCTTTGCTATGTTTTTAATATCACAATTACTTTATTAAATTATGATTTTATACTTTGGTGCTTAATAGTTAAAAGTTTTGATTATAATTTAAATTAATTATAACATACTTTAATTTTTTTGCGACATTTTTCTAATACGTAATTTTTTATATATTGAAATTATTATTAATACAATAACTATTCCTATGCAAACTCCAGCAGTATCAATACATACATCTGTTATGGCTGGCCCTCTTCCTGCTACGAAACTTTGGTGATATTCGTCTGTTATTGCATATATTAATCCCACTAAAAAACTTATTCCAAATTTATATAACAACTTTGTATTAAAAGTGCACATAAATGCCATTGCAAATATTCCTACTAAAGTATAAATAGATAAATGCGCCAACTTTCTTACAATAATTTCCCCATTTTCTATTATTTTTTCTTTATCATCAAAATCTAAGTCTTTTATATATGGTAATGTATTTACTATTTTTTCTGTAACCATTTTACTTAAAGAGCCGGACTCTTCTCCATTTTGGGAAGAAAAATTAAATATTAGCACAAAAATTGTTATTAATAAGCTAAGAAATAATGCTCTTAGTAAATTTTTCTTCATTTGATCCTCCATTTAATGTATATTTAAGTACAAATTGTAGTGATACTTATTTTTATTCTCTATAGTATAATTAATTGTTTTATTATATCTAATGATACATATTTAAGAATAATTTATATATTTCATTATTGTCTTTAATAATCAATTTGAAAATTTGATATTCTCTTCTCAAATAATTCTGGATATATATTACTTTGGTCTTCAAATAATTTAAGCCACTCTTGTCTTTCTTCTTCATCAAATTTTTCTATTCTTTCATATGTGTAAAAAGTTATTTCTTCTGTCATTTTAAATTCTCTAATCATCTTAAATTTTGGACTTATAATAGGATCTTCTGTAATTGCATAATTTATATTTGGAATTATATGTCCTTTTTTAGCTCCTGTATCGTCTAAAACTTTATTTGCAATCCAAAAATATTTACATCCTAAAGCGTCTTCTGGAAAACCATTTGTTGAATCAATTGCAAAACTATATGGTACATAATTATAGATATTTCTATCTTCAGGTAAATTATAATTTGTAATCATATGGCTACTATAGTCTCCAGTTGCTGCATTTAAATATATCTTATTTTTTTCGTTACAATTATCTTTTACAAATTTAACCATATTTCCTATTTGAGCATAATCTTCCCTTTTTTCTGAGTCTATAACCATATTTGTAAAAAACAAATTATTATAAAAATATTTATTATGAAATATGCCACCCACTAAATTTGCTAAAATTATTATTCCTAATAAAACAGCAAAGCCTATATTTATAGATGTTTTTTCTTTAAAATTTAAAATAGCAATCAATCCAAATATAAAAAATAGAATATATGTTGGAACTAATATTAACATTTGATGTGGTCCCATATTTTGAATTCTTGTAAATGCTACAATAGAAATAATCCATGTACCTATTAACATTATTGTATAATATCTTAATTTTTTATTTATAATTCCGTAAATTAAACCTATAGTTATAATAATAAAGTATATTAATTCTAATCTTTGAAACTGTTGTATAATCTCTGTTCCAAGACCACCCAAGTTCCATGCTGTATAACTCGTCTGGTAATTATTTTTTAAAGTTTTTATTATTATTGGAGAAGATAATAATAAAATTCCTCCACCAACTACTAAAGCAAATTTTAAACCATTAAATATTGTATTTTTTATTTTTTCTTTATCTTTACTAATTAAAACTCTAATTAATAAAGTAGTTGCATATGATATAAAATAGCCTAGCACAAAAAACATATACCATCTTCTTGTAATTACCAAACCAAATGTACTTCCCAGTATATAAATCCATCTTTTCCAATCCACATATGAAAAGTCATAATCCATTGTTAGTAAAATTATAAAGCATATAAATATCATTCCTATTATATCTGGTTGTCCAGATAAACACGCTCCATGTAAAGGCCAAAAGCTAATTAAAAACAAAGCTGATAGTCCGAATATCAATAACTTATTTTTTATATTTAAATTATCAATAACTTTTTTTATTATCATAAAAAATAAAATTACTGTTGGCACCATACCCACAAAATATGAAATTATATTAAAAGCCTCTGGTGTCATATTAGTTAATGAATATATTCCAATTGTAAAAGACAACAAAAAGTAATTATAATCTTCGTATATTATGGTTCTGATAATTTCTTTTATTCCTCGCCCAAAGCTTTCCTCAAAGTGAGGTATAAGATTTAGTTGATTTCGATAATAAGTGCTGTTATCCCATGTGTATACATATTCTCTACAATTAATTATTACAATATATACTATACTCATTAGTATAATTGCAATTCCCATTATTAAAATATAATTTTTATTAAATTTAACATTTGCTATTTTCCCTATTTTATATATAGCATATATTATAAAAAATATTGTCCAAATATTAAATAAGTATAGCGATATTTTCGAGAATAAGACAAACGGTGCTGATAATAGCGCACATACTATAAATATCAAACTATATATAAAAAAACTTTTTCCTATTAATGAACTTTTATTATAAAATTCCTTTAATTTTGTCAATATATAAACCCCTCTTTATAATTCTGCTTTAACACAATTTAATGCTTCTGCAATGACTTTATCCATATCAAAATATTTATATTGTCCTAGCCTTCCACCAAAAATAACATTTTTATCACTTTTAGCAAGTTCTGAATATTTTTGATATAAATTGTTATTTCTTTCATCGTTTATTGTATAATAAGGTTCTTTTCCTTGTACCCACTTATCTGGATATTCCTTTGTTACAACAGTTTTTGTAGTATCTACATCATATTCAAAATGCTTATGCTCTATTATTCTTGTATATGGTACTTCATATTCTGTATAATTTACAACTGCATTTCCCTGATAATTTTCTTTATCTAGTATTTCTGTCTCAAATCTTAAACTTCTATATTCTAGTTCTCCAAATTTATAATTATAAAACTTGTCTATAGGACCTGTAAATATAATCTTACTTGCTATATTTTCTAGTTCTTCTCTATGCTCAAAAAAATCATAATTTAGTCTTACTTCTATTCCATCTAACATTTTCTCTATAATTCCGAGTATATCCCCCTATAGGAATACCTTGATACTTATCATTAAAATAATTATTATCATATATAAATCTTACAGGTAATCTTTTTATTATAAAGCTTGGAAGTTCTGTAGCTCTTTTTCCCCACTGCTTTTCTGTATAACCCTTTACTAGCTTTTCATAAATAGTTTTTCCAACTAAACTAATAGCCTGCTCTTCTAAATTTTTAGGTTCTGTAATTCCAGCTTCTTTCTTTTCTTCTTCTATTTTTTTCTTTGCCTCTTCTGGTGTTATAACTCCCCATAATTTATTAAATGTATTCATATTAAATGGCATATTATATAGCTCGTCTTTATAACGTGCAACTGGTGAATTTGTATATCTATTAAACTCTGCAAATTGATTAATATATTGCCAAACTTCTTTATTACTTGTATGAAATATATGTGCTCCATATTTATGTACTTGTATACCTTCTACATTTTCTGTGTAAATATTTCCACCTATATGTGAACGTTTTTCTATTACTAAACATTTTTTTCCAACTTTGTTAGCTTCATATGCAAATATAGAACCAAAAAGTCCGCTTCCTACTATTAAATAATCATATTTCATAATATATTTCCTTTCCTATAAATTATTAGTAAATACATTTTATCAATTATAAAATAGAATTACAAGTATTAAATTTTAAAATTACCTATGTAACTTATTTGTTAATTATTTACAACTATATCTAAAATTATTCAGTTTATTTTTTATATAAACTTATTTTATAATTAGGTAACTTTAATTTTACTATTTTATCTTTGTACAATAATTATATATCATTCCAGCTGCTTCTGCTCTTGATGCTGTTCCTTGAGGATCTACTTTTGTTCCATTGTATTTTCCTGTTATTACTCCTTTTGCTACTGCCCAGTTCATTGCTGGTCTTGCATATCCTGTCACTTTATACAAATCTACATATTTATTTGTATTTGCTGTTACATTTACATTCTTTCCTTTATATTTCGCATAATTATTTAATATTACCGCTAGTTGCTCTCTTGTTATACTATCATTTGGTCCAAATTTTCCGCTATTATATCCACTTACTATTTTATTCTTTGCTGCCCATCTTACTGCATTGTAGTAGTACTGACCTGTTACATCTGTAAAGTCTTTTATTCCTGTTACTTTTGGCTTGCCTTCCATTCTCCAAAGTATTGTTACTATCATCCCTCTTGTTATTTTGGCATCTGGTCTAAATTCATATTCATTTGCACCACTAATTAGGTTATTTTCATAAGTATATTTTACAGTATCATAATACCAACTATTTTTAGATACATCTGTAAAAGGAATACCATTTGAACTTGTTACAGTATCTTTTATTTTAAAAGATTTTACTATTTCATTTTTTTCTACACTATTTATATAGCTTTTATTTGTAGACCCAAACAATAGTAAATATGAATAATTATCTGATAAAAATTGGTAAACAGAAAAATAATGTGTTATTCCTGTTGAAGTTTCTCTAAATTGAAGTTCTAGTCCAATACATTCGCTCTTTTTAGTAATATTTTTAGAAATTAATGTAAAGTCTGAACCATAAGATTGTTGAAATATACTAATTAAATAATTCATATAATTTTCACTAACAATTAAATCTGTTCCCTGCTTTTGCGTAACTTCTAATCTAAAAATTGTTGTAATATCTTTTTCTTCTTGTATTGAATCTTCAGTATTTTGTGTGTTTTGATATGAATTTGGTAACCAAATAGTATATTTACTATTATCATATATTTTTGCCTCAGCTGTTAAATTCCAAATAAATAAAATTCCTACTGTTAAAAATAAACTTAATAGTATTTTGTTTTTTAATTTCATCAAAATTCCCCCTTTTATTTAAATTTTCTAAATTATATCATTATATAACAAAAATTACCACATATTATTATAAAATTGTGGTAATTCTATTTTGACTTTAGATTATCTGCCACCCATTCCGGCCGCCGCCTCCTCCGGCCACCGCCTCCTCCAGAAAATCCACCTCCGCCACCACTCGATGAGCTAGAATGTGCGCTAATTTCTGATATAGATGTTTTATATGCAGTACCTACACTATTAGTTATGTTATTAATCGTATTTATTGTAACTGCATTATTATAAAATGAGTAAGTAGAAAAATAAATTACTGGGTATTCTTCTATTTTGGTTTCATTCCAAGACTCTTTTATAAATACTTCTGGATAAGCTGCTTTTAATTGTTCTAATACCTTATCCGAAATTCCAAATGCAGTAGCATATACTAAATATTTCTCCCACAATACTAAATCTAAGACTTCTTTTTCATTTAATAATGAATAGTCTTTCATAAAGTTACTTAATCCTTTCCACTTAGCTTTTTCGTCTGCTCCATTTTGAGTTAAAACTGCAATTCTATCTCCAATTTTAGCTCTTAAATTCCAACTATATGTAGCTACTGCAATTAGTGGTAATAAGCAAAGTAATATTATAATCCAACTATTTAAGAAAGTCATCCCAAATTGTATTTCTACTATTCTTCTAAACATTAATGATATTAAATATGTAATAAATGCTTCTCCATATAGAAATAATACCATACTTTTTAAGCCTCTTGCATTTTTACTTTTAACATACTGCTTTTCTTTCGCTTTATCTACTAAATTTAGCTCATACAAACTATTTCTAGCATAATTAACTATATTATTTACAATATGACTATACTGATTGTATTTATGTTTTGCAAATAAATTTAAGTCGGATATCGGAAATTCTTTTCTATCCTGACTTGTATAATATAGTAAATCATAAACTTGTTGCTCATCTTTTGGTAATTCTTGTTTTCCTTTTAATATACTAACATAAACTTCTTTTTCTTCTACTCTTAGACTAATTACTCTTTTTAAACACAAGTCTAAAATTGTAGAAGAAATTGCTTTATTTTGTATATCCCCTGTATTTAGTCTTTCTTTATTAAATTTATATAGATAACAAGCTTCTGCTGGAGTTGCATTGTTTCTTGGAATTTCTCTAAAGTACTGAATATCATTATAAACTATTCCATCACCTTTTTGTTTATTTAAATTATTATACTTTACAATTCTAGTTATAAAATAAATTATAAGCAATAAATATATTATTCCTATAAAAATATAAGAATTTCTAGCATTTACACTTTTTTCATCTGCTTCATCCGCCCATTTTTGTTCTTCATCAATAATTTGTTTTAAATATGAATATTGCCTAATTTTGTTATAATTTACATTAAACATTTTCTCTTGTGTAACAATTCTAATTTCTAGTCTTGCTCCAGGGTTTAAATTATTTAACTTAAACTTTACAGTATTATTATTTACTTTTTCGATAATTCCGTTTAGTTGTCCATGCCCCCAAACTTTTAAGTTTTCTGTATTTTTAACACTTTCTGGTAATACTACTGTACCAGTAACTTCTTTAGCTGGAATAGCATTTTTACCTTCTTCTAAAAACTGCCAATAAATTTCTTGTGCATCATTATATTCTGTTACTACATCTGTTACAGTATATGAAATTTGAAATTTGCGATTACTTTTTTCATTGTCCATTCCAACTCCCCAAGCAATTTCAAATTCATATTTACCAGTTTGTAAGCCATAATAGCAATCTTTTGTTACATGATACATCTCCTCATCTATTTGTTCAAGTAACTTACCATTTTGTAAATCGATTACTTGTACATCTGTGATATTTCCATATTTATTTCTATTTAAAGAAAAAGTTTTAAATAATGTATTAGTATTTTTTATATCTACATCCCAAGTTTCTGTTACCCTCATACTACCATCTTTTTGCATTTCTACATGGTAATCTATAGAATTTAAATATTGATACTTATCTACCCCTGATAAGAAAACACTAAAAATAATAAATCCTATAACAACCATAAAAATTAATAAGAAAATATAACTTTTTAATTTTTTCATATATTATCCCCTTTTTATTTGATACACTCACCCTGATTGAGCCAAAAACATATGATTTTCATTTTTTAAATTTTTCTCTTATTTCTTCTAAATTATAAATATTACTTACTTTTACCCTATATAATGGAATATTTACTTGTTTGAATAATTCGTTTTTAAAATTATCTAGTTTTTTTACATTTTCTCTATTGTGTGTATAGTCATCTAGTTCTATACAACACACTATCTTACAGTTTTTATTGTTTACTATTGTAAAATCTATACTTCTTGATTTTATTCTATTTCTATCTACTTTATTATTATCTTTTACATTTATAATTCTTTCTAGATTTATTTGTGGAAATATAATTAATTCTAATTCGTCTGTTACTTTTTTTAGTTCTCTATAAAATTTTAATTCTGTTTGTGTCATTACATAATTATTTGTTTCATAATTTGAATAATCTATCTTTTTATCTTCTGTTTCTTTGCTTGGATTTTCATTTAAAATTACTGATACTGCAATTAGTATAATTACTATTATTATTAAACCTATTAACATATTTTTTCTCCTGTTTATTTTATTCTTGGATACGGTTTTATTTCGTTTGTTAATCCTAATATATAATCTGTACTTGTATTATAAAAATTGGCTAAATCTATTAATACTTTTGTTGGTATGTCATTTCTTCCTATTTCATATTGATTATATCCTGTTTGTGACATATTTAATATTCTTCCCACTTCTTTTTGTGTTAAATCTTTGTCTTCTCTTAAATTTTTTATTCTATCATACACAATTATCACCTTGTAAAATATTTTATAATAACTTAAAATAAGTTATTAACTTCTAACTCAAAATAAGTTAAAATATCTTTGTAATAAAATAAAAAAAGCCTAGTTATTAGGCTTTTCTGTTTGGTGCCTTCACCTGGAATCGAACCAGGGACACAAGGATTTTCAGTCCTTTGCTCTACCGACTGAGCTATGCCACCAGTGCTGTTTTGCGAGTGCAAATATAGGGCATTTCTATAAATCTGCAATAGTTTTGCGGGTATTTTTTATCTTTTTTCATTTCTTAGTCTGAAACACAGATAGATCATCAGGATAATCAAAGAGATAGAAGCCATGGGTACGGCTGGCTGAGCAATGGCCCAGACCGGTATAGCTATAGCCAGGATAGCCAGATAGAATTTCAGATATTTTCTGATGAATAGAGGAAGCGCTTTCCTGAAAATAAAAGGGATTACAAATAAATTGAGCGGATTGGCCCATAGGATATTCCAGTTTGGAGCAGTGATGGGGTGTGCTGTAAAACCTCCTAAGAATACAATCAAAACCCCTACAATTCCTGTGAAAAGGAGAAAAATAAGGGAAATGACATTCAATAATGACCGGCTTTTAACATATTGTAAAAGTAGGATCAGTAGCAGGCATCCTAGAGCAAAAACGAAAAGGGGAGTCCCATACCAGGAATTGGATAGGTTCATTTCCGGAGCCTGATATAAAACTTCGGCAGGTTCGGCCAGCAATTGTCCGTCGTATCGGGCATTTTTAAGTCCATACATCAGATAATCCGGCAAGAACATATATTGAAAAGTAGTGGCCATACGATTACCCCTTTGCCCCAGGATCGTATGTATGCCCCATTGTACCCAAGGGGAAGCTTGCAAGTACTCATCCAGTAGATTCCAGAAATTTTTGTTTACATCCGGCATATTCCAGGCGACACTGTCGGGTAAACTTTTTAATAAGATATCCCTGCTTCGGGTGGTACAATTATCGAATAGAAAGTTGTAGAGATAATAGCGGTTTTGCGGGAGCAGGATCTCTTCGAGCAGATCGAAAATCCGTTGTTTTTCCAGCGAATCCAGCCGGATAGTTTGAGCGTAGACCGTACGTTCTTCCAGCTGATAATTGTATATGAAATGGGAGAATTTCTGAACAGTCAGCTGATAAGGAAGCAGGCCTCGTGCATATTTTAAATAAAAATGGGGAGTAGAGAAGTCGAAAGTGCCATAATTGTACACCCTGTCGATTTGGTGTCGGGGATCGTTGATCCGGATGGCCGTATGACCGAAAAGAGAGTATAATTCGTTGCCGGGAGCACAAGTCAGGATACTGACTTCGGTCTCCGGAGAGAGTGTTAATCCTATTCCTTTAATAGAAATCAGACTGCTTATTATAAATAAAAAGATGATCTTTTTCATTTTATATGTCTTTTTATTCCGGATATTCAATATGACAAAGAAATAGAGCCTGTGCAGGAACAGAAGTACCTGCATTACAGCGGTTTTTAGATTCTATAATTTTGCGAACATCTTCTGGGGTCAGTTTACCTCTTCCCACGTCAATCAACGTACCGACAATCGCTCTTACCATATTCCGCAAAAAACGGTTGGCTTTTACCGTAAAAATCAGCTGTTTATCGGTCTCTTCCCACTGAGCTTCATATATAATACAATTATTGGTTTTGACGTCGGTATGAAGTTTCGAAAAACTGGTAAAGTCCGTATAATCGAATAACACCCGGCAGGCTTCGTTCATTGCCTGAATATCCGGCAGGGGATAAGCTTTCCAGGCAAATGGATAGGTAAACGGATCTTTTGTTTTATCGATATAATATTTATAGGTACGGGAAATAGCCGAAAAACGGGCATGTTTATCCATAGGTACCCGGTATATTTTGTAGATTGCAATATCTTTATCCAGTAATCCGTTCAGTTTATAGACCACCTGTTGCGGCTCCGGAAGTTCACATTCGATATCGAAATGAGCGACGAAAAATGAAGCGTGTACACCCGTATCCGTTCTACCGGCGCCGACGACGTATATGTCCTGGCGTAGCAAAGTACTGAGGGCCCGGTTGATTTCTTCCTGCACGGACGATGCTCCCGGCTGGATTTGCCAGCCGTGGTATCGGCTGCCGTTATAAGCTAATTCAATAAAATATCTGACCATTTTTTCTTATCTCCCGCGAAGATAAAAAATAATGCCGAATATTGTATATCCGGCATAGGGGTTTCTTTATTCTACAACGACTTTACTCTTTCCGTTGCCGGTCTTTACCAGACAAATTTTGGCAGGAATACGTTCGGTCAATTCCTGTACGTGGGATATGATTCCCACCTGCCGGCCTTGTGAGCGGAGACGTTCCAGGGCTTCCATGACAATTTGCAGGGTTTCGCTGTCTAAAGTGCCGAAACCTTCGTCGATAAAGAGATTTTCTTCGAAATGATTCCGTGAAGAAAAGGAAGATAAGCCCAAGGCTAAAGCCAGAGAGATGAGGAAGGATTCGCCTCCCGATAAAGAGAATACCGACCGGGCTTCATCGCAGAGATCGTGATCGATGACTTGTAGGGCCAACTCATCGGGTATACGCTGCAACTGATAGCGGGAGGTTAATTCCCGAAGTTGTATATTGGCGTATGATAACAGGATATCCAGCGTATATCCTTGGGCGATCTCTTTAAACTTATAGCCACTCTGTGAACCGATTAGATCGTCTAGTTTGCTCCATTGGTTTAATAATTTCGTTTTCGCATCGAGGGTATCCTTTAAGCTGGCCGCTTGTTTTTGGTTTTCTTCCTGGGTGTGCAGAGTTGCCAATACTTCGGTTTTTTGTTGGAGGATACGCTCGGATTCCTCTTGTAATGCGGTGTATTGACGCTGTAAAGAGGAAAGTGATTCCGATTGTGGATCGGGGCGGCCGGGCGATTGTAAATGATCGGCCAATTGTTTTTCACGTTCCCGTAGAGTGGCCAAAGCAGTCGTTACCTTATCCCGGAGGTGATTTTGTCTTTCCCGTTCTTCCCGGATTTTTTCAGGTGCCACTTGCAATAGTGAAATGAGAGTGGCTTCGGTTAGCTGAGCAGGTGCTGTCCGATTGTATTTTTCCAGCCATTCGCCTAATTGCCGGGTGGCTTTTTCCAGGCGCTTTTGATATTGGTCACAGGTGGTACGGAGTTGGGTGATTTTTCCTTTTAGTTGTTCCGATTGGCCTGAAAGCTGTTCTTTCTGCCGGATGGCTGTTTCCAGTTCCTGAGTCGCCCTTTCTGTTAACTCTTGCCAATAACGTTCGGTTTCATCGACCGTTTGACCTTGCAGAAGCCGGGCCCGTTTCCGGATGAAAGACAAAGTCTCTTCAGAGCGTTTTTTCAAAGCCTCTGCGGCTTCTGTTTCGCTTTGGCGGAAGGATTCCAGGTTTTTCTGATTCTCCTCGTATTCAGCTACCGATTGAAGCAATAGTTTTTCATTTTCTGCCGATTGCAGCGTTTTAGTTTGCCATTTTTGAGCAGCTGTGGTCAGTTCCTGTTTGAGATCCGGGTAGTTATCTTCCCAGCGTTGTCGCCAGGTAGGTGCATGCATAAAAGGAGCGACCTTTTCCAGTGAAATATTTTGCTGGACTTTCAGGCCTTCAATGATCTCTTGCAACTTAGATAGTTCAGTGGCTTGACCGACTACCTTTTCCTGGGTCTGCTGAAATGTTTTTTGCAGGGCATTGTTTTGGTTTTGTATTTTATCCAGTTCTTTTTGGAGCGTTTCTAACTGATGTTGCCGTTGCTCCCATTCGTTTTCTTTCAGACAAATACTTTCCAATTCTTTTTGGCTGATATTCAGCTGTTCTCTTAGGTTTATCCGATTTTGTCCGTTAGAAACAGACCTATCCGAATAAAGCTCCTTAATTTGCTGGAGAATCTCTTCGCATTCTTCTTGCGATTCATATTTTTCATTTTGTAATACGGGTAATACTTCTCCGAGGTACCGGTGTTCGGCTTCAAGACGCGCATTTTCGGTTTTTAACCGATTATATGCTGCTTCATGCTGTCTGACTTCTTTTTCGAGTGTTTCGAGCAAGCCGTCGGCCAGGGGATGATGTGCCGCATAAGGGTGGGATTGGCTGCCACATACCGGGCAAGGGGTATTTTCTTCCAGTTGGGCCCGGAGTCGAACGACATTTTCTGAAACCGATAGTCGGGCTTGTTCCAAAGTGTGGCGTATGGTCGTGTATTTTATTTCTGCAATTTCGATTTCTTTTTTGTATTCGGTCAGGCGAACTTTGAGTGCTTGTAAATTTTGTTGTTGTTGTTGCAGTTTATCTTGCCTTTTTCTCAGTTCTTGCCGGGTCTTATCTAGTTTTTCCGTCAAGGTAATTTCCTGAAGCAATCTTTCGCGTTGTAGGCGGAGTTGTTCTTTACGATTGCGAAGTTCGCTTATGGGAAACCGGTTGACCGATATTTGTTGTTGCTGGCGCAACTGCAGGAGGTCATTGTGACGTTGTATGGATGTTTCGATCTCACGGCGTTGAAGTTCCAGCTGTTGCCGGCTTACTGTTAGTTGTTGTAGAGTAGAGGTATATAAAGATTGATTTTCTATAACCTGCAACCTTTGGGTATAAGCTGTATCCAGAAAACTTTCGATCAGCTTTATGTTCAGGCACATTTGTTCATGTTGCCTGTTTTTCCTGAACCATTCTTTTAATTTATCGTCTAATTCTCTCTGTTGCAGAATACGGGAGTATCTGCTATCCTGAATTTTTTGATGCACTTTGATTTTATCTTGCAGGTCGGTTAAAGTTTTCCGGCTCTCTTGTTCTACCTGCCGGGCATTGACAATTCCGATATCTAAACGACGGGCTTCTAAAAGTTCCGGTTTAAGCTTATTGTACTGGGTTGTATATTGGTTTACCAATGATTTTTGCCGTTCCACCGATTGAAGGGTTTGCGTGGCTTTTTCGTTCAGATCGGAGAGCGCCTGTTCTGTTTGTCGTAATAATTCAGTTTGGCTTACTAAATGAGTGGTACATTCATTTTTTTCAATCCAAAAAAGACGGCTGCTTTCGATGCTTTCCATCTGCTGTAACCAGACTGACTGGGCTTGTGCTTCGGCTTGTACTTTTTGGGCATCCGAAAGGGTGGCCTGGGCTTCCGATTTAGATTGATTGATTTGTTCTAATTGCTCTATCCAACGTATTTTACGTTGGATTTCTTCATTTTTTTGTTGAAGAGCCTTTTCGTGTTTCAGGAGTTTGGCCGATTGTTGCTGTAATGTCTCGATTTCTTCCTGGGTAAGCAGGCGAATATTCCCCATACGGGCGGAGAGTTCTTTCCATTCATTGCGGATAGCTGTCGTTTTGGAATAGACCGTATTCGAGATAACAGAATAGATTTCAGTACCGGTCAGTTTTTCGAGTACTTCGGCCTTTTCTTCTTTCCGGGCTTTGAGGAATCGGGCAAATTCATTTTGTGCCAATAAAACGGTACGGGTGAATTGATTATAATTCAGACCGATGAGTTGAATCAATTTATTCTCCGATTCACTGATTCCTGTAGTGATAGGAGACGGATCTCCAAGGGGGTATACCCGGAGTTCTGCAGGTTGAAGTTTCCCGCTTATTTTATTATTGGCTCG
>ERZ836877.3758-NODE-3758-length-16557-cov-4.600351_pt1 | contig 16557 bp, 14 predicted proteins | sample MGYA00519469_ERZ836877 | MGnify/ENA primary metagenome ERZ836877 (study PRJEB31850, sample SAMEA3708809) | human gut metagenome | biome: human gut; feature: human-associated habitat; material: faeces | place: China | collected 2014 ... | reverse complement strand
CGAACTGGTGTAAACGGTTTTGCAGACCGGTACCTAACCACTCGGACATGGAACCCTTTTGCGACTGCAAAGTTAGTACAAATTTTTGAATCTGCCAAATCCCGAAGCCAAATTTCTGAAATTTTTGAAATCTTCACAAATTTCTAAGATTTCTGAAAAAACTTGGGCCGGCTCATTATTTAGCGCGGAGCTGTTCTGTTGTTGGGGCAGAGTCGTTCCGTTGTTCGGGCGGAGCTGTTCTGTCATCCGGCGAAGCCGGGATTTTATTTCAAGGAGTCGAGAATCGATTCCAGCTCCACTCCGCTCACCAGTACCGCGCGTGGCTTGCCGCCTTGGCTGGGGCCGACGATTCCGGCCTGCTCCAGCTGGTCCATGATGCGTCCGGCGCGGTTGTAGCCCAGCGAATACACGCGCTGAATGGCGCTGGTGCTGGCCTGTCCTTTGCTGACTACCATACGGGCCACTTCCTCAAACAAAGGGTCGCGGTCCTTGCTGTTGAACTCCCCGGCACCTCCGGCTGCGTCCTCGCCGGCTGCAAGCTGCGGTTCGGGCAATATATACGGACCTTGGGCGTACGGCTGCTTGGCTACATAGTCGCAGATGGCTTCGACCTCCGGCGTGTCGATGAATGCGCACTGCACACGCACCATCTCCGAATTGTTGGAAATCAGCATATCGCCGCGGCCTATCAGCTGCTGGGCGCCGACAGCATCAAGAATGGTGCGGGAATCCACGCCCGACGACACCTTGAACGAGATGCGCGACGGGAAGTTGGCCTTGATGATACCGGTAATCACGTTGGCCGACGGGCGCTGGGTGGCGATGATGACGTGCATGCCGACGGCACGTGCCTTCTGGGCCAGACGCGCGATAGGCATCTCCACGCTTCGGCCCGACACCATGATGAGGTCGCCGAACTCGTCCACGATCACCACTATATACGGCAGGAAACGGTGCCCCTCGTTCAGGTTGAGCTGACAGTCGCGTATCTTGGCGTTATATTCCTCGATGTTGCGCACCTTGGCGTTCTTAAGCAACGTGTAGCGGTTTTCCATTTCGATGACGAGGGAGTTCAGCACGGCTTCCACTTTCTGCGAATCGGTAATGACCGGCTCGGGATTGTCTATATCCTCGGGGATGACGGCCATGTAGTGGTCGCGAATCTTGTTGTAAAGCGAGAACTCCACCTGTTTCGGGTCGATCATAACGAACTTCAGCTTCCAGGGAGCGAGGCTGAACATCAACGAGGCGATGATGGCGTTGAGGCCCACGGACTTACCTTGGCCTGTGGCGCCGGCTACAAGCAGGTGAGGCATCTTGGCGAGGTCCGCCAAGTACACCTGATTGGAGATGGTGGAGCCGAGCGCGATGGGAAGATGGTATTTCGTTTCCTGATATGCCTTAGAATTCAGAACTGTGCGCATCGAGACGGTCTGCTGCACTTTGTTGGCAACCTCGATGCCGACGGTACCCTTGCCGGGAATCGGGGCGATGATACGTACGCCGCTGGCTGCAAGGCTCAGTGCGATGTCGTCGGCCAGGCCACGTATTTTGGAAATCTTAACGCCATTCTCCAGTCGAATCTCATAAAGAGTGACGGTGGGTCCGACGGTTGCCTCGATCTTGGTAATGGGTATTCCGAAGTCGAGAAGGGTCTTCTCGATCTTGTTCTTGTTTTCAAGCTGCTCCTCCTGGCTGACGTTTATCTGTGTCTTGGCGGGGTATAGGATTTCGGTAGAGGGGAATTTATAGCCGCGGGCCTCCCAGTTGCTGATTTCGGAACGAAGCTGGGGCTTGTAGGCCTCGCTGATGGTGCCCACGTTGACAATCATCTTATCAGTAGCGGGTTTGGGGGAATCAGAGGAATCAGAGGAATCAGAGCTATCTGAAGGTTCGGCAGTGAGCGTGGACTCGGATTCGGTCTCGGATTCGGATTCGGGGTCAGCTGCAGGCTCGGATTCAGAGCGGAGAGCAGGGCCCTCCGGCTCAGAGGGAAGGTCGTCAAGGTCGGGCATGGAGTAAAGGGGGGTGTCTTTCTCCGAGAAGTCTACCTGTGTCTCGTCGTCCGTCAGGTCGGCGACAGGTTCGGGATGCAGCACTGTGGCTTCGCCGGCACGGATGTCGTCGATTTGCTCCTGCTCCTGCATACGGCGAATCTCGGCCTCTTTGGCCTCCTGCTCGGCGCGTGCCTCACGCTCCAGACGGCGCTTTTCCTTATGTTTACGGTAGATGCCGCGTATCCACACCACGAAGTCGTGCAGACATATCACGGCGAACACCGACAGCATGAACAGCGACAGCAATGCGGCTCCGGTCCAGCCGGCGAATCCCACGATGAATTCATTGACGTAACGGCCATGGTAACCACCCCAGTTCACGGGAGTGTGGGAGCCGATGGTGACGAGGCCGATTATCAGCGAAACGGTGATCAGCACGATCAGGCACTTGATGGTGAAGTTTACGGTCTTGAACCGTGGCTTGCCAACCAGTATCTTCATGGACAGGGCCAGGAGCCATACCACTATGACCAAGGATCCGAGTCCGAAACTCTCGTTGATAAGGAACTCCGAGAGTCGGGCGCCCCCTTCGCCGCCTGCGTTCTGTGCCTTGAACAGCACCTGACCTACCGGCATACCGTTGACAAGGCTCTGGTCCTCGACGCATGTCACGAAGTATGACAGAAACGCGACGAGCAGATAGATGCCTGTGATTCCGAGGAATATGCCGAACAGCATCCTGGCCGACGTGCCCGTGAGCGCGCTGACAAGCTGACGCCAGCGGTTGGGCTTTTCACCCTGGGCGTTGACTTTGGTCTGTACCTCGGGTTCCTTCTTGCGGCGTGCGCGCACGCGACGCCCCTCGGCACGCTGCTGTGCCTTAGGATTGTTTTCGCTCAAGGTGTCCGACGTGGGCAGGTCGTTAAGCGACGAATAGTCGGGGGAATAATCGGTATATTGGGAATTATTCGGCATTGAATTGGCTGATATGCAGTTTAATTGAATAGGGATGGCAAACGCTTTGCTGTGTGTTACAGGGCAAAAATATTTGCGAATGCAAATTTAGGAAAACTAATTTGCATTCGCAAACAAAAATCGTGAGATAAATCTGTAATTTATCGACAACTTAGAGAGGGTGTCGAAATGGATTCAGGCTTGCTTCAGGAAAGCCTCTGCGGCGGCCAAGTCTTCGGGGGTATCTATGCCGATAGTCGGGAAGTCGGACACCGCCACACGCACCTCATAGCCGTTCTGCAGCCAGCGCAGCTGCTCCAGACTCTCGGCTATCTCCAGCGATCCGCGCGGAATCTTAACGATCTCGGCTAATGCGGAGGGGGTATAGGCATAGATGCCGATATGGCTGTAATACTGATGCCGTGCCGGCCAATCCTTCTTGTCGACGCCACGCAGGTAGGGAATAACGCTGCGGCTGAAGTACAGCGCGCGACCGTCGTCGCCCATCACTAATTTCACCATATTGGGATCCTCCAGCCCTTGGTAACTCCTGTCCTGCGGATAGGGGCGTGCCAGCGTGGCAAGACGCGTGTCGGGATACTTTGTGAAGATTCCCACGATGTCGTTGATCTGCTCCGGACGGATGAAAGGCTCGTCGCCCTGCACGTTGACCACCACATCGTAATTGCCTCCGATTTTGGCATAAGCCTCTGCCAGACGGTCGGTGCCGCTGGGATGGTCGGCGCGTGTCATGACGGCACGATAGCCGGCTGCGGTGACGGTGTCAAAGATGCGGCTGTCGTCGGTGGCTACGGCCAGATCGTAGCCTGTGGCCGCGACCTGACCGCACACGCGGAGTATCATTTCCTTGCCGGCAATCTTGGCCAGCGGTTTGCCTGGGAAGCGAGTCGACGCATAGCGCGCCGGTATCAATACAAGTACCTTCATTTACTCCTCGGCTGCAACGATTTCAGCTTCGCCGCCCTCGATTTCGTCCTTTACGACATTGGGCAGCTCGAGACCGTAGTGCTTCTTGGCATCGAGGCGCTTCAGTACGATGCCGAATATCAGGGCGAGTGCGCCGAGACATGCCAGCATTACCAAAGGCACGGTGTAGTTATAGCTTACCGCAGCCTGCTCGGGAGTAAGGGTGCCGTTGGCAAGACCTTCCACAATCTGGGGGTTGGTGCTGTCCAATACTTTACCTATCAGCAGCGGGAACAGCCACAGACCGATGTTCTGAATCCAGAAGATGAGTGCGTAAGCCGAACCGATTACGTTGGCGTCAACCAGTTTCGGGACGCTGGGCCACAGGGATGCGGGTACGAGCGAGAACGAGGCTCCAAGTACCAGAATGGTGACGTATGCCACGATTACTCCACCTACGGGGCTGCCCTTGAACATGGGGAGGATGAAGGCGAATGTGAGGTGACAGGCAATCAGCAGCAGTGAGCCGAGAATCAGCATCGTGGCGGCTTTGCCCTTATTGTCTACATAATTGCCGAGGATGGGCGTGATACCGACAGCCAGAAGGGGGAACACCGCGAAGATGGCGCTGGCCGACTGACGCATGAAGCCCATGTAGCAATAGATAACCAACGCCACAATAGAAGTGACAAGCAACGCATACTTCATGCTCTTGTTCTTCTGGAAGTTGCTTGCAAAAGAAGTAAGGGCAATAACAATCATTATGACATACTGAATCACTGTTACGGCGTCAGTGGCCCAGAACGAATCGGGAGCCACGTCAGTGAAGCTGAGATTGCACTGCAGCATGTTGACGGCATACTTCTGGAAGGGGAAGATTGCGGAGTAGTACAGCACGCAGAGCAGAGCCACCAGCCAAAACACATAGCTGGACAGGATCTTGCCTATGTCGCTGATCTTGAAGGGTTCGTCTTTTTCCTCGGCTTCGCCGGTCTGGGCGTCGAGTTTGCGGTCCATGAAGAAATAGACTATGAACATTATCAAGGCCACCATGAGCAGAATCACGCCGAAAGCGACGGAACGCGAAACGCTGATGTCACCGCCCAGATTGGCGAACAGGGGCGAGAAAATCATACAGGTTGCCACACCGAGGCGTGCCAATGCCATCTCCGAACCCATGGCCAGAGCCATTTCGCGGCCCTTGAACCATTTGACGATACCGCGGCTGACGGTGATGCCGGCCATCTCGACGCCGCATCCGAATATCATGAAGCCTACGGCCGACAGCTTGGCCGATGCCGGCATGCCCTCGTAGAAGGGCGAGATGCCCAGCTCGTCGAAACCGGGAATGTAGTTCAGGTGATTGGTGAACCATACATCGAGGCTGCTGCCGATGAATGCATCGGTCAGCGCATACCAGTTGATGGTGGCGCCCACCAGCATCACGGCGCCGGAAAGAACCGCCGTAAAGCGGACGCCCATCTTGTCGAGGATGATGCCCGCGAATATCAGGAAGAAAATGAATACGTTAAGGAACGTCTCGGAACCCTGCATGGTGCCGAACGCGGTGGAGTCCCAACCCCTGGTGGACTGCAGAAGGTCCTTGATAGGGGAGAGGATATCCATGAATATGTAGCTGCAGAACATGGCGAAGGCCAGCAGCCCGAGGGCCGTCCAGCGTGCCCACGCCTTGTCGCGCAGTGATCCGATTGCGTTTTGTGCTATTGCTGTCATTGTGTTGATACAGTTAGTTATTGATTGGCGATTACATATTCAATGGCGTTGACAAGCCCTTCGACGTTGGCGCCGACGATGCGGTTTGTCTCCTTGCCGTCAGGATCGAGAATGACGAAGGTCGGCACGGCCTCCACGCCATATTTCATGGCCAGATCCTGCTGCCGGTCGATGTCGACAAACTGGAATTTAACGGCGCCGTCATATTTTTCGGCCAGTTTGTGCACCTCCGGAGCTATCATCCGGCAAGGTCCGCACCATGTGGCCGAGAAATCGATGACCGTAGGTAGCCATTCGTCGTCGGCATTGACGGAATCCTGCGCGGCTTTGGCCGCAGGCTGCTCTACGGAGGTCTGTTTCATGTCGGCCTTCTCCTTGGCGGCCTCTGTCTTGGAATTGCAGCTCAGAGTGACCGATACCATGGCTGCCACTAATAAAATCTTGATTGTCTTCATCGTATGTAATGTGTTTTTATAGTCACCCCTCCCGATTGTTGGGAATCAGGAGGGGTGAATAGGTTAAAGGGTATCGCTGCCTCTTAGATCTCCTTGTCGTGCTCGAGCAGCAGCGTCATGGAGGGACGGTCGCAGATTTCGGAGGGGCCGAAGTACTGGATCGGGCCGGGATACTGATAGAGTGTGTTCAGTGCCAGAGTCTCGCGCATGGAGGCGAACTTCAGGTAGGGACGGCCCTTGAGGTCGACCAGAGCCTTCTGTATCACGGGCTTCATCTCGCCCTTGCGGCGCTCCATGTTCATCATCATGGTGATTGGAATACCGCCGGCAATCCACTTGTCGCTGGGCTCGGTGAGGTTGCGTACGCTCGACATATAGCCGGTAACGCCGGAGTTGATCAGCATTGCGGCGTTGTAACCGAGGCTATATGTATAGTCGGCGTCGAAGTTGGTGGGATCGGCGCAACGGCCCTCATAGCCGAAGAAGTGGTGCTGTGCGTTGAACTTGCCGCTGTATTCGCCGCGCTCGGCCCACTCGTCGAGACGGGCGGCCACCATACGGCTCAGCAGGTTCTCGGTCTCGATCAGCGACACCTGTACGTTGCCGTGGCTGTCGCGGTCAAGGCTGAGCTGCAGCGCGATGTTCTTGGGCAGGCTCTTGTAGAGGTCAGCGTTGGCGGGCGACAGGAAGCCGTGAATCAGCTCCAGCTTCTCGTTCTCGTCTACCTCGGCGAGTTCGTCCTGATGTGCCTCGATCACGTCGTTCAGCTCGGCAATCAGGTCCTTCATCGAGGGAATGAACTCGATCAGGCCTTCGGGGATGAGGACGGTACCGAAGTTCCAGCCCATCTTGGCGCGCTCGCTGATGACATAGCAGATGTAGTTTACGATATTGTCCAGCGTCATCTTCTTGGCCTGAACCTCCTCGGAGATGAGGCAGATGTTGGGCTGGGTCTCCAGAGCGCACTCCAGTGCGATGTGGCTGGCCGAGCGGCCCATCAGCTTGATGAAGTGATAGTACTTCTTGGCCGAGTTACAGTCGCGCTGGATGTTGCCGATAACCTCGCTGTATACCTTGCAGGCGGTATCGAAACCGAACGAGGTCTCGATCCACTGGTTCTTCAGGTCGCCGTCGATGGTCTTGGGCACACCGATCACCTGCACGTCTGCGCCGATGTTCTTGTAGTATTCGGCCAGAACTGCGGCGTTGGTGTTGGAGTCGTCGCCGCCGATGATTACCAGGGCCTTGATGTTGAGCTCCTTCAGGATCTTGAGGCCTGCGTCGAACTGCTCGGGCTTCTCCAGCTTGGTACGGCCGGAACCGATGATGTCGAAACCGCCGGTGTTGCGGTAATCCTTGATGATGCCGGCTGTCAGCTCCATGTACTGATGGTTGATGAATCCGGCGGGGCCCATCAGGAAACCGTACAGACGGTTCTCCTTGTTCAGGGTCTTCAGACCGTCGAAAATACCGCTTACTACGTTGTGTCCGCCGGGAGCCTGGCCACCCGACAGGATGATACCTACATTGAACGGTTCCTCAACGCGGGCGGGATTCTCATCGCGCTCGAACTCCACTACGGGCATGCCGTAGGTGTGGGGAAACAGCTGCTTGATTTCTGCCTGATTGGCTACGGATTCCGTAGGCTCGCCGATGCGGAGCTTTACGGCGCCCTTCAACGTCTCGGGCAACTTGGGCTGATACTCAGCTCTCACTTTCTGAAGTGCACTCTTTTTCATGAGTCTGTCTTATCGTGATGTTGGTTTACTTTTAGTGAGTTGATTTTCTGACTGCAAATTTAACGAAAAAAACACACATAATAATATCAAATGGCGCAAAAAAGCCAAGATTTGATAAAATTTCGGTAAATAAATCCGTTATATCAGATATGAAAGGAAGAATTATCCTGATATTGACAATGGCGTTGAGCGCGGTGTCGTCCGTGTTCGCGGAGGTGGTTCCGCAGAAACAGGCGATGCAGCTGGCGCAGAATTTCTTCAACACCATGTACGGCACCGTTACGGGCAGACCTAAATTGGTGTGGAACGGCCGCGAGCTGACCACCAACCGCCTGTTCACGCCATTCTACACATACAATAGCCCAAAAGGAGGATATGTGACCATATCCGCCGATTCCAAGGCATATCCGGTGCTGTCGTACAGCAGGACGAATACATTCGACAAGGCAAAACTGGGCGATGACGAGCGCGACCAGTTTCAGCGCTATGCGCGCGAGATAGAGCTGATACGTTACGACAGCCGAATTCCGACTGCGGCAAAAGGGGCGTGGGAAAATATACCGAAGTATTTCACCGATGTAATCAATAATCCATACGCCACGGTAGAGTTCCGCCGGCTTACGGACGATGCCCGCGACCGGCTGGAAACCATAGACCGTCGCAACGCGTGGGTGATGATGCCCACTGCCGTTGAGTTCGACCTGTACGACCCGGAACAGTACCGCGACTATACGCTGGACGATGTGCTGGTAGCAGAGGAAGTTCCCTTTAAGTTCTACGAAGATTTCCTGGCCGAAATGGCCGAGGAGGAACGTGCCAGAGCCGCGGCCTACGACCGGATACTGACACCCGACGACGCCATATTGCAGCGTAGCGGCGGCAGTCATTACACGGTGTTGCTGCCCGACGAGGCGGCGATGTCGCAGGTGTTCGCCGTGAACGGCACCCGTATGCAGCGTAAGACTTATCGCGGCACGAACAGAATGGAAATAGACCTGGCCGGTATGGCGTCGGGTTATTATGTAATATTGGCTATGTCGCAGAACGGCGACATATATGCATTCAAGGTTTACAGATAATTATGAAACTGAAGGATTCGAAGATAATGGCGTGGTGCGCCATGGTGTTAGTGATAGCCGTGACGGTGATGACAGGCCTGTTGCGCACTGAATGGTGGACGTACATACCGGTGTTTTTCGCCTTCATGATGTCGTTTTTCCATCTGTTGGCGGTGTATATGCGTCGCATACCGCAGATGTCACGCACGCTCGACGTGTGGGCGCTGGCGTTCGGAGTGCTGATGATTGTCGGCATCATCGGCGTCTACGCCGCCGAGTCGGCGATCTTCGACCTATAACCGGAGTGGCGACGTCCACGTCGCCCACAAGTTGACGACGTGGACGTCGTCATCCCAGTCGCTGCTACTGGAGGGGCGGTGTCCTCACCGCCCGTCAGATGCTTCGCGGACTATGACCGGTTCGTTGCCGGTGCAGTCTATGATGGCCGACTGGCGTATCTGTCCCGGCTCACCCTCTACCATAAGGTCTATCGTTTTGTCGTAGGTCTCGGCTATAAGCTCGGGATTGACGGCATAATCCTCGTCTTCATACTGTATGGTGGTCGTCAACAACGGGCGGCCCAAGGTCTCTACAATTTTGAGCGCGATGGGGTTGTCGGGGATACGCACACCTACCACCTTGCGGTTCTTGAACGCTTTCGGAAGACTCGACACGGTGCGGAACAGAAGCGTAACGGGACCCGGCGTCTGTTCTTTCAGAATCTTGAAACCGGTGTTGTCTATGCGGGCATAGTCGGAAGCCATCCGTATGTCAGAGCAGAGGATTGAAAGGTTGGTCTTGTCCGGATTAATGTTCTTTAGCCGGCATATACGTTCGATGGACTTCATGTTCATGGCATCGCAGACCAACGCATACATCGTGTCCGTCGGTATGATTGCCGTCTGACCGTCATCCAGAATCGCAGCGATTTCCCGCAGCTGATTGTCCGACGGCTTCTCATTCCATATCTTGATAGTATTCATGGCATCACGCGTTTAGATTGCCAGCAAATTTAAAGAAAAATATTGAGATTCTTTCGCAAATTTGGTGATAATGCGTAAAAATATTAACTTTGCGGAGTGTCCAAAGGGCACATAGACACACCGAAGCGTTTTTTGCTTTTTATATAAGCAAGAATCATTCCGCGCTTCGTCATATCACTAACCTAAAGACGTCGAATCAGGAATGGATGCGACATGAGAAAGATTTATGGAGAAATATCTAAAGTATTTCGTGCTGATGCTTGCCACCGTATTGAGCCTCAGCTTGTCATCCTGCGGAGGTGGTGACGACGACGAACCTGACCAGCCGAATAAACCATCAGGAAAGTATGAGATGGTATCAGAGACCATCGATGTAAATAGTTTTTTTGAAATTAATTTTCGAAGGAATGAAGATGGATTGGAACTGAGCTTCTGTCAGGCAGGTGTATTCAAAGGTGATAATAGTTTATATTTTGGTGTACAAGACCGTTATCATCAGAGTATAAGATGTGCTGCATTCGGATCCGTACAATCATTGTCAGACATTAACAATGTAAAAGATTTGGAATGGTATGAAGCATATGATTGTACTGCAAATCGTAGACTCGCAGTAGAAGAAAAAAGCGGTTTTGTGATAGAAGGCACCCACGACGGGCAAGCATATTATGTCCGTGTATTTATAGACAGCTTCAATCGTAATGCGTCAGGGGATGTAATCGGCATCAATTATAAATGGCAGCAGTTCACTCCGGCGCAGTAACACGCATGCCAACAGGCTCGAAAGCCTGTTGCCGATACCACATCGACATTTAGACCTTTGCCTAACACAAAAGGCAAAGGTCTATTTGATGTTGGCAATCCGCGTATTTGACTGGAGGGGCGGTGTCCTCACCGCCCACAGATTCACCTCGTCCGAAGGTTGCCGACGTGGACGTCGTCATTCCAGTCGCCGACGAAATCAGCAACGACTGGAGGGGCGGTGTCCTCACCGCCCGTAGATTCAACGGTCCATAGGTTGCCGACGTGGACGTCGTCATTCCAGTCGCCGACGTAATCAGCAACGACTGGAGGGGCGGTGTCCTCACCGCCCACAGATTCTGACCGCCCACAGATTCTGACCGCCCACAGGTTGCTGATTTGTGAAATTTATTTGGGTGAATTATATCAATATTTCAGAAATTATGTTAATTTTGCCCTTTAGAGAGTGGTAGTTAATATAATATCCTCTCAAATACAATTCAATTAATACCAATCACGATTCCAAAATTGTATTTCAGCCATGGACAATCCATATTTCGATCCTAATGAAGAAGTGAAAGTGTCGACTTCAGGTGCTTTGCCTCATTGGAATCAATACGGTAAAATCCAGTATGTCACGTTTAGATTGGCTGATTCATTGCCACAATCCAAAATTGCGGAATTAACAGAACTGAAAAATAGATTTATTTCAAATCATCCGAAGCCTTGGGATAAGCAGGATAAATACGCATATTGGAAACTAATCGGTCCTGTGGAATCAAAGTTGCTTGATGCCGGCTATGGATTGTGTATACTGAAAATCCCGGAAATCCGCGGTATTGTTTCGGACACTTTAAGATATAACGATGGAAATAAGTATCGGCTTATAGCGTATGTAATCATGCCCAATCATGTACATGTGTTGTTTGAACTGTTCGGTAATAACAGTATAGAGAGTGTCATGAAATCCATTAAAGGTTATAGTTCACGGAAAATTAATGAATTGACTGGAGGTTCGGGGTCTGTATGGATGAAAGAGTATTTTGATAGAATTGTGCGTGATGCATCACATTTAAAAAGTTATATCAGGTATATAATAAATAATCCCAGGTTTTTGCAGCCTGGAGAATATGAGTTGTGGCGCAGTGAAGAATGGGTATATGAGTAACTCCGGTAACCAAGATGACTGGAGGGGCGGTGTCCCCACCGCCCGCAGGTTTTCCACGTCCATAGATTGACGACGTGGACGTCGTCATTCCAGTCGCCGACGCAAGCCGCAACGAATGGAGGGGCGGTGTCCCCACCGCCCACAGGTTTTCCTCATCTATGAGTTGACGACGTGGACGTCGTCATTCCAGTTTTGCCATGTCGGTAAAAAGAAGTAATTTTGCAGTATATATTAGATTGTAAAAGAAGATGAGGATACTGATAGTGGCGGCAATGGATAAGGAGAAATCGTTGCTGCTGAATCTGATGAAGGAACATACTACGGAGGATTGCGAGGGCATATCCGTAAATCGCGGCGAAATAAAAGGTCATGACATGCTGCTGGCCAAATGCGGTATCGGCAAAGTAAATTCCGCGCTTGTGACATCGAAACTCATAGATAGGTATAAGCCGGAACTGGTAATCAATAGCGGCGTGGCCGGTGGTGCGGATGAAGCCGTGAAAGTCGGAACCGTTTTGGCCGTTGAGGGAGCCGGTTACCATGACGTATGGTGCGGGCCAGGTACTCAACCCGGCGAGGCAGACGGGTTTCCGCTGCTGTTCCGTCCATACGAGAAAGGAATGGAAATAATCAGGGCGCTGCAAGACGAGGGCGAGCAGATACAGACCGGCATCATAGCCACTGGCGACAAATTCATCACCACGCCCGCGGAGATCGCCGCTATCAAGGCCGTTTATCCTGAGGCCAAGGCGTGCGACATGGAGTCCGCCTCGATAGCGCAGGCTTGTGCATGGGCCAAGGTGCCGTTCATGGTAGTCCGCGTGGTGAGCGACACCCCCGGAGCCGCCGACAACCTGTCGCAATACCAGAACTTCTGGTCGGAGGCCCCCGAAAAGACATTTCACGTATTGAACCAACTGCTGGAGCGGCTGTAACAGGAGGCAAGATACCATGAGGATAGCGATACATCGTCAGCAGATCAAGAGCTCGATGTTGCCGGTGGCCATCATAGTCGGCGCACTGTTCTATAAATGGATAGGGTATCTGTCGTTTCTGTCGCCGTATCTGATCTTCGCTATGCTGTTCGTGACCTACTGCCGGCTGAAGCCTAAGGAATTCAAACCTCACCGCAGCCAGGTGCTGGAACTCGCGATACAGCTCGGTATGGCTGCGGCCGTTTATCTGGCTATCTTGCCGTTCAGCCACACCGTGGCCGAAGGCGTGTTCATCTGCGTGTTCATACCCACGGCTACGGCCGCGCCGGTCATTACGTCGATGCTCGGCGGCAGTATATCGTATGTGGCCACGTATTCGCTGATATGCAACACAGTCATAGCATTCGCAGGCTCGGCGGTATTGGCGTTAGTCGGCGACTACACGGCATTCGGGTTCTGGGAATCCACATGGCTGATAATGTGTAAGGTGTTTCCGTTGCTGATACTGCCTATGGTATGCGCTTTCCTGCTCCGGTATATATGGCCGCAGGCGCACCGTGTGATCGAGAAGTCGCAGCAGCTGTCGTTCTATATGTGGGTGGTGGCGCTGATACTGATAGTGGGCAACTGCGTCGGCTTCGTGATACTGCACTGGGACGAGAGCCAGCTGATGTCGCTGATATGGATGGTGGCGGGAGCATTGGGCGTATGCCTGCTGCAGTTTGCCGTAGGGCGGAAGTTAGGCGAATATATGATGAGGAGAATGCGGAGCCGCGGCGAGACCGTAGACAAGGATCTGCGCGTAAGCTGTGCGCAGAGTCTGATGCAGAAAAACACCGTACTGGCCATCTGGCTGGCCATGGCCTACATGACGCCGTTGGCATCCGTGGCACCGGCCGCCTACATCGCCTGGCAGAACATTCTGAACTCGTGGCAATTGTTCCGCCACGAGAGTGACAAAGTGAAGAAAATAGCATAACAATGAGTCATACAAGAGAAGAAAAACTGCAGGCGTTCGACAAGGTGCTGGACGTGCTGGAGACACTGAGGGTGAAATGCCCGTGGGACCGCAAGCAGACCAATGAGTCGCTGCGTCCCAACACCATAGAGGAGACTTACGAGCTGTGCGACGCGCTGATGGCCGAGGACAACGCCAACATCTGCAAGGAACTGGGCGACGTGCTGCTGCATGTGGTGTTCTATTCCAAGATAGGCGAGGAGAAGGAAGCCTTCGACTTTGCCGACGTGTGCACCAAGCTGACCGACAAGCTGATATACCGCCACCCGCACATCTACGGCAACGTACAGGCCGACACCGCCGAAGCCGTGATAGGCAACTGGGAGAAGCTGAAACAGAGCGAGAAAGACGGCAACAAGACCGTACTCGGCGGTGTGCCCAAGGCGTTGCCAGCCTTGATCAAGGCCGAGCGCATCCAGGAGAAGGCCGCCAACGTAGGTTTCGACTGGGAGAAGCGCGAGGACGTGTGGGCAAAGGTGAAGGAGGAAGTGTCCGAGGTCGAGGCCGAGATCGAAGGCAAGGATGCCAAGCGACTTGAGGCCGAGTTCGGTGACCTGCTGTTTGCCGTGATTAACGCCGCACGACTCTACGGCGTCAAGCCCGAGAACGCGCTGGAGCATACCAACCGCAAGTTCATCGACCGCTTCAATTATATCGAGGCCGGCGCCAAGGCACAAGGCAAGAAGGTGAGCGACCTGACGCTTGCCGAGATGGACGCGCTGTGGGACGAGTATAAGACAAAGAACGAGAACCGATAACAGTCCGGATATATGATACTGTGCATAACCGAGAAACCGAGCGTAGGCCGTGACATAGCGCGGATATTGGGCGCCACGGCGTCGCGCGGAGGGTACATGGAAGGCAACGGATATTGCGTGACATGGACCTTCGGCCACTTATGCACTCTAAAGGATCCGGGCGACTATACCGAGGGATGGAAACGATGGGCGCTGAGTCCGCTCCCGATGATACCACCCAAGTTCGGCATCAAGGTGATGGACGATCCCGGCATACAGCAGCAGTTCAACGTCATAAAGAACCTGATAGGTCAGTGTGACGAGATAGTGAACTGCGGCGATGCCGGCCAGGAGGGTGAGGTGATACAGCGCTGGGTGATGCAGAAGGCGGAATGCAACAAGCCCATCAAGCGCCTGTGGGTCAGCTCGCTTACCGATGACGCCGTGCGCGAGGGATTCCGCAACCTGCGCGAGCACAAGGAGCTGGATTCGCTGTACACCGCCGGCATTTGCAGGGCGATAGGCGACTGGATATTAGGCATCAACGCAACACGTCTGTATTCGCTTAAGTACGGTCAGGACAGACAGATACTATCCGTGGGGCGCGTGCAGACTCCGACGCTGGCATTGGTGGTGCAGCGCCAGCAGGAGATAGAGAACTTCGTGCCTAAGGACACTTGGGAACTCAAGACCAAATACCGAGACGTGCTGTTCTCGGCCCAGGTCAAGGCATTCGACGAGGAGGCCAAAGGTCAGGCGCTGTTAGAGGAGGTGAAGCAGTATCCCTTCATGGTAGAGGATATTCAGAAAAAGAAGGGCAAGGAAGCGCCACCCAAGCTGTTCGACCTGACATCGTTGCAGGTGGAGGCCAACAAGAAATACAGCATGAGCGCCGACAGTACGCTCAAGACCATCCAGAGCCTTTACGAAAAGAAACTGACCACCTATCCGCGTGTCGACACAACATATCTGACCGACGACATGTATCCCAAGATAGGAGGTATCATGCGTAGCCTGAAGCCATACGCCGGGCTGACGGCCGAGATATTGGGCGGAAAGATACGCAAGAGCAAGAAAGTGTTCGACAACTCCAAGGTGACCGACCACCACGCCATCATCCCCACCGGACAGACATTGCCGCCCGACCTGACGCTGGACGAGAAGCGGGTATTTCATCTGATAGCCCAGCGGTTTATCAGCGCGTTCTATCCCGACTGCACGTTCGAGCAGACGGTGGTGACCGGAAAGGCAGGCAAAACCGGCTTCAAGACCACTGGCAAAGTGATACTCGACCCGGGATGGCGCAAGGTCTACGCCAAGGATCAGAAGAATACCAACGAACAATCGCAGGACGACGACGACCGAATTCTTCCTGAATTTGTTAAAGGAGAAAGCGGACCCCACGAACCGCAGCTGGCCAAACGCACGTCCAAGCCCCCGAAGTATTACACCGAGGGAACGCTGTTGAAGGCTATGGAGACGGCAGGATCGAACGTGGACGACGAGGAATTGCGCGAGGCCCTGAAGGCCAACGGCATAGGGCGCCCTTCCACCCGTGCGGCCATCATAGAGACCCTTTACAAGCGCGGATATATCCGTCAGGAACGTAAGTCGCTGCGCGCCACCGAAGCCGGCATCCAGCTGATAGGACTAATAAGGGAGGAACTGCTGAAAAGCGCCAAGCTGACCGGCATCTGGGAGGGGAGGCTACGTGCCATAGAGGCCGGAAACTACAGCGCCGCCGAATTCATAGACCAGCTGAAGCAGATGATCTATGAGATAACGCGCAGCGTGATGAGCGACAATTCAAACCGTCGGATTGTGGCCGAACAGCCGACGGACGGCAAGAAAGAGACCAAACAAAAGAAAAGCGCAAAAAAGAAATAGAACATGCACAGCAATTTATGGCAATATATCGTGGTGCTTCTGATATTGGCAGGCATCGTGGTGTGGATACTGGTGAATCTGTTCAGCAAAAAGCGACGCAAACGGATGGGTAATTGCTGTGGCTGTTCACTGTCGGAAGTATGCGAAAGCAGGAAATTGGAAAGGCGGGAATGCGACGGGGGGGAGAAATGCGAATGCGAAAAGAATCCCGGTTCCGGCGCGGGGCG
>ERZ836877.3756-NODE-3756-length-16561-cov-3.185690_pt1 | contig 16561 bp, 11 predicted proteins | sample MGYA00519469_ERZ836877 | MGnify/ENA primary metagenome ERZ836877 (study PRJEB31850, sample SAMEA3708809) | human gut metagenome | biome: human gut; feature: human-associated habitat; material: faeces | place: China | collected 2014 ... | reverse complement strand
CTTGATGTCGATAAATCAGGTTCTGTATATGCGACATTGGGCGATGACAGATATTCCCAGGCCGTAAGCATATACCAGAACGACAGGGAACAGAATAGGGGTCAGATCTATGGTGCTGTGGTTACCTCACTGGGTCTATATCGCCCCGGCGACAGGATGGAATATGCAGTTGTGCTATATGAGCTTGACAAGGATTCGCGTGCCGTGTCACCGTCGCGCAATTTCACTATCCGCTTACGCGACGCCAACTACCAGGAGGTTGCCACAAATGCCATGACCACCGATGCCTGGGGGCGCGCGCAGGGCTCGTTCGATCTCCCCGAGGAGGGTCTTACCGGTAATTTCTCCCTGGAGTTCGCCGACCAGGACATAATCGGCGGATGCTCGTTTATGGTAAGCGATTACAAGTTGCCTACGTTTGAGACGAAGGTGACTTCAGTGAAGCGTCCCGCGACTGTTGCAGACGATGCTGTAATAGAGGGTAACGCCATGACATTCGCCGGTTTCCCGGTGGAGGGTGCCGCAGTGAAAGCGCAGGTGAAGGTGCGCACCGGAGCCTGGTGGTTCGCCTCGGTATCTCCTGTCTTTTACGAGGGTGAGGCTGTCACCGACCCGAAGGGAGCTTTCAAGGTAGTGATACCATCGCAGGCCATAGCCTCATCACCGTGTCCCGACGGATTTTTCACAGTGGATATCGCTGTCACATCTCCCGACGGGGAGACACGCACCGCGTCCACCGGTTTCAACATGGGCAAACCCGATTATATCAAGGCTTCAATTCCCGGAGAATATAATGCGGATTCCCGTAAGGAGGTAAAAGTCGGTCTTTACGACTTCGACGACAAACCTCAGCAGGGTGAGTTGCGCTACAAGGTAAGCCGTATGGAGATGAAGGATGACCGGTATGTTTATCCCGAAGTGGTAAAAGAGGGCACGATGATGCCCGGTAATTTCAGCGAGGTGCTGACGTCGCTCCCCTCGGGACAGTACGGGATCATATTCGAGACTGTGGACCGCTCCCTTTCAGATCCGACCGGCATAGCCCGTGTGACGGTATGGCGCCCAAGTGATGCAGTCTGTGCCGCCGATGAACTGCTCTGGACACCTGCCGGCGGCGACATTGAGGCTGATGCCAACGGACGCGCCGCTGTGACGGTAGGCAGCAATGCGCCGGGAAGCCATATGTTCGTATTGGTATCGGATGAAAACGGACATATCGTTTCATCGGAGTGGATCGAGCTTAAAGGAATGCAGACGGTTGGCGTGCAGTTGCCGCATGGCGCGCAGTCTGTCACCGTCAATATGTCTGTGATACATGACTGCAAGATTGAAACAGAGGCCGTAAGGGTGGTATCTTCCGCATCAAAACGGAAAATAACCCTGCATACGACAACTTTCCGCGATAAAGTCACCCCGGGTGACCGCGAGACTGTGACACTCAGGGTAGAGGGCTTCGACGGCGCGCTTCCTGAAAGTGCCGTGATGCTTGACATGAGCAACAAGGCCATAGATGTGATACAGGAGAATCCCTTTGGCTTTACAGCCAACAGCTGGCGCGGACTGGCGCCTGGCCTGACTTACCCGCATTTCTATTCAAACTGGATGCAGGTGTCTGCCAAATGGATAAATTACGATGCGGTAGATTATTCCGAGCCTGAATTCCAGCTTTACGGCCGCCGGTTTGGAGCATCCCCGAGATTATATATGAAATCAACCTCACGCCGCATAGCCGCAAATATGGCTTTAGGTGGTGCTGATGTTGCGGAGGAAGCTGAATATGATGATCTGGTGTCTGTCGAGGAGCATAAGATGGCCGTAACAGGTGCAGCTCCGCAGATGATGGCTGCTGATGCAGGTGGCAGTGATATGGTGCTTGCCGAGGAAACCGTGGAAAGCGGCGAGAGCCGTGCCGAAACGGATGATACGGCTTACCGTCCCGCAGAAGTACCCCTCGCTTTCTTCCGTCCGATACTTGTGACCGATGCCTCCGGCAATCTGGAGATCACTTATACGGTGCCTGACGCGAACACTACATGGGTGCTGAGATCTCTCGCATACAACAGGGAGCTGCTTACGGCCATGGATAAAGTTGAGATCGTGGCGTCAAAACCGGTAATGGTTTCCACCAATGCGCCCCGATTCCTGCGATGCGGCGACAAGGTGCGTCTGCTCGCCTCTGTGATGAATGCCACAGACAGCACACTGCATGTGCATACGGTAAGCGAGCTGCTCGGCGTGTCGGACAACAGGCTTGTGGCCATCTCGGAAAACAGTGATACCCTTTCAGGCATGGGACGCTCTGTGGCGTCGATAGAGTTCGAAGTGCCGGAAAACCTGCAGGGAGTTATACTCCGTGTAAGGTCGACAGCTGGGAAATTCACCGATGGAGAGCAGACTTTCATTCCCATTCTCCCTTCAGAGCAGAATGTGGTGGAAAGCACACCATTCTATATAGCTCCGGGCAACAATCATTTCACTATGCCGTTGCCGGAGATCACCCGTGGACGTGCTTTCCTCAGATTTACAGGTAATCCGGCGTGGGAGGTAGTCTCGGCGCTTCCAGGGCTTCGCAAGGGTGACTTCACTTCGTCTGTATCCGCTGCCGGCGAACTTTATTCAGCCGCTGTGGCCGACGGCCTTATGAAGCAATTCCCGGAAATCGCACGCACTATCCGCAGATGGGCCGACAATCCGTCTGATTCCGTTCTGGTGTCAATGCTTGAGAAGAACAGTCAGCTGAAGGATATGCTTCTCAATTCCACTCCGTGGGTAAGCGACGCGCTTGACGACACCGAGAGGATGCAGCGTCTCGTGCTTCTGCTTGACAGCCGCAATACATCGAAAGCCGCTGACAATGCCATAGCTCAGCTCCGCAAGACTTTCGTCAAGGGTGAGGGATGGTGCTGGACCACGCAATATCCGAAATATTCCGAATGGTGCACTTTACAGATCCTTGACATTCTCGGCGGCCTCAACCGTATGAGGTGGCTTCCCGACGACAGGGAGCTGAAAGAGATGATAGAGGAGGCAGTGAAGTATGTGGACCGTACTACAGCCGCTGAATTCGCCAGATATCCAAAATCGGATTTCACTATGTACTGCTACATGCGACTGAAATATCCCGATATAAAGCAGTCTTCGGCAGCCGCGGGTGTGACAGCCGCCCAGGTGCGCCGCATCATCTCCTCATGGAAAGACCATCCGGTGGCTACAAAGGCGGTGGACGCCCTCATTCTCAACGCCAACAGCTATGCCGCTACCGCACGCCAGATACTTGAGTCGCTGACGGAACTTGCCACCTATACTCCCGAGCGCGGCATGTGGTGGGCGCAGTTTGACAACCGTTATTCGATGTGGTCGATGAACAAAGTAGGGCTTACCGGCATTGTATTGGATGCCTATGCGAGTGTGGCGCCCAAATCTCCCGAGGTTGACCGCATACGCCAGTGGCTTGTGCTTAACAAAGCAGACAACAGCTGGGGCAACACCATAATGACCGCCCAGGTGGTGTCGTCGCTCCTTCTCTCCGGAACGGAGTGGACTGTGAATCCTGCCGCTACAGCCGTGAGAGTGAACGGAACGCTTCTTCAGCCTAAGGAGGAATATGCCACAGGTTCGTTCACTGAAGCCATCACCCCGCTCCTTTCCGAACCGGGGGAACTGGTGATCGACCGCCAGGGCAATTATCCCTCATTCGGTGGATTGCTTACCATGCGTGTCGTGCCGATGGATGAAGTGAAGGCCGCCGGTACCAATGAATTGAGTGTGGAGAAATATATGAGTGTATACGACGGTACCTCCTGGGTTCCGTCGAGGGAATTCAAAGTCGGTGACCGCGTGAAGGTGACCCTGACGATCATTGCCGATAAGGATATGAGCTATGTAGTGGTCAATGACAAGCGCGCGGCGGGTCTTGAACCGAAAGAGCAGCTGCCGACACCGGTTTACAGCGACGGTCTCTGTTTCTATCGTGAGAACCGCGATTCACATACGAACCTGTTCATAGATTTTCTCCCGAAAGGAACCTATATGCTCGAGTACGAACTGTTCGCCTCGCAGGCAGGAGTTTTCTCTTCCGGTGTGGCACAGATCCAGAGCCAGTACAATCCGTTGAATGTAGCGCACTCTGCCGGAGCTGAGGTGACAATAAAATGAGGCTACCGATAAAAGTAAAGTGATACGTAAAATATTAACAGTCCTGATTATGGTGGCGGCATTGATGGATGCCGCCCCTTTATGTGCAAAAACGAAACGGACGGCGCGCCGGCAGACGAAGCCCAAGACCGAGAAAACAGTCACGGCATCCAAGGCTTCCGCCGGACATGCAGGTGCGGTCCCCACGGTAGACGAGACATTCGATAGCCCCAAACATGAGATGAGGGGCGGATGGCTTGCATCTGTTTACGGGATCGACTGGCCCTCACGCCAAGGTGTGGGTGAGGATGTGGCACAGCAGCAGAAAAAGGAGTTGACCGACATATTGGATATTCTGGAAAAGGCCGGTATAAACGCAGTGATGTTTCAGGTGCGTTCAATGTCTGATGCCATGTATGCCTCTTCATTTGAACCCTGGAGCCAGTATCTGACCGGGGAACGTGGTACCGCTCCCGCGGCGGGATGGGATCCTCTGGAGTTTGCCGTGGACGAGGCGCACCGTCGCGGTATGGAGCTGCATGCATGGGTCAATCCGTTTCGCGTCGCCAATGGTAAAGTGCCGCCGGCGGCTCTGGTGGCCAACGGGAAAGGGAAGTTCGATCCAGTCGCCAAAGGATGGACCATGACATACCGGAAGCGCGTCGGAAAGAATCAGAAAGGCACGGCCGTGTGTGTGCTTGATCCGGGAAATGCCGCCGCGCGGAAACATATTGTGGATGTATGCCGTGAGATTGTGACCCGCTATGATGTGGACGGTCTCATCTTTGACGATTATTTCTATCCCGACGGGTTACCGCTCGGAAGCGGCTATGATTTCAATGAGTACAAGCGCGATATCGCCCGCAGAAAAGGGGAGGAGAGGAAGATGTCGCAGGCCGACTGGCGCCGCGACAATGTGGCACGCACTATATCTGAGGTGAGGGATATGCTTGATATAGATGCCCCGTGGGTGCGGTTCGGCATAAGTCCCGCCGGTGTGGCCGGTGGTAACGGGGAGGCTGCCGCACGCTATGGGCTAAAGGCTCCGGAAGTGGGAAGCGACTGGATGTATAACCGCATTTACTGCGATCCTCTCCGCTGGCTTGCCGACGGCTCTGTCGATTATGTCTCGCCGCAGCTTTACTGGCCTTCCGATCATGAGACGAACCCCTACGAGCCTCTCGCCCGATGGTGGGGGTATGTGGCCGCACGTTTCGGACGCCACTGTTTCCCGAGCCAGAGTGTCGGATGTCTGCCAGAGTCGGATGTGGCATGGTGCGAGCAGGGATATCAGGTGGGGGTGAACCGTTGCAATTCCACCGGCTGCGATGCCGGCAGTATATTCTATTCCACAGCACACATCACCGGGAAGAAAATGAGCGGTCTGGGTGATTATCTTTCATCGAACTGTTACCGTTACCGGGCTCTTATGCCACCCATGAAGTGGAAGAAAGCCGACAATCCCGGTGCGGTGAAAAGTTTCAGCCGTGTGGGCGACATGCTGGAGTGGACGCCGCAGGATAAGATGCGCTATGTGGTTTACGCCATTCCTGAAGGAGTGACCCTTCTGGAGGCTCTTGATGAAAACGGCAGTAATTTTGAATCACAATATATAATAGGTGTTACCTATGGAAAAAGCATGGCCATACCGCCTGATTGCCTGAAAGGCTACTGGTATGCGGTAGCTCCCTATGACCGGTATGGAAACGAATGGGATGCCGCTGTGCTTGAAACGACAGACAAAAAATGAAAACAGATGTAAGATATATGAGGCGCGCGCTTCAGATAGCCGCCAACGGGCGGGGCGGCGCGTCACCCAACCCGATGGTCGGTGCTGTGATAGTGGCGCCTGACGGCCGCATAATAGGGGAGGGGTGGCATCGTGTGCGCGGACGCGGACATGCCGAGGTGAATGCTGTGGCGTCTGTGGATGAGGCCGACAGAGCACTCCTTGCCGAAAGTACCATGTATGTGACCCTTGAGCCATGCTCGCATTATGGCAAGACACCTCCGTGCGCCGAGCTGATAATACGCACCGGTATTCCGCGTGTGGTGGTGGCTACGATAGACCCCAATCCCAAAGTAGGTGGCCGTGGCATAGAGATGCTGCGCGGTGCCGGGGTGGAGGTAGAGACCGGGATGCTTGAGCAGGAAGCGAGAAATCTCAACCGGCGTTTTTTTACATCGCAACTGCTCGCTCGCCCCTGGATAACGCTTAAATGGGCATGCAGCGCCGACGGCTATATGGACTGCCGTCGCGATGCCGGATCTACGCCGGCATACAGGTTCTCAACCGATCTGACAGGTATGATGACCATGCGTGTGCGGTCGTTGCACGATGCCGTTCTTACGACTGTGGCTACGGTTGAGGCAGATGACTGCCGTCTTACTGTCAGAGGTTGGTACGGACGTCAGCCCATGCGTTTTGTGCTTGACCTCCACGGCAGGGCTGATGCCTCCAGGGCGGTGTTCAGACCGCTTGGGGTAGTGGCCCGGTCTGTGGTCGACAGCGGTGAGGAAGCCGACCTGCGGGGCATAGGAGCGGCGACAGCACTTACGGATGGTGACTGGGACGATCTCGAAGGTCTGTTCCGCAGGTTGTATAGGGAGTATGGGGTGAGTTCCGTGCTTGTGGAAGCCGGTCCGCGCATGCTCGGGCGGCTTATAAAGGATGGCCTCTGGGATGCCGCCCGCGAGGAGGTGGCGGCTTCGGTAGTGCTCGGTGATGCAGGGAACGGTCGTGCCCCACAGCTTCCCGGATACCTTCTCACGGGAAGCGAAACGACAGGCCATAACCGCCTTAACCATTATCTGCGTTGCCGCGATGTGGTTTTCGCACGGGTGTAAATGGGATAAAAAGAATTGAAAATTTATTTAAAATACTCTGCGGAAATTGGTGAGTATTAGGAGATATTATAATTTTGTCAACAGGGAGACGGTTTGAAATGCCAATTTTAATCCGGCATTTAGGCGGAAGTTGGCAAAAACTTGTTAACTTTGCAGGTTGAAAAACCGTGACACCGAATGATCTGTATCTCCCGTGTGTCATTAAGATATCGTTACAATTAAGTTAAGGCCTGATAGCCTATATGATAAAGAAAAAAAGTATATTTCTCACACTTGCGCTCGCAGGGATGATGTCTGTGGCTTCATGTAACTCAGACACTGTGTATGAGACCGAACCCTCGGATTTCGGTGGCGTGGCGGTGACCGCATTCTCGCTGCAGAGCGACAAGGCTGTGCTCAATAATCTAGACTCGGTATTCTTTTCGATAGATCTTGTGGATGCGCGCATATTCAACGCGAATCCGCTTCCGTATGGCACAGACGTGAGCAGTCTGGCTGTCACGCTTACATCCGACGCCTGTTCGGAGCTGAAGCTGATCGAGAGCGCTTCCGAGGGTGGAACGGCAAACGAGGTCAATTATCTTACCTCGCCCAATGAAAAGATCAATTTCTCGAAAGGTCCGGTGCGTCTGAGGATAGTGTCGGTCAACGGCAAGAATACCCGTGATTATACTATCGAGGTCAATGTAAGCAAGTTCGTGGCCGACTCGCTTTACTGGGCGCAGGTGGACAAAACCGATCTTCCGACCTCTTTTTCTACCCCTACCGGCCAGAAAACCGTAAAATTCAAAGACAAGGCATATTGTCTTACAACCGACGGCCATGAATATTGTATGGCGGTCAGCGATAATCCCTACGACAACGTGTGGAGCAAACAGGCGGTGACATTCCCGTCGGATGTGGATGTGCGCACTCTTACAGCTACCGATTCGCATCTGTTCATACTTACCAAAGTGGGTAATCTGTTGTGGAGCGCCGATGGCCTGTCATGGACCGATACCAGAGACCGGTGGGTTGCCATTACGGCACCTTACGGAGACATACTTCTGGGAGTGCGCGAGATTGAAGGCGATTATTACCACGCGTTTTTCCCTGACCGGAACTGCCCGCTCGAGAAGATCGCTGAGGATTTCCCGGTAGGCGGAAATTCGGGCGCTGTGGTTTTTGATTCGAAATGGTCCTCTTCCCCCCAGGTAATCACTATGGGAGGACATGGCGCTGACGGCTCGCTGCTTAACGGCACATGGGCGTTCGACGGTCTGGACTGGGCGAAACTGAGCGACCGTCTCCCTGCAGGCGAAGGTTATGCTGTGGCCGATTATATGGTTTCGGAGACAGACACCATAACATGGCGTGTGAAAAAGAGCCAGGTAATCCTTGCCATCGGCGGACGCACTAAGGATGCTACCTCCACACGTGAAGTCTACATATCACGCGACTATGGCATGAACTGGAGCAAGGCTTACGACGAGCTGCAGCTTCCGAAATATATTCCGGCTCTGGCTTATGCCGACCTGGTGGTGTTTGACAAACTTTTTTCGGAAGACGGCCCCGACGGCGCTCCGGCCCGGAGATCGGGATGGATGGAGATGCCTGTGGAACTGCCGCTGTTCGGTGCCCCGGAGTCGCGTGCGGTGAAACCGATAACATCGTGGGATTGCCCTTATCTGTATCTGTGCGGAGGTTTGCGGGCTGATGACCTGCAGCCGACAATATGGCGCGGTGTGATCAACCAGTTTACGATGCGTCCGTTGCAGTGACGGTCATTCCCCGTTGGAGTTATTTATGTGAATCGTCCGATGAAGAGATTGCTCGCACTCGCAGTTCTGTTTTTTGCCATTACCGTTCCACGGCTTGTGGCACAGGAGGAGACTTACCGGTTTGATATCGGCGGGCAGATCGGCATGGCCGGTTATCTGGGTGATGCCTCATCGGATATTTTCGGACATCCCGGCTTTTCTGGTGGAGCCTCTTTCCGTTATCTGCCAGATGCGCGTTGGGCGATAAGGACTGTCCTGAATGTGCTTTCACTGAGCGGAAATACTGCCGATATGGATGATGTGCTCCCTGATTTCAAGGAGTATAGCTTCAAATCAACCGCTTTCGATCTCGGCGGTCGTGTGGAGTTCAATTTCTTCGCATACGGGATAGGGGAGACATACAAGAAATTGCGCCGGTGGAGTCCTTATCTCACCGTGGGTGTGGGACTGACTTTGGCCACATGCTCCGGACAGAGCAATGTGGGGTTCAATATTCCTATGGGCGCGGGAATAAAGTATAAGATAAAGGAGAGGCTTAACCTCGGACTGGAATTCACCATGACAAAAGTGTTTTCCGACCATGTGGACGGCGTTCTCTCGGATCTTTATCAGATACAAAGTTCGTTTATGAAAAATACCGACTGGTATTCAAACATATCACTCTCTCTGACTTATGAATTTGGCAAGCGGTGTGCCACTTGCCATTATGTGGATTGAACGATGATGGACGAAACCGGCAAATCTACCACCAGACAGGTACCGTCGCATGTGGCGATAATCATGGACGGCAACGGACGTTGGGCCCAGGCCCGCGGCCTTGACCGCTCGCAGGGCCATGTTGAGGGTGTCAACACCGTGCGCCGCATAACTGAAGTAGCATCGGAGATGGGGGTGAAATACCTTACTCTTTATGCCTTTTCTACGGAAAACTGGAACCGCCCCAAGGAGGAGGTGGACGCCCTGATGCATCTCATCGGCATTGCCATAGAGCGCGAGACGCCCGATCTGATAAAGAACAATGTGCGTCTGACCATGATCGGTGACGTGGAGCGTATGCCGGCTGAGGCCCTCGACAGATTGCGGGGCTGCATAGCGCGCACCGCCCATTGCACGGGGCTTAACCTCAATCTTGCCCTGAGCTATTCGGCGCGCTGGGAGATTGCCGACGCCGCAAGACGCATCGCTGCCGATGCCGTGGCAGGGAAAATCGTTCCAGAGAATATCGACGAAGCCACAATAAGCCGTTACCTGACCACTTCGTCGATTCCCGATCCGGATCTTCTGATCCGAACCGGGGGAGACCTCCGGGTAAGCAATTTCCTCCTGTGGCAGATCGCTTATGCGGAAATATACGTGACGCCGACCTACTGGCCGGATTTCACGAAAGAAGCCTTCCGGGAGGCTCTGGCACAGTTCGGGAGCCGCGAACGGCGGTTCGGGCTCACAGGCGAACAGGTACGCGCCTTGTAAGTCGCTCCCTCAGAAATCCCTCTGAATTTCTCGCTCTCCCCATTATGCTTGATTTTTACGATACGTTTTTATTACGTTATGCGATATAGACTGCTTTCAGCTTTTTTCTCTCTGTTCATTGCCATAGGCGCGCTTCATGCCCAGGAGCGGCCTGATACCATATATAATCCCCCGATCGTTTACACAGGCATGCCGTCGGAATATGAGATAGCCGACATAAGGGTGAGCGGTGCCGACGGATACGAGGATTATATCGTGATAGGTTATTCCGGTCTGAAAAAAGGTGACCGGGTAGAGATCCCCGGTGACGAGCTTACCACGGCTGTGAAGCGTCTTATGCGGCAGGGGCTTTTCGCGCAGGCACAGATTCTTGTAGACAAGATAGCCGGTGACAAGGCATGGCTTAATATAAATCTCCGTACGCAGCCACGCATATCGGAGGTGCGCTACAGCGGCATGAAGAAAGGGGAGCGCGAGGATATACAGAAGCGCCTGCAGCTGATGAAGGGAAACCAGATAACGCAGAATATCGTGAACCGCGCCACTGCGATCATAAAGCAGTATTATTCGGAAAAGGGATATGGCAAGGCTGCGGTGAATATAACGCTCGAGGAGGATCTCTCGAATGAGAATGAGATGATTGTGAACATCAATGTCGACAAACACGGCAAAGTGAAGGTTCATAAAATCTATATCGACGGCAACGAGGTGCTGTCAGACGGCAAACTCAAGCGTGTGATCAAGAAAACCAATGAGGGAAGCAATCTTTGGAAACTGTTCAGCCAGAAGAAATTCGTGGAGCAGGATTACAAGGACGACCTCAACCGCATAATCGACAAGTATAACGAGCTGGGTTACCGCGACGCCAAGATCGTAAGTGACAGCGTGGTTCCCTATGGCGACAACAAGGTAGACGTATATATCACGCTTGATGAAGGCAAAAAGTATTATATCAGCGATATAAGCTGGGTCGGCAATACACTGTACAATACCCACGACCTCAATTACATCCTCGGCATGAAACCGGGAGACGTATACAACCAGAAGGAACTGGAGAAGCGTCTCAACACCGATGACGATGCCGTGTCAAGTGCCTATATGGACAGGGGCTATCTGTTCTATCAGCTTGTGCCAATCGAGAAAAATGTGCATGGCGACTCCATTGATCTTGAGCTGCGCATGTTCGAGGGACCGCAGGCAAGGGTGAACAAGGTGGTGATCAACGGCAATGACCGTCTGTATGAGAAGGTTGTGCGCCGCGAGCTGTATGTGAAACCTGGAGAACTGTTCAGCAAGAGCGACCTTATCCGCTCAGCCCGTGAGATAGCGCAGACAGGCCATTTCAACCCTGAGACTATCGACCCGCGCGTGGAGCCGAATGAGGACAACGGTACGGTGGATGTGCTTTTCAATCTCGAATCAAAGGCCAATGACCAGATCGAGTTCTCGCTCGGTTGGGGACAGACCGGTATCATCGGTAAGGTGGCGCTGAAGTTTACCAACTTCTCGATGCGCAACCTGTTCAATCCGAGTTCGTTCAAGGGACTTATACCGCAGGGTGAGGGTCAGACGTTCACCATCAGCGCACAGACCAACGCGCGTTATTACCAGATGTATTCTGTCTCCTTCCTTGACCCGTGGTTCGGCGGAAAGCGCCCCAACTCCCTTCAGGTTTCGGCTTATTACAGCCGCCAGACCGGTGTGAACTCGTCATATTATAACAGCAACTGGTCCAATCCTTATCTCTATGGCGGTTACGGCTATGGATACGGTTATGGATCAAACTACTACAATGACTATTATACCAACTCCATCCAGAATGCCTATGACCCCAACAAGGTGCTCCAGATGGCCGGTATAACGGTAGGTTTCGGCAAGCGTCTGAACTGGCCCGACGATTATTTCACCTTTACGACCGAGCTGACATACAACTGGTATTATCTCAAGAACTGGGAGTATCTGTATTATATGAACAACGGTACGTCAAACGCTCTTGTGCTCGGCCTTACGCTGCAGCGCAACTCCATAGACAACCCGCTCTATACACGCCGTGGCTCCACATTCTCACTCAATCTGCAGCTCACTCCTCCCGCGTCGCTTTTCGGGAAGAAAGACTGGGGTAAACTTTACAACGAGAATACCACGGCCTCGAAGAAAGAGCTTTACCGGTGGATCGAATACTGGAAACTGCGCTTCAAGTCGCGCACATATACTCCGCTTACCGATCCCGACGGAAAATGGACCCTCGTGCTGATGACCCGCGCAGACATAGGTCTGCTCGGCAGCTACAACAAGTGGCTTAAATCTCCGTTCGAGACATTCTATGTGGGTGGCGACGGCATGAGCGGATCATATACCTACGCTACCGAGACTATCGCGTTGCGTGGTTATGAGAACGGCGCCCTCACCCCATGGGGCAAGGAAGGTTACGCTTACACACGCTTCGGTGTGGAGCTTCACTTCCCCTTCCTGCTGCAGCCTACTACCACGATCTACGGTCTGGTGTTCGCCGAGGGTGGCAATGCATGGCCTTCGGTCAAGGAGTTCTCTCCGTTCAACATGAAACGCAGCGCCGGTGCCGGTGTGCGCATCTTCCTGCCGATGGTGGGTCTGATGGGTATCGACTGGGCTTACGGTTTCGATACGGTATTCGGACAGAAAGGCGGCTCTCACTTCCACTTTATCCTCGGTCAGGAGTTCTGATGACATATGGCCGGCGCACGAAGATGGTGTATGTTTAAACCTTTTGGTTTCTGAAACGTCTATAATGATATAGACATTAATAATTTAAGAATCTGTTGAGATGAAAAAAATCATATTAGCGTTTCTCCTTTTTGCAGGAGTTGCATTTGCCGGATCGGCTCAGAAGTTCGCCCTTGTGGATATGGAGTATATCCTTAAGAACGTACCCTCGTATGAGATGGCCAACGAGCAGCTGAATCAGCTCTCGCAGCGTTGGCAGAAAGAGGTGGAGGCTGTCAGCCAGGAAGCCGACAACATGTACAAGCAGTATCTTGCCGATAAGGTTTTCCTTACGGAAGAGCAGGTGAAAAAACGCGAGAGTGAGATCGTGGCGAAAGAACAGGAAGCCACGGAACTCCGCTACAAATATTTCGGGCCGGAAGGCGAGCTTTACAAAAAGCGTCAGACGCTTATGAAACCTATTCAGGATGATGTGTACAATGCTGTGAAAAAGCTATCGGAGGAACGTGGCTATCAGGCGATTTTCGACCGTGCCTCGTCGGCTAACATCATCTATGCCTCGCCGCGCATCGACATAAGCAACGAGGTGCTCTCGAAACTCGGTTACAGCAACTGACCGGAAGCGCTTTCGCCATACCGTGTGTCTTACACGCGGTGTTTACCAGAAAATAATTTAATATCAAAAACATAACGACAGTAATGATTAAGAAAATTCTTTTGGCCCTCGTAATGGTACTTCCAGTGTGTGTATGGGCCCAGGCACCAAAATTTGGTATTGTGGATGTCGAAAGCATCATTCCCCAGATGCCGGAATTTGTAGAGGCTCAGAACAAGCTCAGCGAAGCATCGAAGACCTACGAAAGCGAATATGGCAAGATCAACGATGAACTTCAGAAGAAATACGCTGAATTCCAGGAACTCGAAAAGGACGCCACCACTCTCCAGTCTATCAAGGAGCGCCGCATGCAGGATATCCAGGAGCTGGACAAGAAAGCACAGCAGTTCGCCCAGACAGCGCAGCAGGATCTCCAGCGTCAGCAGGCTCAGCTCATGCAGCCCATCCAGGAAAAGGTGATGACCGCTATCAAAAGCGTAGGCAGCGAGAACGGCTTTACTATGATCTTCCCCCTCGGCGCCGCTGCATACACAGCTCCCGACGTACAGGATGTGACACCCCTCGTAAAGACCAAACTCGGTGTCAAGGATGCTCCTGCAGCCCAGAATCCCTGATCTTTAATTTCCGACTTATACCGGGAGGCTCCCATTGTGCGGGAAGCCTCCCGTTTTGTCACTGTACGGTGGAGTTATAAACTGTTTTGCGGAAATATCATGGCAGATAATTTTTTAGAAAGGCGGATGGAGGATATGCGGCGCGGTGTGCTGTCACATGGCAGGGCTGTCGGTCCGGGAGGCAAAAGGGTGTTGGTGGTGTGCGATGATGCAGAGCGTACGGAAGGGATTGTTCGGCGTTTGCGCGGGGAGGGGTGCCGCGTGGCCTTTACCGGTACAGATGTCGGTGTCGGAACCAGGCTTGCCCAGTTCTCCGGCGCACAGTTCCACCCGGTCGGTGCCTGTGATTTCGAGGGACTGGAGCGTAGCCTGTCTCTTTTATGGAGGTCATGGAGGGGAGTGGATCTGATTCTGTTGTCTGTTCCCGAGGGGCGGGGCGCCGGAGATTATCACGCCGCTATCGGCGGCCTGGTGTCTGCAGTCAAGGGGAGGCAACCGGTGGCTTCGGAGGTGGATACGCTAATAGAGAATATCGCTTCTGCCGGTGGGTGATTTATGAAATGTGCCGCGTTGCGGAACTGTCGTGCGGATGCTGTCGGCAACGCTCCGGAAAACAATAAGGCCATTTTTAGTGGTTAAATTGCCTTACAATTCAAAAAAAAACCTTATCTTTGTCCTCAAATTTGAGAGAAAGCTGTCTGCATGGTCCGATCCATGCAGCCGCGCGTTTTTGCCGTGTCAGGCAATATGCAGGTACTCAGCCTGATATCGTGCCGCTTTCTTCTCTTCCTGAACACGATTATTCGTAACATTATGATATCATTAGGAATTTTTGGTATTGACAATGCAGTGATGGCCATTACGGCGCTACTCACTGGCGCCGCTCTTGTGGCGTTGGCCATGTGGCTTGCAGGGCTTATTTCACCCCGTTCGTTCAACCCGCAGAAAGGGGAGGCTTATGAGTGTGGTATTCCTACCCGCGGTGTCTCGATGACCCGCTTCCACGTAGGATATTATCTCTTCGCCATCCTCTTTTTGATGTTTGATGTAGAGACTGTATTCCTGTTCCCATGGGCAGTATGCCTCCGCACCCTCGGTGGCGCAGGTGTCGCTTGTGTGGCAGTGTTTTTTGCCATCTTAGTGCTCGGGCTCGTTTACGCCTGGCGGAAAGGAGCTCTTGAATGGAAATGAAAGAGATAACCACAAAGTCCATGCCTTACGACGCATGGAAAGACAACGAGTATATCGAGAAGCTCGTCAATGAGCTGCGTGAGAACGGCACGAATGTGATCGTGGGTTCTCTCGACAAACTTATCAACTGGGGACGTTCCAACTCCATCTGGCCTCTTACCTTCGCCACCAGTTGCTGCGGCATCGAATTTGTGTCGCTCGGGGCCGCGCGTTTCGATATGGCGCGTTTCGGATGGGAAGTTGCCCGTTCGTCCCCCCGTCAGGCCGACTTCATGATGGTCGCCGGTACTATCGTCAACCGCATGGTGCCCGTCTTCCGTCGTCTTTACGACCAGCTGGCCGAACCCAAATATGTCATCGCATGCGGCAGCTGCGCTATCTCGGGCGGTCCGTTCCGCCGCAGCTATCATGTGGCTAAAGGCATCGAGGACATCGTTCCCGTCGACGTCTTTGTCCCCGGATGTCCTCCCCGTCCCGAAGCGATGATCTACGGCATCATGCAGCTTTCAAGAAAAATCAAGGTCGAGAAATTCTTCGGCGGTGTCAACCGTCAGGAAAAACAGAAACAGTTTCTGGCAGAGCACCCCGTCGATGGCGTCGCCGACTGACATTCAGCCTATATATTCTTAAATCAACAAGTAAAACCGAAAGACCAATCATAAATATGTCAAAGTTAAACGACAAGATTGCCAAGCTGTTCCCTCAGGCGACTGAAGCCGCAAACGGCATCATTGAAATCGAAATCGCCGACGCTCAGTGGCATCAGGCCGCCAAGACTCTCCGCGACGACGAAGACATCCGCATGGACTATCTCGTCACAATCGTCGGCATGGACTGGAAAGATGCTCTCGGATGCATCTATTACCTGATGTCGACCAAATACAATCAGATTGTTGCCGTGACGGTGAAGACATCTGACCGCGAAAAACCTATGCTGCACTCGGTCGCCGACCTGTGGGGCGTAGGCTGTCTTTATGAACGCGAAGTCTATGACTTCTTCGGCATCATATTCATCGGCAATCCCGATATGCGCCGCCTTTTCCTCAGCATCGACTGGAAAGGCTTCCCCCTCCGCAAAGACTATGACGATAATCCGGCGCTCAACCCGGTTTCGACTGAAAACGAACGCCAGAGCGATTTTACAGACACATATATAGAACTTCCCGACGGAACAGTCGAGAAAAAAGAAGTCGAAGTCTTCCATCCCGGCGATTTTGTCGTCAATA
>ERZ836877.3753-NODE-3753-length-16570-cov-4.926733_pt1 | contig 16570 bp, 9 predicted proteins | sample MGYA00519469_ERZ836877 | MGnify/ENA primary metagenome ERZ836877 (study PRJEB31850, sample SAMEA3708809) | human gut metagenome | biome: human gut; feature: human-associated habitat; material: faeces | place: China | collected 2014 ... | reverse complement strand
CCTGATCGACCGCAGCAGTGTCGGCAAGCAGCCGGCCGCGGCCGTCACGGCGGCGCCGGAGGAGACCGCCGAGCCGACGCCCACGCCGGAGCCGACGCCGACGCCGGCAGTGCCGGCGGCCTAGGCCGTTGGCTCGGGGTCGACGCGCCCATGCCCCACGAGCAGGGGGCATGGGCGCTTCTTTGCGTTTCTGGTGGGGCGGTGGAGGGCACAGACGGCGGCAGGCCCACGAGCAGTGCCGGCAGTGCCGGCGGCCAGCGCTGCCGCCCCTATGGAGCCGGTGTTCAATCCCGATGCGGCGAAACCCTCGAAAGATTCGGAGCTTTTTGAGCCCCAATCGCCTTCGGATGAGCCGCCCATCTACCGCCAGCTCGAAGCCGAGGAAGAAGCGCAGCGCGCTGCTGACGAGGCGGAAGCTCAGGCCGCCGCTCAAGCTGCGGAACCCGAGAGCGGCGAGCGCCATCCGGCAGAGCCCCCGGTCGACAGCATGATCGAATGGATCCTTGACATTGCGCCGCGCGAAGGCATGCAGTTCGCCTTGGGAGGCGTACAGAGCCTCAAACTCGAGGTGGACCGCCTTCAGCTGCCGCTTCTTGTACGCATCTGGGCGCAGTCCTCGCGTGACGGTCTTTATTACGATTCCGGCGAACTGACGGGCCCCGCCCGCCACGTGGTAGCCGCTGTGGTGCTCGCCAACCGCGCCGCACAGCTCGACGACGTCGCCGCATCACGCTTTTTCCAAGTGCTCGAGCAGTCCGCTGCGCAAAACGAAGTGGCGCTGCGTCGGGAGATGGAGCCCGAAGACGCCGTCAAGCGTTCTGCAGACCTCAAGCGCTTCATCAAATATTACGATCGTGCCGTTGAGGTCCGCATTGTGCCGCGCGGCGAAGCCGAAGAAAACTTCTCGCTCGACGCCGTCGGCGCGGCCGCTTCAGCCGCCGGCTTTGCTGCGGCGAGCGGCCGCTGGGAGCTTCGTCTCGCGGTCGACGACATCGACCCCGTAATGACGCTCGCCTTTGGTCCCGATCAGACCAAGTCGCTCACGCTGGCGCTCTCCCTTCCGCTCGCCAATCTGGCCCGCGGCGACTTGAAGCGCTTCTTTGCGATCGCAAACAGTCTCTCCGCCGCCCTTAACGGCATCTGGACCGACTGCGCAGCGCGTCCGATTGATGCGGGCGGCGCCATGCAAATTGCGGAAAAGATCGCCTCGCAGGCGAAGCTCATGTCCGCTGGCGGCGTCACGCCGGCCTCTGAGCGCGCCAAGCTTCTCTTCTCGCATTAAAGCGAAAACATTCACGAAGCACTCCGCACGAGGCCGCCCGACTGTCGACTGCCATATCGATTGTCGGACGGCCTTTTCATTGAGCACAACTGAAATACGACTGACAAACGTCCTCGTTTGCCCCGAGCAGATTTTCATGATGACCTCTCTATTTAACGACAACGAAGAAGCCGCGCCCGTCAAAGCCAAGCCGAAGCGGACCCGCAAAACTGTCAAAGCTGCCGCTGCCCCAGCCTCGGAAGCGGCAACCCCCGCGCAGGCCTCCTTTTTCGGCGGCGACGCTCAAGTGCTTTCGCCCGACCAAGCGCCCGCGCGCATGCATGAGCTCGAAACCGAGCTTGAACGCTGGAACTACGAGTACTACGTGCTCGACGAGCCGAGCGTGCCCGATGCGGAATACGACCGGGCATTCAATGAACTCAAAGCCCTCGAAGCCCGCTTTCCTGAACTCAAAAGCCGCACCTCTCCCACTTTGCGCGTAGGGGGCGCGGTCCGCACCGGATTCAAGAAGGTGCGCCATGACGTGCCGATGCTCTCCATCCATACGGAAACTGACTTTTCGGCAGCCGGGGCAGCCGCCTTTGATGAACGCGTGCGTTCAGCTCTGGGCCTTTCGCCGCAAGACCCGCCCGTCGAATACGACTGCGAATTGAAGTTCGACGGGCTCGCCACCAATCTGCGTTATGAAAAAGGCGTCTTGACAGAAGCCTCCACTCGCGGCGACGGCGTTGAGGGCGAAGACGTGACGGCCAATGTCCGCACGATCCGCACCATTCCGCTGCGGCTCAACGGCAAAGTGCCCGATATTCTGGAAGTTCGAGGCGAATGCATCATGCATAAGGCCGATTTTCTCGCCCTCAATGCCCGACAGGAAGCAGCCGGCGAAAAACCGTTTGCCAACCCGCGCAATGCCGCTGCCGGGTCACTGCGCCAGCTTGACTCGAGCGTAACGGCTCAGCGCACGCTTCACTTCTATGCCTACTCACTGGGCGAAGTCTCTGAACCCTTTGCCGAGACGCAGTCGGGCGTACTGGACCGTTTCGCCGAACTCGGGTTCCCCGTTGCGCACATGCGCGAGGTCGTCAAGGGGCCCGAAGCACTCGCCGCCTTCCACGACAAAGTTGCGGCGGCTCGTGCGTCGCTTCCCTTTGAAATCGACGGCGTGGTCTATAAAGTCAACAGCCTCGAACTCGAAGAAGAGCTTGGCTTCATTGCCCGAGAACCGCGCTGGGCGTGCGCGCACAAATACCCTCCCGAAGAGGTGCTCACCCAAGTGCTCGGCATTGACGTGCAGGTGGGCCGCACCGGCCGTCTCACGCCGGTCGCACGTCTGGCGCCGGTCTATGTGGGCGGCGTCACGGTTTCCAACGCAACGCTGCACAATGAAGATCATGTGGTCAATGACCTCGACCTGCGCGTGGGCGACACTGTTGTGCTGCGCCGGGCGGGCGACGTCATTCCGGAGATTCTGCGCGTCGTCAAAGAGCGCCGGCCGGCCGGCACCAAGGTTTTCGAGATGCCTCATGTCTGCCCGATCTGCGGCAGTGCGGTCATTCGGGATGAAGAAGAAAAAGACATGCGATGCACGGGCGGCCTCGTCTGTCTCGCGCAGATGAAGCTTTCCATTGTGCATTTCGCTGCTCGCCGCGCCATGGGGATTGATGGTCTCGGCGAAAAAATTGTCGACATGCTCGTCGATGAAGGCCTCGTAAAGACCCCTGCCGACCTCTTTGGTCTGACGCTCGAAGCCCTCACCGCCCCCACGACGGCGACTGCCGGGAGTGAAAAACCCGAAAAACGCATGGGACCCAAGGCCGCCGCCAACCTGCTCGCGAGCATTCAGGCGAGCACCCATACCACGCTCGCCCGCTTTGTCTTTGCGCTTGGCTGCCGCCATGTCGGCGAAGCCACGGCGCTCGGACTTGCCAACCATTTCGGCACGCTGAGCGCCATTGAAAATGCCTCCATGGAAGCGCTTACCGGCGTACCCGATGTCGGCGAAGTAGTGGCCGAAAGCATCTATGCGTTCTTTCGCGAACCGCACAACCGCAGTGTTATTGATGCGCTCATCGCCCGCGGCATTCGCTGGCCCGCGGTCGAAAAGACCGCGCCGAGTCTGGTCTCCGGAAAAACCTTTGTGCTCACCGGCACCCTGCCGACACTGAGCCGCGACGAGGCCAAGGACCGACTCACCGCACAGGGAGCGAAAGTTGCCGGATCGGTAAGCCGCCGCACGTGGTGCGTGGTCGCTGGGGCCGACGCCGGCAGCAAACTGAGCAAAGCCGAGGAACTCGGCATTCCTGTCATTGACGAAGCAAAGCTCCTCGTGCTCCTAGGCGGCACGCTTCCCGCAGAACTCGAAAAGAAGGATTGATCATGCTCGCACTCATCGGCGGAACTGGATTTGACCGTCCCGGGATCATTGAAGATCCCGAAGAAATCGACATGGAGACACCCTACGGACGGCCTTCCGCCCCGCTTATTTTCGGGCGACTGGGGAGCCGCCCAATTGTCTTCCTGCGCCGCCACGGCGTGCATCATGAGTACGCGCCTCATCGCGTTCCCTACCGAGCCAACATCTGGGCCCTTGAGCGTGCGGGCGTTGAAGGCATCATCGGCGTTGCGACCGTGGGCGGCATCGGCGAAGCGCTCCTGCCGGGCGACTTGATGGTGCCCGACCAGCTGATCGACTATACCTGGGGCCGCGAATGCACCTACTACGATTCGCCCGACGCCGGCGTGAAGCACATTGACTTCACCATGCCTTTTGACCAAGCGCTCTCCGCGCTCCTCATCAGTGCCGCCCGCCGCTTGGGAAAAACCATCGTGGCCGACGGCGTTTATGCCTGCACCCAGGGACCGCGCCTTGAAACCGCTGCGGAAGTCGCCCGCTATGCGCGTGACGGCGCCAATGTCATCGGCATGACGGCCTATCCGGAATGCGCTTTGGCCCGAGAGCTTGAGCTCCCCTATGCCGCCATCTGCCCGATCGTCAATTCCGCCGCAGGCCTGCGGGAATCCAAACGCGCGATTCGCTTTGAAGCCTTGAAGGATGCGGCTGAACGCGCCGCCAAAAGTGCCGTAGATGTCGTTGAAGAAGCCGTGCGCATCCTTGACGTGCGGGCTTAACACCAGATCTCATTGGAGGAGCTGCCGATATGGTTTTGGAAGTCATGCGTCTTGGGGAACCCGTGCTCATGAAGGAGGCGCTGCCGGTTCAGGATTTCGGGAGCCCCAGACTCCGAAAGCTCGTTGCGGATATGTGGGACACCATGCATGCTGAGGGCGGCGTCGGCATTGCCGCGCCTCAGGTGGGCGTGAGCGAGCGCATCATTTGTTTTGGCTTTGAAGCCTCGAGCCGCTACCCGGATGCGCCCGCGGTGCCGCAGACCGTGCTCATCAACCCGACCGTCGAACTGCTGCTCGATGGCACCGCTGATGATTGGGAGGACGGCTGGGAGGGGTGCCTCTCCGTACCCGGCATGCGCGGGGTTGTGCCGCGTGCCAGGCGAATTCGCTACGCCGGCTTTGGACTTGACGGCGAGGCCATCGAGCGAGAAGCCGAAGGGTTTCATGCCCGAGTGGTGCAGCATGAGTTTGACCACTTAAAAGGCATCGTCTATCCGATGCGCATCAAGGACTGGACGCACTTCGGCTATTCCGACGTGCTCTTTCCCGAGCTCAAAGATCAGCGGTGAACTACGCTTTTTCGGCGGCAGCCATCTCGAGCAGCCGCCGAATATCCTCGGGCGTTTTGACGCCGAGCTTACGCAGAATGTTTGCTCGGTGCACTTCCATCGTCCGCTGCGCAATGCCGCTTCGTTCAGCCGCTTCGCGGTTCGTGAGGCCGAGCGCAATGAGCTCGGCGAGCGAACGCTCACGTTTAGTGAGGGCGGCGAGCCGCTCGAGCGAGTCTTCTCCGGGGAGCCCCGCCGCGGCAGCGGTGCTCGCCCAAGCCGCACAGGCGACCGAGTTGAGAAAACGCTCGTTGTCAACGGGTTTCAGGAGAAAATCAAATGCGCCGTCCTGCACCGCCCCAACAGCCATATCGACGTCGCCGTGACCGGTGAGAAAAATGATCGGGAGCGCAATGCCGCGGCTCCTCATCTCATGCTGAGCCTCAATCCCGCTCATGCCCGGCATGCGCACGTCGAGCACCACGCATCCCGGCTCCGACGGGGAATCTCCCGTGAGGAGTCCTCTGCCCGCCCGTAGGTGACCGTTTTCCATCCTTCCATATCCAGCACGAAGCTCAAGGCTTCGCGCAGATCCGCTTCATCATCCACAATGCGCACCAAAGCGTGCGCCTGCGCGAAGGCAAGCTGTTCGGGGGTAATCTGTTTCTGACTGGGTCTCATAATGCTTTCAGGAACTTTAGTTCTTTGAAGAATTACCGATTTCTTTTGCCTCTGGAGCATCGGCTGGGCCTTCGGCCGCCTGATGAAGCGAGAGCGCCCGCGCGAGCGTGGGAAGCGTTGCCACGGCAGCCAATCCGCCCCCGGCCAGGGCCGTAAAAGTGATCCGTCCGCCCAGACGTTCGAGGATGCTGCGCACAATCGAAAGCCCGAGCCCCAAACCGCTCTTTTTGCTGCTTGAGCCCGAGGCTGCCCTGTCGTTCAGCCGTTCAACGAGCTCTGAGGGTACCGCGGGACCGTTATTGAGCACAGTGAGTTCCGCCTTGCCGTTATGTTCGCTCACGGCGATATTCACCACACCGGCCGGGAGCCCTTCCACAGCCTCCAGCGCGTTTTTAATAAAATTCATCGCCACGAGTTCGAGCTCGAGCGGATCGGCCAAACACTGAACATCCTCACGCGCCGCAATCGACACGGCGGCGTGCCAGCGTCCGGTCGTGGTGAGTTCGCGCAGCGCCTTTCGCGCCGCCTCGACCAAACTCACGGCTTCCCGCACAGGCTTATCGGATTTGGCGTAAGCCCGTACGCGGTTCACAATCGCGTCGGCGCGAGCCGTCTGCGTCTCAAGTTTCCCGGCAATGGCCTCAATCTTTTCGGGCGTCATGCTGCCGGATTGAACGAGACGCTTAAGCCCGAAGACATAAAGCGAGATAGCGGCAAGCGGCTGACGCATCTCATGCGCAAAAATCGTAGAGAGCTGCCCCACTGCGCCCACTCGGCTCATATGTTCAACGCGTTCGGCCGCCGCTCGAGCATTGTTTTGCAGGCGCTTTTGCTCATGCAGCGCCTCCTGCAGATGAGCCGTGCGGACACGCACGAGCTGCGACACACGCACGCTGTGAAAAATGAGCCCTAAGAGGAGCAGCGCAAAGACCAATATCCAAGTGCCGTACTCATCGATCAGCCGGCGGACAGTCCAGTCCCGCAGGTAGGCATAGGGGCCAATGCGCAGATCATGAAAAACCTGATCCACGCTTGAATAGTCCGTCGCGGCGCTCCAATAAAGGCCCCGCTCAAACGTGGGCGGCATCTCAAAGAGCGCGCGCAGCACCAGACGTGATACCCGCGGATCTGTGGCCGGCGTTGTAGCGACCGTCCATGACGGATAAAGCGCCGTGGAACGCATGCAGGGCTCGGGCCGCTCCGCGGAATCCAGGCGGTTAAGCACCTTCAACTGCCCCTTGGCATTGGGGTGCGAAGCGAGCCACTCTTCGAGATAACAGAGCCGGAAGAAGCCAACATCGGCCTCTCCCGAAAGAATCATCGGAATGGCGCCTTCGAGACGCTTGCCGTCGCCCAAATACACACGCGAACTGAAAAGCGTTTCGGGGTTAAGGCCGGCCTTGAGCAGCACATGCTCGGCAAGCTGCCGCCCGGTGAAGGCCTGAGGAGAAGAAAGAACGAGCTTCGCGCCCTTCAAGTCCGAGAGTTTGTTGAGGGACTTCCGGGCGGCAGACACAACGATCGTTGAACCATCGTTGTGATTGGGATTGGGATAGCTGTTTGACGCTACGGTGGCCGCCGCGCGGGCGCCGTAGCGCTCCATGCGGACGTAAAAACCAGAGCTTGAGAGGAAAAGATCCACCTCGCCTTCGCGGATCGCCTGCGAGAGTCCCGTGAGGTCGTAATGCGTCACGATGACGTTGGACGTGCCGAACACACGCTTAAGCGCCCCGATCGTCGCTTCCACAATCGGCTCGTAGGGCGACGGGCGGACATATTTCACCACGCCCACCTTGAGCGGCATATGCTCTGCCGGGAAGTCTGACGAGAAGCTCGCCGCCGTTAAAGCGTCGGGCTGAGAAGGCGCCGCCGCACTGCCAGAGAGCGGACAAAAGAGACCGCAAGCCCCAAGAACCAGAAGCACGCCGAGCTTCTTTATGGAATCAGCACCTGGCTGCAAAGAGAAGAGTCGTGGGTTCATAGGCTGCTGCAAGAAAGAGGGCTTCGCGCGCTGCCGACGCGCTCAAAAAACGCTTTGGCACAGCTCTTCCCTGCATTCTAGCGTTTAGAGCCAGCACAATGCAAGCAAAGTGAAAACATCCGCGACGGCGCATCAGGAGAGCGCACCGGCAGAACCGGTCGGCGCGGCGGCAGCCGGCTCATTAGCCTGCTGAGCATAGCCAACGGCCTCCGCAATATCGACCGATACCACACGGCTCACCCCGGGCTCCTTCATCGTGACGCCGATCAGCGCCTTGGCATATTCCATCGTGACGCGATGGTGCGTAATGATGAGGAACTGCGTATCAGCGCTCATTTCGGTACAAAGACGCGCAAGTCGTCCCTGATTTGCTTCATCGAGCGGGGCGTCGACTTCGTCGAGCAGACAGAAGGGGGCGGGGTTAAGCTTAAACATGGCAAAGACGAGCGCCGTGGCCGTGAGCGCCTGTTCGCCGCCCGACAAAAGCCGCACGGTCTGATTGCGCTTGCCGGGCGGCTGAGCCGAAACTTCAACGCCCGCCGAGAGGATCTCGTCGCCCTCCATGCGAAGCGCCGCGCGGCCTCCGCCGAAAAGACCGCGGAACGTGTCATTAAACTTTTCGTTGACCTTGTCAAAGGTTTCACGCATGCGCGCGCGGGTTTCTGCGTCAATGCGGCGGATAGCCGCCTCGAGCGTTTCAATGGCCTGCCGCAGATCCTGCATCTGAGCTTCTGCGAGGCGAATGGCTTCCTGCGCCGCCTCAAGATGGGCCAAAGCGGCATGATTGACCGGTCCGAGTGCGGCAATTTCATTCATCAGACGCGTGACCTCGTTACGCACCGTGTTGGCCTTAACGCCTCGTTCCTGCGCGATCTTAGAGAGCTCTGTCCAATCCGCGCCGAGCTCCTGCATGCGCCCGGAGAACTGCCCGAGCAGTCCCGCCTTCTGTTCGGCCTCTACGCGCAGCCGAGCAATTTCTTCTGTCAGCGGAAGAATCGACTCGTTCAAGCGCTTGATCTGCCGCTGTTCGTCCTCACGTTTGCTGCGGGCCGCTTCAAGTTCCGTCTGTGCGGCAGCCAATGCCTTTTCAAGCCTCGCATTTTTTTCGAGGAGCTCGGACGTGCCGGTTTGGAGCCTTTCGTCTTCACGGGCATCGAGCACTTCGCGGGTTTCTTCGAGACGCTTAGATTCTCGGGCAATGTCGCTTCGAGTTTCCGCGAGCCGCCGTTCGGCCTCGGTGCGGGACTCTCTGGCCTGCGACGCCTCGAGCTTTTTCATGGCCTCACGATGAATTGACTCCGCCGCAGCGCGCTTAAGGTCAATCAGCCGGTCATGCAGCCGATCATGCGCAGCCGCGGCTTCACCCGCGGTGTGCTGAATCTCGTCGAGCGCTTCCGTTTTGCTTTCTACGGCGCCAAGCGCTGCCTCAACACGCTCTTGGGCCCGCTCAGCCTCGATCTCCATTTCTTCACGCGACCGCCTGAGATCGGCCTCTCGGCGCTGCCAGGCCTCCCACGCACTGCGGGCTTCGCGCTCTTCAAGGACGAGCTTGGCCGTGCGGCGCTCGAGCTCAACGACCTCGCGCTGCAGCGCCTCGGCACGCCCTCGCGCATCGGCTTCGGCTTTCTGCGCAGCCGTACGGGCGTCGTCAGCGGCTGCCGCTGCCTCGTCAAGAGCCTCCGCCTGATGCGTCAGTTCCGCAATTTCCCGTTCTCGGGAAAGGATCGCCAAGCGGGGATCTTCCGCAGCCCAAAAGGTAACGGACGCCGCATTGACGAGGTCCCCCTGCGGCGTCACCAGTGCGCACCCCGGCGGAATGTCGGCGCGCGCTGCGAGTGCTGTCTCGAGCGAATTGGCGAGCCCGACGCCTGCGGTCCAAACGTCGACCGCCGCAGCAGCCGCCGGATTATCGGTTTGGATAACGCTTCTCAAGCGCTTTGCCGCCCATTCAGGATGCGGATGAGCGGCAGTTTCTGCGGGAGCCGCAAAAGCGAGTCTTGCCGGCGGGCGCGCCTTGGCGCTTGCAAACCCGGCAGCGGAACGCAGATCGCGCAGCAAAAAAGCGCGTGCACGGTGTTCGAGCACCGCTTCCAACGCAGTTGTCCAGGCGTCGTCGATCTTGATTTCGTGAATCAACTCCGGCAGACCGTCGAGTCCCTGGTCCTTCAGCCACTCCGTGAGGCTGTCAGACTCCAGTGCCTTTTGCTGCACGGCTTCAAGCGTTTCGAGTTTTGCGCGCAGGGCTTTAACCTGCGAAAGGGCGGCAAAGTAGGCCTCTTGGGCGACTTTCGCGTGTTCGCGTGTTTCTTCTGCGGCGGCAGCGGCGTCTTCGCGGGCTGCCGCCGTTTCTTCGAGCGCTTCGCGGACTTCGGCTAAAGATTCTGCGAGTGCCGCCAAAGTTTCTTCATCCGGGTGCGCTTCAGACGCATCGGCCTCATCGGTCTCTAGACGAGCCGTACGGTTCGCTACTTCCGCCGCTCGCTCACGAGCAGATTGGAGGCCGGCCTCCGCCACTTCAACTTCCGTACGAGCGCGAGCGAGCTGTGCGCCGGCAGACTCCGCGCGCATGCGCGACTCCTCTTCAGCCGACTGAGCGGCTTCGAGGGCTTCATCTCGAGCGGCGTTCATTTCATCGAGCTCTTCGAGCTCAGCCGCGAGACGCTCCTCTTTTTGCGCGGCTGATTCAATGCGAACTTCGAGCTCTTCGGCCAATGCCCGCTTTTCTTTCAGTGCGGCTTCGGCCTCTGCAAAGGTTCGTTCGGCCAGTCGCCGGCGTTCCACGATGCGGCTCATCTCGCCCTCCAAGCGGGCGAGCTCCTTCTCGCTTTCACGAAAGGCGTCGGAAGCATTGCGGTGCGCCGCGTCAGCACTGCGCTCAGCCGCAGCGAGGTCTTCAGAGTGGGATTCGAGCGTTTCAAGATCACGGCGCTTTGCCGTAATCTCATTTTCGAGCTGCGCAATAGCCGCCCGCGCGGCATCGGATTCCCGCTTCGCATCTTCATACTGCAGGAAGTACCAAAGCGATTCGCTCTGAACCTTTTTGTCGCTCAGCGCCTGCCAGCGGGCGGCAGTATCGGCTTCGGCCTGCAGCCGAGTGATCTCTTCAGCACGCACGGCCTGAAGGTCAGCAGCGCGTTCAAGATTTTCCCGTGTAGATTTGAGGAGATTCTCCGTTTCGCGGCGGCGCTCCTTATAGAGCGACACGCCGGCGGCCTCTTCCAAATAAACGCGCAGCTCTTCGGGCTTGGCGCGAATGAAGCTCGCAATCATGCCCTGCGAAATGATGGCGTAGCTGCGTGCGCCCAGCCCCGTGCCCATGAAGATTTCCTGGACATCGCGGCGGCGCACCTGCTGGTGATTGATGTAGTAGGCCGATACGCCTTCCTTGGTGACCACGCGGCGTACGGACAATTCTTCGTACTGCCCCCACGGCCCTTTCACCTGATGGTCCGCATTGTCGAGCACCAATTCGACGCTTGCTCGTCCGAGCGGCGCACGGCCGGTAGAACCCGCGAAAATCAGTTCGCTCATCGAACTCGAACCGCGCAGTTCGCCGATGCGGCCTTCGCCCAGCACCCAGCGAACCGCATCGATGATGTTCGATTTGCCGCAGCCGTTCGGACCCACGATCGCAATCAGCGGGTCCCGCAGTTCGATCACTGCGGGGTCCGCGAAGCTTTTGAAGCCGGCGATTTTGATCTGACGAAGGTGCAATGGAGGCTCAGACGAAATAAGGAGGGAAGAGGATCACTGGAAGAACCAGCTGCACGCATTTTAGCGAGAGTCGCCCCGTTGGTCTCACCATCCTTGCGGCAAAGCGCTTAGAGTCTCTGGCCGCTGCAAAGGGAGGGCTCGGAGAGGCTCTGCCGTCGGCAAAAGTCTGCCGTCAGCGAAAACATTTGAACGCTTCTCTGAGGCGTCTTCAGCACTGTCACAGAGAAGAGACAAAACGCTCTTTGCGGCCCAGACGACCTCTTTATAATGCAGGCTTCAAAAAAAATCTGACGACATTCATGAGGCTCCCTGCCGAACCAGCCGGCCGCAAAGCGGCCCGCGGACTTTTGGGAGCCTCCGCGACATCCGGGGATATCCGAATCATGTACGAAATTGCGCCGCTGCTTGACGATCCCATCCACAACCTGAAAACGATCCGCGACCTTTACCGCTGGGCCGTTACGGAACTTGAAACCTCCGATCTTTCATTCGGACATGGGTCGCCAAGCGCTCTCGAAGATGCATCCTTTCTCATCTGCCGAGCGCTGAAACTCCCGTTTGAGAATTTCGACATGTTCCTCGATGCTGCGCTCACGCACAACGAGCTCGTGCGAATCGTGCATCTCATCGACCGCCGTGTGCATGATAAGACCCCCACCGCCTATCTCCTGAAGGAAGCCTGGCTCACCGAGCACCGATTCTACATTGATGAGCGTGCGCTGATTCCCCGCTCCTACATCGCGGAGCTGCTCGAAGAAGATCTTGCCCCTTGGGCCGCAGATCCTGAAGCGGTGCATAGCGTCCTTGACCTCTGCACGGGTTCGGGGTGTCTGGCCATTCTCGCGCAGGGCGCTTTTCCCAATGCCAAGGTCACCGGCTCGGACATTTCCCAAGCTGCGCTCGAGGTTGCCAAGATCAATCGCCGGGACTATGACATGGAAGAGACGCTGGAACTCGTTCAGAGCGATCTTTTTGAAAATCTTCAGGGACGGCGCTTTGACATCATTATCTCCAACCCGCCCTATGTCACCACCGAAGCCATGGAGCGGCTCCCGAGCGAATACCGTCATGAACCGGCCCTCGCCCTGGCTGCCGGCGCAGACGGCATGGACGTCGTTCGCCGCATTCTCGCCGAAGCCGCAGATCATTTGACCGAAGAGGGCTTCATCGTCGTTGAAGTGGGCGACGGGCTCGAAGCCGTTGAAGCGGCTTTCCCCGGTCTGCCCATTACGTGGCTGTCGGTCTCGGGGGGCGACGACCAGGTGTTTCTCGCGCAGCGAGCCGATCTCGCTCAATATTTCAAAACTCAACACTGATTTCTGCACCCGCATTCCCTGACGAGGGCGCCCTCTGCCCGGTCTGCCCTCGTTTTGAAATGCGCCGCCTCGCTCATGCTTCGACTTCTCAACCTCGCGCTGATGCGCGGGACGCGACTGCTCTACGCTCACGCCAATCTCATTGCCTCGCCGGGCGAACGCATCGGTCTGGTCGGCCCCAACGGCTGCGGCAAATCCACACTCTTTGCTGCGATTCTGGGGGACCTTGCCCCCGAAGACGGCGAACTTGAAACGCCGCCCCATGAGCGCATTGCCCATGTCGCGCAGAGCTTCACGGTTGAAGATATCTCCTGCATCGACTGCGTGCTTTCCGGTCATGCCCCTTTAATGAACGCCAAAGCAGCGCTCAAGCAGGCCGAAGCCTCCGGCGACGAAATGGCGCTTGCTGCCGCGCACAGTGAACTCGCGGAAGTCAATGAGGGTGCCGTGGTGGCACAGACCAAAGCCATTCTGGCCGGTCTGGGTTTTGCAGAAGCCGACAGCTGCCGCAAAGTTCACGACTTCTCGGGCGGCTGGCGCAACCGTATTCAGCTCGCCCGTGCGCTGATGCGCCCGGCGGATCTGCTGCTCCTTGACGAACCCACGAACCACCTCGACATCGATTCGCTCATCTGGCTCGAGAACTGGCTCCGGCGCGTTGAAGCGACAGTCATCATCATTTCGCACGACCGTGAATTCCTCGATCGTTCGGTCAATACGATCTGGTCCGTTGAAGACGGCACGATCTGCCGCTATGCCGGGAACTACTCCCAGTTTGAACTCGCGCGCATTGAAAAACTCCGCGCCCAGGAATTTGCCCGCCGCGCCTATGAAACGCAGGCAGCGCACCTGACGAGCTTTATTGAACGCTTCCGTGCCAAGGCCAGCAAAGCCCGTCAGGCACAGTCTCGCATCAAAATGCTCGAAAAGCTTCAGGCGGTCGAACCCGTACGCGCCAAACGCGAATGGCGATTCAATTTTCTCAAGCCCCTGCGGCTGCCCGAGCATTTGGTCGACGGGGAAAACCTGAAGATCGGCTACGGCGACAAAGTGGTGCTTTCGGGCGTCTCCTTCAGCATTCGTTCGGGCGAGCGCATCGGCATTCTCGGTGTCAACGGCGCGGGCAAATCGACGCTGGTCAAAGCCATTGTCGGAGAACTCACCCCCATGTCGGGCGAACTGCGCCGCGGTCAGGGACTTGAAATCGGTTATTTTGCGCAGCACCAGCTCGATCAGCTGCGGATGGATGAAACGCCGCTCGAGCATCTGCGGCATTTGGCGCCTGACGCCCGCGAGCAGGAACTGCGCGACTTCCTCGGCACCTATCGCTTCTCGGGCGATTTCGCTGAAGCCAAAGTTGCGCCGATGTCGGGCGGCGAAAAGGCCCGCCTCGCCCTCGCACTCATTGCCTGGAAAAAACCCAATCTGCTCGTGCTTGACGAACCGACCAATCACCTCGACATGGAAACGCGCGAAGCACTCACCATGGCGCTTTCAACCTACGAAGGCGCAGTGCTTCTCGTCTCCCACGACCGCCATCTGCTGCGGGCCGTGACCGATGAACTCTGGCTGGTGCATGAAGGCCGCAAAGAGGTGTTTGAGGGCGACCTCGATGACTACGCCAAGATCGTCCTCGACCACCGGCGCGTGACCGCCGCCGAAGCGCGCGCCGAACATCAAGCGGATAAAGCCGCCCGAAACGAAGCTCAGCCCGTCAACAATAAGGAAGCGCGCCGATTGGCCGCACAGGAACGCGCCCGCATCGCTGAGCTGCGTAAGCCCCTGAAGAAGGAGCTCGAAAAGGTGGAGCGGGAAATGAACGCGCTCTCAGAAAAACTCAAGGCCCTTGACACGCAGCTCGCGGATCCGGCCTTTTATAACGGCGCGGATCAGGGCAAGGTTGCCCAAACCCTGCGTGAGCACGGAGAGCTCGCCCCCAAAGTGGAGGCGCTCGAAATGCACTGGCTTGAACTTTCAGAAAAAATCGAAGCCCTGGGCACCGCCGCATCTGCATAAACGCGTTTATAAACGGCCTTAAACCATTTGTACGGACGGCACAGCAGCGTTCGTTGAAGCGCCAAAAAACCGCTCGCGCGCCTTTTTGGCATAGCCGCGAGCGGTTTTCTCTTTTTACGGAGTGACTAATCTTACTCGGCCGTCTCTTTGGGTTTCCCGGCAGCCAGAACGCCCGCTTTCCAGGACTTGAAGACATCTTCCACCTGAGGCGCCGCCGTCATGCGGTAGACATGCGAATCGCCTTCATCGTCTCCGCGCGCTTCACTGCCGGCCGGATCATCGTCCACCCCCGGAACAAAGGCGGGATCGGCGTAGGAGAAGGTCGTCATGACCAGCAGGTTGATCACCTCAGCGTCCTGATCCATTTCTTCTTCCGTGGGATCGCGTCCTGCCGCAAAAGCCGCTTTGGACCTCGGGCCATAGCGCAGCGCATAGCCCATCACGATTTCTTCTCTCATCCCCTGTTCGGAATCGCTCGGTTCCGCACGCACATAGAGCGCACGCATATCGTGCTTAAAGTGCGCATCCGCTACGAGCTCCTCGAGATAGGCCGTATCGGCGGGGGAAAGTGCGTTGTAGCCGACCAGCATCGTATTGAAAGCATCAGCGGATTCAGGCCGCCAATTCGGATAGTCGCTCTTAAACTCTGCCGTTACCGTGTTGTCCTCAATAATCTCCTGCAAGTCAACCAGACGCGAACCGCCAAGCGCAGGATCTGACGTCAGGTAGCTCGTAAAGGCAGAAATCACCTCATCCTTGCAGGTTGTCACGGAAAAAACATTCTCGCTGCCGAACTGCGCAAGTTCCCCCGTGAGATCGAGGAACGTCATCACAAAGTCCATGCCGAAGTAGCAGGCCATGCTGCGGTCGTCCATAAACTTCGCCGTGTCGGTAATGCCTGCGTAGGCCATCTTGGACTGGCCCCAGCGGCTGCGGAGGATTTCGAGCGCCCGCGGGCCCGCCCAGCCCGATACATCGCGGAAGTCTTCACGCAGGTCAAGAATGGTCGCAGCAATCGCATAAGCGACGGCCGCGCAATGGTCTTCACGCTGCTCCATCGAGAACTTGCGCTCGGGAGAGAGCGCATTGGCCATGGCAGCTCCCATGCCGATGAAGAAATGCTGCAGCTCGAAGTAATTTGAAAGATGTCCCGTGGTCACGGGCCCCTTATAGCGTTCGGCAAGGATTTCCAGATGCGGGAAGCCCTGTTCTTCATAAAAGCGTTTATTGAGCACCGCGCGCAGTTGATCGAGCATCACCACATAAGTCTGTGGTACTGCACGGCGCTGCTGATCAGCGCGACGCTTGGCGAGCTTTTTGGCGCGGCTTGAATGCGTTTTGCTTTGGGGCATTTCGGGTGATCCTTGAGGAACGGCGCGCTGCCCGAAGAAGGTGCGCGCTCGAAGTATTTTGTTCTGTCATCCGCCGCACTCGATTCATGCATGAGCGGATGCCGCGGGTGTTTCTAAGGATAGAGCGCAAACCTTAACGCCGCATTTCACTTTAAGCCGGGGGGAGCGATGCCCGGGGTCGCTTCCAAAGTGACTTTTTAAAGCGTCACTCCCAAGGCTTTAGTGCCTCCCGACGCCCCAATATCCGGGTTTCTGAAGTCTTAGAATGAAGCTTCTTTTTAACCCTTCTCTTACTTACGAGGCACTTCATGTCAGAAGTCTCCGCTCCCTGGCTCCATGCGACCCTTGCTGACGCAGCCGAATCGCTCGCTGCGGCGCTCGAAAAACTCGAAGCGCATACCGATGAAGAGACTGCCTCTGAGCTCCTGCGCCGCGACCTCGTCGAGGTGTATGCCAAACTCAACTACGCGGTGAACACCGCTTACCTCGGCTCTGAAGCGCTCAATGTCCTTACCGAAGAAGAGCTGGTTGCATGGCCCGCAGAAATGCCC
>ERZ836877.3752-NODE-3752-length-16574-cov-7.126703_pt1 | contig 16574 bp, 24 predicted proteins | sample MGYA00519469_ERZ836877 | MGnify/ENA primary metagenome ERZ836877 (study PRJEB31850, sample SAMEA3708809) | human gut metagenome | biome: human gut; feature: human-associated habitat; material: faeces | place: China | collected 2014 ... | reverse complement strand
TCTCTTTATTTGATGATTTCTAAACTAACGCGATTTTATCGCACCAGTAGTAATATAACTTAATAGTTCTCCAAATTTGTCCTCAAATGGGACAAGTCTACAGACGAAGGTATTTGAAGCCGCGAGGACAGTGCCTATAACCGGCAAATTCACACAGTGAAAGGCATAGATAAAGAAACAATTCGAAACCAAAAACTTATTCGGTTTGATTTTGAATTTTAATACGCACACGGAAGCAAGATAAAAAGCAAAAAGTACTCCAAAGCAAATAAATAGTGGATAAATATTTTGACCTGTCAAAGTATTTGTGCCATCATAATAAACAGCAAAGCAAAAGAGAACCAGAAAAGTTGGAATGATCAGTACACTATATTTGTGAACGAACTTGATAATATTAATTTCATTAAGTGCCAAATACGCCCCTGCGGAAAAAAAGAAACAAGATGTAATACTGAAACCTGGCACCAATATCCATATTCGCGAAATATATGCAACAAAAAGAAAAACTAAAAAATAGAATTTAAATTTACGCACCATGTAATATATAACAGGCGTAAAGGCTATGACTACAATTAAATCACGCAGAAACCATAAGGGCAAATCGTATGGTCCTGTCATTCTTAAATTATATCCAAGCCAATTAACCCTTGTGGTTCCCCATTCATAAGTATCATAAAATATATGCCAGCTATTATATTTAATAGTTGAGAATATGTTTTCGATTGGCCAGTCTTTAATCATAGATCCCAATATCATTACTAAGATTGCCAAAAGAAAAGGCACGGCGTTCCATAAGATATACGGAAGAAGTAAGGTTCTCGTTCGACTTTGGATTTTTGATTTGTAGCCGATAAAAGACCATTTGTGAAAATTCGCAAAGAAAAGGAACCCTGAAATCAGGAAGAAGACCGGAACAGCAATATGGGATAGGACATGTGAAAAAATAATTCCTGCTAAATTGAATATTCCGCTACATGATAAAATAGGGTAATCAGCATCCTCTATATTGGTGACCGATGGAGTCATGTGAATGAATACCACCATAATCGCCATTGGGAATCTCATAAAATCAATGGTAATGGATTGGAGCTTTCTATAATCAATGCAAGATCGTGATTTTGCATCTCCGACAAGAATTGTATTCATGATAAATTGGATTATAGCATCAACTTATCATTTACAATACCGTATAAAAAAGCATAGGCCTTCTTATGCGTTCGTCGAGGCTGCGTCGGAATGAGACCTCTCTATCCTTATAAGAGAAACCTATGCCATTGAGGCTTAGGCATTGACTCCTTATAAGGATAGGCAGGTAATCCGACAACAGATTATAACTATTATTTTTTGTTCTTATCCCAATCTGATTAGTTTCCGACGCTATTCAGACGAACGCAAATAACAGTCAATGCTTTCGTTAATATGTCTGCACTTTTTGTGCGGGTATTTATCTTATATTAAATGTATTTTGAGATTTATTCAATATTTAAATCAGTATTATTCGGCTACAAAAATACAACTATTATTTGACATCGTTATTGTCCTCTAATAATAATCGTAGACTTAAGAATTCAATCTGAATGACGCGAAAGTGGCAGTTTACATCTTCTTGATGAGGTAGTGCGACACCATAGCTTTCATTGTATCTGTATCGATACATCGGATGCCTCTGCGCAGAAGAGTATTATATTCGGGACACGATTTATTGATAACAAATTTGGCGGCTCGCCCGTCGATATCTGCCAAAAGGTGAAAATTCCCGCTTCTGTACGCCATCTCTATTCTGGCGCCGGAAACCTTATGACCATCGCCGGTAATAAATTCCGCTTCGGAAACAGCCGGAAGATAACCCCAGTACTCAAGATTCTGATCTATGGCATCGGACATCCGCGCAATCCATTCGGGATCTACAGAATCTTCTTCGGCCAGATTTCTGAAGACCATCATTACGGCTGCAACTTTATCTATCAGAAATGCGGCATCTTTGATTCCATTGATCTCTGCAAAAGAAAGCACTGTTTCCCGGCTGATATTGCGTCTATATCCTCCAACCGACAGACAATGTTCGGTATTTCCCCGCCAACCGCCATGATCAAAAATAAAAGTCATATCATACGCAGGCGCCAGACTCCACTGGCCATCCGGTGTCATTATAAACGAGAAATTCTTATGATGATCGTCGGTATTGTTGGCGAGAATATTGAAGACGAGACGCAGAAACAGCTGTTCGAAGGCGGTATATGGCAACTTGAGTTTGCGACAAAGATCGAAAAGAGCCTCATAGGAATCTGCCGCCGGCGACATCGCGGCGAGGGTCTGTACATGCAGTTTGTTCCCGGCCGAATCTCTGTCGAAACGGTTTGTCTGAAAGTGCACACTGCTCTCGACCGCCATAAGACGGCTTGGCATCATATCTATGCCACAGGCAGTAGCCATACGATAGTACAGATATTCGATTCTGGCGGTATCGCGGCCGGGAATATCAAATTTCACTATACAATAATCATGATCGGTCAAACCGGAAATCTGGCCCGAACGCACGGATTTATCTGTGCGGTTTATCGCAATCACAGCCTTTGCCTGTCGGCCACCCACGGAAGACCCTACCGCAATCAATGACTTCATAGTCATTTCTTCTTCGGGTGAAATCACAGCATCCTCTCTTTCAAGCAATATCCTTTCGGCAAGAGCTGCAATAGCCGCCATATCGACATGGTCATTTTTAAGCCGGATCGCTTCCTGCGGCTGAAACTCAAGTGCTCCCATGCCTCGCACACCAATGAAAGCGAGTCGGTCGCAAACGCTTATCTCACGGTTAGATATATGATTGGCCGTTCTCCACTGCTCGAAAAGTTCATTGCCCCATGAATCCGGCAAAGAGTCGGAAATAAACGGAGGCACGCCATTGAAAGGTGGACGGTCTTCGCCATATACAGGAATCCGTCCGGCAAGCATATCGGTCGTAAAGCCTACGGCAAATGCCGCTTTTACTTTTTCGGGGAGATTAATATTGAAATAGAAAAAAGAACGGTTAGTCTTGTTATCGGAGGTGAGTGTTCCAAGCTCCGCACCCCATAGATATACTTTCACGCTGTGTCTCATGGCTTGCTCTTTGAGGGTTTCACACGTTGTTTGAGCTTGCCGCCCCGCATGTCGAGATAAGGCGACGGAGGCAAGGCCGGGAATATATCTTCGACGGCTTCGAGCATATCGGTGCATCGCATCAGTGCAAGAAGTGCTGTCAGCGAGATATTGGCGGCACTCCCGGTCTCGAATTTATGGATAGTGGCCAGTGAAAGACCGGTCCGTTGCGAGACATCGCGCTGAGTAAGAGCCATGCGCAGCCTATACTGCCGAAATCGCAGGCCAAGCGCCCGGACGATCTCGGCATCGGACATTGAATAAATAGTATTATTGTATAGTTTATCCATAAAAACAGCTCATAAACTATGAAATAATATAGTTTATCGCAAAGATAGACATTTAACGATAATCGGCAAAATTTTCCTGGTCAGAACTGGAAGTAGATGAATGGCGTGACGGATTCGGAGCGTAGTTCGAGTACGAGCTGTACGACAACTATAAAGATGAGCAGCTTTACAAGCCACGCACTGCGCACGAACCACGCCAGGGCCGAGTCCCAGAAGCGGGTCGGCAGACAGTGGGCAACGACAATCACAATCATCAGTATAAGCCAGAGGGTGCGCGCCGCTGCAAAAGCCGGAATATAGTCAAGTGAAAAATTGTGGAAAACGCTGTTGATCACAGTCCAGGAGTCGGCCCAGGAGTCGGCGCGGAAGAATACCCACAGCAATGCCACTACGGTCATTGTCAGCAGCCACGACGCCGCCTTTACCGGCCATGAATCGCCGATACGCCCCAGCCACGGCTTGCTCGCCTTGTGCACGGCGAGACCGGCACCGTGCATCGCACCCCAGAACACGAACTTCCATGCCGCCCCGTGCCATAGTCCTCCGATAAGCATGGTCGCGAAGTTGTTGACATATGTCCGGGCCGTCCCCTTGCGGTTGCCGCCCAGAGGAATGTAGATATAATCGCGGAGCCACGTCGAGAGCGAAATGTGCCAGCGGCGCCAGAAATCGGTGAGATTCCGCGCCTTGTAGGGGAAGTTGAAATTCTTGGCGAGCCTGAAACCCATGATGAGCGCTATGCCGATGGCCATATCGGAATATCCCGAGAAATCGCAGTATATCTGCATGGTATACCCTATGATACCCATCAGCGTCTCGAAACCCGAATATCCTCCCGGAGTCTGGAAGATAAGATCGTTATACTGCGCGATATAGTCGGCGATGACGGCTTTTTTGACCACTCCGAGAATAATGAGCCACAAACCTGTATAGACCTCCGTTCGTGTGGCGTGCCGGTTCTCGCGTATCTGGGGCAGAAAATAGTCGGCGCGCACGATAGGCCCCGCCACAAGGGCCGGAAAAAACGACAGGAAAAAGGCATATTCGAGCCATGTCGCCGTAGGACTCACCCGGCCTTTATAAACATCGATGATATAGCTCACCGACTGGAATGTATAGAACGATATGCCGACAGGCAGCACGAGTTCGAGAGGCTGGAAATTGCCTCCGACCATGGCATTGATATTCCATAAGAAGAAATTGGCATATTTGAAATATGCCAGTATGCCCAGCGACAATGTGAGCGATAACGCCACGCACCAGCGCCGGAAAGGCAGGCTGCGTCCGGGCGCGCTCATGAGCCGCGAAAGCCACCAGTCGACCAGCGAGGTGGCCGCAAGCATGAGCACGAAACAACCGCTGCTCTTATAATAGAAAAAGAAACTGAACGCGACTACAAAGACCACCATCTGCCACAGACGGCGCCGCAGGAACCCGTAGAGAGGCATGAACACCAGAAACAGCGCCCAGAAAGTGCCCGACGAGAACAGCATCGGAGCCGACGGATCATAGCTCAGGAATCGGCCTATGTTATGCAGGATATCGGTCATTTTTCTGACGGCTGATGGACGAATGTACGTTTGGGCCGCCCGCTCTCCTTCTCTGGCTTATCCATGCGGATAGGGTGCAGGCAGTGAGCCGGCATCCAGCGCGCCACACTGTCCATCCACTCTGCGGCCGATTCGCGGGTAGGGTGCGCGCCATCCTTGCCGCGCACGAAGTGCATGCCGTCGCTAAGGAAGAAAGCGCCTTCGGGAGTTTCGGCCGCAATGAGATCGTTGATACCCGTGTCGGGCTTCCAGTTGGGAGGCCCTATCCATACGAAGGGAATTGCGTCGATATCGGCAAGGATATGACGCACATATCCCCTGCGTTTTTCCGTGATATCCGGCACAAACAGTTCGTTGGCCCCCAGACATACGAATACGTAGTCCGGAGCGAGTGTGTCAATATAATGACGGAGTTTGCCGGAACGGCCCCAGACCTCGGAGGTAGAGCTGTACCAGATGACACTATAGAGTGTATGGCCGTTTTTTTCGGCATAGGCGGCAAGACGCGGGCCGAGCCCTTCGAGCATCGAGTCGCCGATAAAAAGGATAGTCTTGGGCACCGTATCACACGGCACCGGAAACGCCTGCCCGGCCTCTGTCTCAACCGCCACGGTATCGGGCGTTGCGACGGCACTCTCATCATCTTCTGCCGCGAGCAACGACGGCACGATCTCCGACGATTTAAACTTATGTCCGGCGATTTCGGGCATATCGACAGCCGAAGCAGCCGCGAAAAGTGCGAATGCCACCAGCAGAAGCAACCAAAGAGCCGTATAATGCCGTTTCATGATATTTCGCTATCGAATTATTTTCAAAAACAACCGTCGCCTGCGGATTGTTGAATCCCCCTCGGTCCGTCACCCCGTCGGTCGGATCACTCAATTGCTCACCTGCATATAGACCGTGCCGCGTCCCGGACTCACACGGTAGCGGCGCAGACCGTAGCCTTTCTCAGCGGCCTCGCCCGAAGTCGGATGTCCCATCAGCGAAAAGACATCATAGGTACTGTGGCACTGCGGGCACTCCGCAAGATTGGTTTCCCCATTGATAGCGACACGAACACCCGAACGGCATTCCACCGGGCATGCCAGATCATAGGCCATCGGATTGCCCATCACGTCGCCCACAAGAAGAACACCTCCGAAACCGCAATAGGTCGAGGCTGTATAATAAAACCCCTTCGGCAGATGTTTTTCGGGTATGAAACTGCGATGGTCGAGTGCCGAGGCGACCCCATAGATGTTCCACTCGGCTACGGTAGGAAATGAAATATTGACGGCGGCCGGAGGAATCCGGTCGTCGTCAAGACTGTCGCAGCCACAAAACAGGGCCGCACTGATGATTGCAGTGATAAGGGAGAGAATGGGACGCATGGATCAGGCGAGATTTGCGAATAAATCGCCGAACTGATCGGCAGCGCGTTGCAGGGTCGGGCCGATAAGAGGCTTGAGCATCATCGGGATCTCGACATCTATCGCTCCCTGGATTTCGGTAGAGTCCGCGCTCACAGGCTTGAACGTGATTTCAAGTTTCATGGGCACCGGCGATTTCTCTGCAGCAAGGACAACGCGCTCGGGTGTACGCTCGACGGCCTTGAGAGCTATTTCGCCGACCTGCGGAGTAGTAATGGTGATGGTGTCGTCTGAAAACGACACTTCGCCGATACGTGCACGCTGGTCAGCGGGCAGTTCGTCGAGTTTATGCTGTAGTTCGCGGAAATCGGCGAATTTAGCGGCCAGATCAGCGGCCGGCCGTTCTACAACAGTCGGTTTTGATGTATATTTTGCCATTTTGTCTGGAATGATGAATTATGAATTCGAAACCATGAATCTCATCGATGGACACTAATCCATATTCATGATTCATGATTCATCTTTCATAATCCACAATTTACTTTACCGTTCGGGAACCCAGTTGGCGGGATCAGTACGCCAGCGATGCAGGGTTTCCAGATCTTCCTCAGTGATATATTTCGTTTCGAGCGCGACTTCGAGCATGGCGTTGTAGTTGCTCAGAGTGATGAGCTTCACGCCTGCCTGTGCGAAATTCTCCTCGGCCACGGGGAAGCCGTATGTAAAGAGGGCAAGCATGCCTACCACCTCGCATCCGGCCGCGCGGATAGCCTCGACAGCCTTGAGCGAACTCTTGCCGGTTGACACGAGATCCTCTATCACCACCACTTTCTGGCCGGGACGGAGATCGCCTTCGATAAGATTTTCCAGACCGTGGTCTTTAGGAGTCGAGCGCACATATACATAAGGAAGATTCAGCTCGTCGGCCACAAGAGCACCTTGGGCGATCGCACCTGTGGCTACACCGGCCACGGCATCTGCCTCGGGATAGCACTCCATGACGATACGCGCCAGTTCGAGCTTGATGAAGGTGCGCACGTCGGGATACGACAATGTGCGGCGGTTGTCGGTATAGATCGGAGAATTCCAGCCGGAAGCCCAGATGAAAGGATTGGCCGGCTGAAGTTTCAGCGCGCTGATTTTAAGCAGTTTTTCAGCAAGTAAGCGGGCTACGTTATTCATAAGTTTTTATAGTAATGTCTTTCAAACTGCAAAGATAGCGAATTTTTAGTTTTCCGTCCATTCGGCAGATAATGTTTTTCAGCAGTTTTCTCGGAGATCACGTAAAAAAAGAAAGCACAATCAAAGAAAAAACGCCGCGGCCCATAGAGGGTGCGGCGCTTTCAGATATTTTGGCGGCCGGTGATTATTCGGCTGCGGGAAGTTCGGGATTTTCCTTTGCGGCTTCTTCAACAGGATTTTCTGCTGCTTCAGCAGCGGGAGCGGCTGACTTGCGGCGGCTGCGGCGGGTCTTGGCTTTGGCTTCCTTGGTCTCCTTAAGCATGGCTTCGTTGTAGTCTACAAGCTCGATGAAGCAGGTCTTGGCGTTGTCGCCCAGACGGAAACCGGTCTTGAGGATACGGGTGTAGCCACCGGGACGGTTGGCGATTTTCTCGGAGATGGGGCCGAAAAGTTCTTTGACGGCTTCCTTGCTCTGGAGATAGCTGAAGACGAGACGACGGTTGGAGGTGTTGTCTTCCTTGGCGCGGTTGATCAGAGGCTCGGCGTAGATGCGGAGGGCTTTAGCCTTTGCCAGAGTGGTGTGGATGCGCTTGTGGAGGATCAGCGATACCGTCATGTTGGCCAGCAGGGAGTCGCGGTGTGCTTTCTTGCGGCCGAGATGATTGAATTTTTTATTGTGTCGCATCGGGGTGATTAGTCTTTATCGAGTTTGTACTTGGAGATGTCCATGCCGAAAGAAAGGTTCAGGCTCGTAAGAAGGCTTTCGAGTTCGACGAGAGACTTTTTGCCGAAGTTGCGGAACTTGAGCAGATCTGTTTTGTTGAAGACCACGAGTTCGGCGAGGGTTTCCACTTCGGCGCTCTTGAGGCAGTTGAGGGCGCGAACCGAAAGCTGCATGTCGACAAGCTTCGATTTGAGAAGCTGGCGCATGTGGAGCACTTCTTCGTCGAATTCCTCTCCGGGATCGGGCTCGGATGTCTCGAGGGTGATTTTCTCGTCGGAGAAAAGCATGAAGTGGTAGATGAGGATCTTGGCGGCTTCCTTGACAGCATCCTTGGGCAGAATGGAGCCGTTGGTGCTGATCTCGAGGGTAAGTTTGTCGTAGTCGGTCTTCTGGTCCACGCGGTAGTTTTCCACCGTGTACTTCACGTTTTTGATCGGGGTGTAGATCGAGTCGATGGCGATAGTGTTGATATCGTCCTGCGGAGTCACGTTTTCCTCGGCGGGAACCCAGCCGCGGCCCTTGTTGATGGTGAGTACGATGGTGAAGCTTGCCTCGGGATCCAAATGACAGATAACCAAGTCGGGGTTCATTACCTCGAATCCCGTGAGCTGCTTGGCTATGTCGCCGGCTGTGAACACTTCTTTGCCTGAAACGGTGATGGTGACGCGCTCAAACTCGGTGTCTTCCACCTTCTGTTTGAGGTCGACCTGCTTGAGGTTGAGGATGATGTTGGTCACATCTTCCTTCACGCCGGGTACGGCATCGAATTCGTTTTTCACGCCGTCGATCTTGATCGACGAAATCGCGAAACCTTCCAGTGAGGAAAGGAGCACGCGACGGAGGGCGTTTCCGACGGTGATGCCATAGCCGGGTTCCAAAGGCTTGAATTCGAACTTACCGTAGAAGTTGGAAGCTTCCACCATAATCACCTCTTCAGGTTTCTGGAATGCTAATATGGCCATGGATCAGGTTTTATTATTTGGAGTAGAGCTCGACGATGAGCTGTTCCTTGATGTTTTCGGGGATATCTTCGCGTGCGGGCACATGGAGGAATTTGCCGCTCTTGGAAGCTTCGTCCCATTCAATCCAGGGATACTTGCTGTGGTTGAAGCCTGCGAGGCAGTCGGCGATAACTTCGAGCGATTTGCTGCGTTCGCGAACACCTACGACATCGCCGGGGTTTACTTTGAACGAGGGTATGTTGACTACTTCGCCATTGACGGTGATATGCTTGTGGAGCACGATCTGACGGGCGGCCGCACGGGTGGGAGCTATGCCCAGACGGTAAACCACGTTGTCGAGACGCGACTCGAGAAGCTGGAGCAGAATCTCGCCGGTGATACCTTTGAGACGCGAAGCCTCCTCGAAGAGGTTGCGGAACTGACGTTCGAGCAGACCGTAGGTATATTTGGCCTTCTGCTTTTCGCGGAGCTGAACACCGTACTCCGATGTTTTACGGCGCTTGTTCTGGCCGTGCTGGCCCGGGGGGAAGTTGCGACGGGCGAGAACCTTGTCTTCGCCGAAGATGGGTTCGCCGAATTTGCGGGCTATTTTGGTCTTGGGACCTGTGTATCTTGCCATTGTTTGAAATCAGTTTGTCGTCTGTCGGGTGGTGGGGCTCGCGGGGAAAGCCTTGTGCCGCCGTCGGCGCAGCCGCGACCATAGAGAGGTGATTTGAAATATGGTCTATTCGCCTTGGACGCACCCTTGCTGTTTGCTTTGCCCGGGCTCCCGAGGGACCCATGGCAGGCCCGTGGTCGGTATCGTACGGGACAGACGAGTGTTTTGAAGTATTGTTAGAGAGTATTGTTACTGAAATAGAAAGCAGAGCATGGCGCGGTTTCCGCTTGCGGGCGGAAAACCGGCCGTATGAACTGATTTAAACTCTTCTTCTCTTGGGAGGACGGCAGCCGTTGTGGGGCAGCGGGGTGACGTCGATGATTTCGGTAACGGCGATGCCGGCGCCATGGATGGTGCGCACTGCGGATTCGCGGCCGTTGCCCGGACCTTTGAGATATGCCTTCACCTTGCGCAGGCCGAGATCATAGGCGACCTTGGCGCAGTCCTGTGCGGCCATCTGTGCGGCATAAGGAGTATTCTTTTTGCTGCCGCGGAAGCCCATCTTGCCGGCCGACGACCAGGAGATGACCTGACCCTCGCTGTTGGCAAGGCAGACGATGATATTGTTGAACGAAGAATGAACGTGAAGCTGGCCTTCTGCGCCGACTTTGACGTTGCGTTTCTTAGCTGCGACTGTTTTCTTTGCCATGTGGTTCTATTATTTAGTAGCTTTCTTCTTGTTTGCAACGGTTTTCTTGCGGCCCTTGCGGGTACGGGCGTTGTTCTTGGTCGACTGGCCGCGAACGGGGAGACCGTTGCGGTGACGGATGCCGCGGTAGCAGCCGATATCCATGAGACGCTTGATGTTGAGCTGGATTTCGCTGCGGAGATCGCCTTCTACCTTGTAGTCGGCGCCGATGACTTCACGCACTTTGGCGGCCTGGTCATCGGTCCAGTCTTTCACTTTGATGTTTACGTCGATACCGGCTTTGTTGAGGATGCTTTTAGCAGCGCTGCGACCGATGCCGAAGATGTAAGTCAAGGCGATTTCACCTCTTTTGTTCTGGGGGAGGTCAACTCCCACGATTCTAACTGCCATATTACTTATCCTTGACGCTGTTTGTACTTGGGGTTTTTCTTGTTGATGACGTAGAGACGTCCTTTTCGGCGAACGATCTTGCTGTCCGGAGTGCGTTTTTTGACGCTTGCTCTTACTTTCATATCTGTGTTTTTTTCAGTTTATTTATAGCGGAAAGCAATCCGGCCTTTCGAGAGGTCGTAGGGCGACATCTCCACGCGCACCTTGTCGCCGGGAAGGATCTTGATGTAATGCATGCGCATTTTCCCGGAAATATGGGCGGTGATTTCGTGCCCGTTTTCAAGTTCGACACGGAACATGGCGTTCGAAAGCGCCTCGACGATTGTGCCGTCCTGTTCGATTGCTGATTGTTTTGCCATATAGGATTTTGGTGCTTAAATGAATTTGTCCATGATCTCGGATGGAATATAGTCGAAGGTGGTGAGCACCTCGGTGCGGCCGTCGATGATGGCCACGGTGTGTTCGAAATGGGCCGATGGCTTGCGGTCGCGGGTGCGGCACTGCCAGCCGTCGCTTTCGATCACGATATTGCGGCTGCCCATGTTGACCATGGGCTCTATGCAGATCACCATGCCGTCGACGAGGCGGGGACCGATGCCGCGGCGTCCGTAGTTGGGCACTTCGGGAGCCTCGTGCATCTTGCGGCCTATGCCGTGACCGCACATCTCGCGCACCATAGAGTAACCGCGGCGTTCGCAGTAGGTCTGGATGGCATTGGAGATATCGCCTATGCGGGCACCGGGGCGGGCGGCCTCGATACCGACATAAAGCGATTCGTAGGTAGTGCGCAGCAAAGCCATTTTCTCGGGGCTGACGGTGCCTACGGGGAAGGTAAAGCACATGTCGGCCATGAAACCGTCTTTTTCGACTACGTTGTCGACGCCGACTATGTCGCCGTCGAGAAGAATGCGGTCAGACGGAAACCCGTGCACGACCGTTTCGTTGACCTCTATGCAGAGGGTGGCGGGGAATCCTTCGTATCCGAGGCAGGCAGGCTTGCCGCCATTGTCCAGGATAAACTCCCGGGCAATGGTGTCGAGCTTGCGTGTGGTGACTCCGGGTGCGATATTACGTGCGATCTCGCCGAGGGTCTGCGATATCAGCAGAGCCGACGAGCGCATCGTCTCGATTTCTTCCGGTGTCTTGAGGTAAATCATTTAATGCTGGAGTTTAAAATGATTGGAGCATCAATATGCCTGTCCTGTGGTACGACCTTTGATCTTGCCTTCTTTCATCAGGCCGTCATAATGATGCATCATCAGGTGCGATTCAACCTGCTGGAGGGTATCGAGCACTACGCCGACCATGATCAGCAGCGATGTGCCGCCGAAGAACTGGGCGAAGTTCTGGCTGATGCCGAAGAAGCGGGCAAAAGCCGGAAGGATGGCCACGATACCGAGGAAGATCGAACCGGGAAGAGTGATGCGGCTCATGATGGCGTCGAGATACTCGGCGGTCTTCTTGCCGGGCTTGACACCGGGTATGAAGCCGTTGTTACGCTTGAGGTCTTCGGCCATCTGGGTGGGACGCACGGTGATGGCGGTGTAGAAGTAGGTGAACGCGACGATGAGTATGAAGAAGACGGCGTTATACCAGAAACCGTTGATGTCGGTGAAAGCCTGCACAAAACCGTTGTCGCCTCCGCGGAATCCGGCAAGTGTCATAGGAATGAACATGATTGCCTGGGCGAAGATGATAGGCATGACGCCGGCGGCGTTGACCTTCAGAGGTATGTACTGGCGGGCGCCGCCGTACTGGCGGTTGCCGACAATACGCTTGGCATACTGTACGGGGACTTTACGGGTACCCTGTACCAGCAGCACCGCACCTACGGTGACAGCGAACAATAGCACAATTTCAACGATGAACATCACCAGACCACCCTGGCCTGCGCCGTCGCCCGGGAGGCGGCTGTGGAACTCATAGTAAAGCGCTCCCGGGAGTCGGGCTATGATACCCACAAGGATGATGAACGAGATACCGTTGCCGATACCGCGGTCGGTGATGCGTTCGCCGAGCCACATGATAAACATCGAGCCGGCAGCAAGGATGATGGTGAGATAGACAATGGTCCAGAAGCCGAATGCCAGTGTGGTGCCGTTCGACGCACCGTTGACCTGCACCTGAAGGTTCACCAGATAGGCGGGAGCCTGGAGGACAAGGATCAGGACGGTGAGCAGACGGGTATACTGGTTGAGCTTCTGACGGCCGCTCTCGCCTTCGCGCTGCATTTTCTGGAACGAGGGGAGAATCATGCCGCAGAGCTGGATAACGATCGATGCCGTGATATACGGCATGATACCCAGCGCGAATATCGACGCCTGGGAGAAGGCGCCGCCTGAGAACATGTCCAGAAGCTGCATCAGACCGCTCTTGTTGGTAAAGTTGGCAAGGGCGTCGATGTCGGACGGCGAGATGCCGGGGAGAACCACATAGCATCCAAGACGGTAGATGAGTACCAGAAGGAGTGTTATGAGGATTCTCTGGCGCAGCTCCTGAATGGTCCAGATATTTTTGAGCGTGTCGATGAATCTCATGATTAAATTTTGTTAGCAGTGCCTCCGGCGGCTTCGATGGCCGCTTTGGCAGCTTCGGAGAATGCGTTGGCTTCTACGGTGAGGGCGGTGTTGATGGCGCCGCCGGCAAGAATTTTCACAAGCTGGCTGCGACGTACGAAGCCGGCTTCGCGAAGCTCCTCGATACCGATCTTCTGAAGCTTGCGGCTTTCGGCGAGCTGAGCGAGTGTATCGAGGTTGATGGCCTTGTATTCGACGCGGTTGATGTTCTTGAAGCCGAACTTGGGCAGACGGCGCTGGAGAGGCATCTGGCCGCCTTCGAAACCGATCTTGCGGCTATAGCCGGAACGCGATTTCGCGCCTTTGTGGCCGCGGGTTGATGTTCCGCCTTTGCCGGAGCCTGGGCCACGGCCGATACGGGTGCTCCGCTTGACGGAGCCGGGTGCGGGTTGTATATTGCTTAAATCCATTGTTTGAAAGTATTAGGCGTTGGTCACTTCAACTAAGTGGCGTACTTTGTTTACCATTCCCATCACCGAGGGGGTGTCTTCTTTCACCACAGTGTGGTTCATTTTCTTAAGGCCGAGCGCATCGAGAGTGCGCTTCTGCACTGCCGGGCAGTTGATACGGCTCTTGATCTGTTTGATTTTAATCTGTGCCATTGCTGGGTCTGTGGTTTTTATCAGCCTTTGAAGACTTGTTCTACAGATATACCGCGGTTCTGGGCCACCTGGGCGGGCGAACGCATTTCGTCGAGCGCCGCGATGGTTGCCTTCACCAGGTTGTGGGGGTTGGACGAACCCTTGCTCTTTGCAAGGACGTCGGTGATACCCACGCTCTCGAGCACGGCACGCATGGCGCCGCCGGCCTTTACGCCGGTACCGTGCGATGCGGGCTTGAGGATGATGCGGCTGCCGCCGAATTTGGCCACCTGTTCGTGGGGAATGGTGCCTTTGTGGACGGGTACGCGGATAAGATTCTTCTTAGCGGCCTCAACGCCCTTGGCGATGGCGGCCTGCACTTCGTTTGCTTTGCCGAGACCCCAGCCTACGACGCCGTCTTCGTTGCCTACCACTACGATGGCGGCGAAGGTGAAGGTGCGTCCGCCCTTGGTCACCTTGGTGACGCGGTTGATGGCTACGAGGCGGTCTTTGAGTTCGAGGTCGCCGGTCGACTTGACTCTATTGTTTCTTTTTGCCATAGTTACTTTAGAATTTGAGGCCGGCGCCGCGAGCGGCATCAGCGAGAGATTTAACGCGTCCGTGGAAGAGATAGCCGTTGCGGTCGAAAACCACTTCGGTGATACCTGCCTCGAGGGCTTTGGCTGCTACGGCGGCGCCTACGAGGGCGGCGATTTCGCATTTGGTTGCTTTCTGGTCGATGCCGCGCGACGAAGCGGCAACGAGGGTACGGCCTGCGAGGTCGTCGATGAGCTGAACGTAGATCTGCTTGTTGGAGCGGAACACGGTCATGCGGGGACGCTCGGCGGTACCGGAGATTTTGCCGCGGATGCGGGCTTTGATTTTATTTCGTCTGTCAATCTTGGAAATCATGATAGTCTGCGGTTAATGTTATTTGGCACCGGCCTTCTTACCGGACTTGCGACGTATTACTTCGCCGACGAACTTGATACCCTTGCCCTTGTAAGGTTCGGGCTTGCGCATTGAGCGGATCTTGGCGCACACCTGACCCAGAAGCTGCTTGTCGCGGCTTTCGAGAATGATGAGCGGGTTTTTGTTACGCTCGGTCTTTGCTTCTACCTTGATTTCCTCGGGAAGCTTGATATATATGGCGTGGGAGTAACCGAGGGCGAGTTCGAGAACCTGGCCGGTCGCTGTGGCGCGGTAGCCGACGCCCACGAGTTCCATTTCTTTGCGGTACAGTTGGTGCACGCCCTCGACCATGTTGTGGATCAGAGCGCGGTAGAGACCGTGCTGTGCGCGGTGCTCGCGGTCGTCGCTCGGACGGGTGATGTGCACGTGGTTGTCCTCTACGGTTACGGTGAGGTCGGGGTTGACGGCCTGCTGGAGTTCGCCGTATTTGCCTTTGACGGTCACTACGTTTGTCTTGGGATCAACCGTCACAGTGACTCCTGCGGGGATTGCGATGGGAGCTTTACCTATTCTTGACATAGTTTCGTTGCTTTAGGTTGATTAATATACGTAGCAGAGGACTTCGCCGCCGATCTTGAGGTCGGAGGCTTTCTTGTTTGTCATGACACCGCGCGAGGTGCTGAGGATAGCGATACCGAGACCGTTGAGCACACGGGGCATGTCTTTGTAGCCGGTGTACTGACGGAGACCCGGACGCGATACACGCTTGAGGCCCTTGATGGCGTTGACGCGGTCGACGGGGTCGTATTTCAGAGCGATCTTGATGGTGCCCTGTGCGTTGTTTTCACCTTCTATAAACTTGTAGTTAAGAATATAGCCCTGTTCGAACAGGATTTTGGTGATTTCCTTTTTCAAGTTTGAGGCGGGAACTTCAACCACACGGTGGTTGGCTTTGATCGCATTCCTCAATCTTGTGAGATAATCTGCTATGGGATCAGTCATTGGTTTGGATTTGTTTAAATTGATTGGGCCTGATTGCCCAACAATATTTAATTGCTCTCAAGGCGATGTCTGATTGCGGCCGCGGGCCGATCCGGAACATCGCCGGCTTTTCTTTACGGAGGGGAGCTTGCCGGGGAGAGCTTACCAGCTTGCTTTCTTTACGCCGGGGATGAGACCTTGGGAAGCCATTTCGCGGAACTGGATACGCGAGATGCCGAACTGACGCATATATCCTTTGGGACGGCCGGTGATCGAGCAGCGGTTGTGCTTGCGGATATAGGACGAGTTCTTGGGGAGTTTCTGAAGCTCCTGGGCAGCCTCGTATGCAGCCTGACGCTTTTCATCGTCGCCGTCGAAAGCGGCGTTGATGATTTTCTTGAGGGCGGCGCGGCGTTCGGCGTATTTAGCCACCAGACGTGCGCGCTTCACCTCGCGGGCTTTCATTGATTCTTTAGCCATAATCAGGTATTATTTTTTTTCGTTTTTGAAGGGAAGACCGAAGTGCTTGAGGAGGGCGTAGCCTTCTTCGTCGGTTTCGGCGGAAGTCACGAAAGTGATGTTCATACCCATCAGCTTGTTGATGTTGTCGATGTTGATCTCGGGGAAGA
>ERZ836877.3751-NODE-3751-length-16579-cov-3.238441_pt1 | contig 16579 bp, 12 predicted proteins | sample MGYA00519469_ERZ836877 | MGnify/ENA primary metagenome ERZ836877 (study PRJEB31850, sample SAMEA3708809) | human gut metagenome | biome: human gut; feature: human-associated habitat; material: faeces | place: China | collected 2014 ... | reverse complement strand
GTCTCTATTTTTGTCTTAAATGAAAGAGCCGTGTGCCGAACACCGCATTGCGGTATTTGCGCGCGTTTGCCAGATGTGTGGAATAATCGGCGGTGAAATCGTGATACCCTGATCCGTCGGGGCGCGCGCACATATAGATGTAGTTATGGGCCGGGGCAGAGAGCACCTGATCAATGGTGCGTGCTTCAGGCAGGCGGATTATGCCGGGGGGCAGCCCGTTTACCACATATGTGTTGTATGGCGACTGTATTGAAAGCATATCCCCGGTGACACGTTTGATGGTGAAATCGCCTTTTGCGAATCGCACGGTGGGATCGGCCTGGAGTTTCATGCCTCGTGACAGTCGGTTGAGGTAAAGGCGCGCTACGGCGGGACGTTCGTCTCTTTTGTTGGTCTCCTCCTCCACTATGGAGGCAAGTGTGCTTGCCTGCAACGGGGTAAGCCCAATGGATGCGGCTTTCGATCGCCTTTCGTCATTCCAGAAGCGGCTGTAATTGTCGCGTATCTTCGATATCAGCTGTTGCGGGGTTGCTGTCCAGTAGGCTTCGTATGTGTCCGGCAGAAACTCCGACTCCAGTTGTTCCTCTGATATGCCCTCTTCCTCGGCAATCTGTTTTGATGCGGCGAGAAACTGATCAGGTGTGAACTCCATGCGTGCGGCAAGACGGTCGGCAAGCTCGCCGAATGTGCGCACGTTGTTGAAAGTAACCCTTACCGGTGTCTGTCTTCCCTGACTGATTTTTCTGGCTATCTGCCACACTTTTTCCCCAGGTTCTATCCTGTAGGCTCCGTGCGAGTTTTCGGGGGTATAGTCGAGGAGCATGGCCACGCGTCCTCCGAAACCATTGCCGAGCGAGGAGCGGAGGGAGTCGCTCGCCTGATCTTTTGTGGCATCTTGGGGGATATAGACCCATGTGGCTTTTTCGCCGTCGTATCCCTGTACCATGCGGGTAAAATACCATGCTCCAAGTACCACAAAAACAAGGCATGCTATGGTGATTATCTTTTTGCTTACTGATGAATCTTTTTTCATGCGGCAAAGTTAGTTATTTTTTGACGAGAGATATACAGCGCATATGCCGTTAAGTTAAATTAAGGCCGGATAGAGCCGTATTTTAACATTTGGTCATCGGTTGAAAGGAGGGTCTGCTGATGGGTTTGTAAAGCCTCTTTTTAATGATTTTCACATTCTTATAGTCAAATTCACTTAACTGGGTGACATCAATATTAAACATAGTTAATGACGAATGTTAATGTTGCGGATATTGCTGATTTTGTTTTATATTCGCATCAACGGCATATAACACGGGATGTTGATGCCGGTTGAATTTTAACATTTGAAGAGTTCTTCCGGTTCACTCACGGAAACTCACAGATCAGTTCACCACTATTAAAAAAAGTTCGACCAATCGCGAATTGTAACTATTATGAAAGTCTACACTAAAACAGCATTACTCGCATTTGGAGTTGCCGTTTGCAGCTCCGCCATGACACTGGCGCTTGACCGCTTCAGCAGCGCCTCTGAATCTTCCATATCTTCCGATAATTCCATCGCACAGGCAGAAGGTGCAAAACGGTCGGGATTCCTTACCGTCAGCAACTCGGTCACACCCCCTACCGATTTTACCCATGCGGCTGAAAGCACCATCAACGGTGTGGTGAGCATAAAGAGCTACGCTACTCCGCGCGGTTACAACGGGGGCGGCGGAAGCTACAGCAATCCGCTCTACGAATTTTTCTTCGGCGCCCCGCAGCAGAGTCAGCCGCAGCAGCCACGTCAGCGCGACAACTCCGGCGCTGAACAGCAGCGCGGTCTCGGTTCGGGTGTGATACTGAGTTCAGACGGATACATCGTTACAAACAATCATGTGATACAGGGTGCTGACCGTCTGGAGGTGGCTCTCAACGACAACAGCACATACAATGCCAAAGTGATAGGCACCGATCCCACCACCGATGTGGCCCTCCTCAAGATTGAGGCGGAGAACCTTCCTGTGATCCCTATCGGCGACAGCGACGCTCTGAAAGTTGGGGAATGGGTGCTTGCCGTCGGTAACCCGTTCGGTTTCACTTCCACTGTCACTACCGGTATCGTGAGCGCCAAAGCACGCAGTGTCGGTGCCGGGGGCATGGGACGTTCGATGGGTATAGAAAGTTATATCCAGACCGACGCCGCTGTCAATCCCGGTAACTCCGGTGGTGCCCTCGTGAATATAAAGGGGGAGCTTGTAGGTATCAATACCGCCATCTATTCCGAGACAGGCAGCTATGTGGGATACTCGTTCGCCATACCCTCGTCTATCGTGACTAAAATCGTGACAGACATAAAACAGTATGGTACCGTGCAGCGTGCCGTGCTTGGGGTGATGTTCCAGGAACTTACCCCCAAAATGGCAAAAGAGAAAGGTATCACCGCTGTCAACGACGGCATCTATGTGGCCGAGCTTGTGGATCGCGGCGCAGCCATGGAGGCAGGTATCAAAGAGGGCGACGTGATAGTGGCTATCAACGGCGCTCCCACCCACAACACCGCACAGCTGCAGGGTGAGATAAGCAAATACCGCCCTGGCGACAAGATCGAGGTGAAATATATCCGCGACAACAAGGCGGCCAAAACGTCGGTGACACTGCGTAACAACCAGGGTGGCACCAAGATGACGAAACAGAACGATTTCACGGATCTCGGATGCGCGCTCAAATCTCTCTCCGAAAGCCAGATGCGTGAGTATCGCCTTTCCGGCGGCGTGCAGGTATCAGGCCTGAAAGACGGACGCTTCAAGTCTGCCGGCATCAAGGAAGGCTTCATCATCGTGGATATCAACAACGCCCGTGTGCGCACTCCCGAGGATGTAGAGGAGGTATACAATGCCATAATGAGGGCAGGTGATGAGGATAAAGTGATGTTTATTACAGGCATATATCCCACCGGCCGTAAGGTCTACTATGCGGTGGATCTTACTGAAGAATAAGATTGCAGGATTATAAGGTTATAAGTATAGATATTAGTGCGGTTAAACAACGACGCACACAAGGTTTCCATAGTTTTGATATATTAATATAAATAGATGATTCGTTACCGCCGGGCGACACTGCCGTCCGGCGGTTTTTTCTTTTGGCGCATTGGCCGATTTTTATTACCTTTGTTGACAAACTTATTCTCAAGAAGTAAATTAGACCATGAATTATCGTGCATATTTAGTCGCGCTCGCTGCGGCTGCCGCATCTTTTAATGCGTCGGCGTTCGGAAACTTTGCCTTGATAGCCGATGACGCGGATCCCGCGCCCGCAGACAGCACCGCGTTTGTTTTCACCGATGTAATAACCATTCCCACCACATCTGTCAAAGACCAGAACAAGAGCGGCACCTGTTGGTGTTTCGCCGGCACTTCGATGTTCGAGGACGAGATTGTGCGCCGCGGCGGGAAACCTCTTGATCTCAGCGAGATGTTTACTGTGAGACAATGCTATCTGGAGAAAGCCGACAGATATGTGCGCCTGTACGGTGAAACCAATTTCGCTGCCGGAGGCAGTATAATGGATGTACCCTATGTATGGAAGAAATACGGCGCTGTGCCTGAAAGTGTCTATTCCGGCCTTGCTTACGGAGAGGAGAAACATGTGCACGGCGAACTCGACGCCGTTCTCAAGGCATATCTCGACGCTGTGGTAAAAAAGCCAAACAAACGTCTCTCCACCGCCTGGCGCAAAGGTGTGGAGGCCATACTTGACGTTTATCTCGGGGAAGTGCCGCAGACATTCGAGGTCGACGGCAAGACATATACTCCCCGCAGCTATGCCGACGCCCTCGGAATAGTTCCCGACGATTATGTGGCCATGACATCGTTCACGCATCATCCCGTAGGAGAGGCTTTCCCCCTCGAAGTGCCTGACAACTGGCTTTGGGCGCCGTACAACAATGTGGAACTTGCCGAGCTGAAAGAGACCGTTGACAACGCCATAGAGAAAGGCTACCCGGTGGTATGGGCGGCCGATGTCAGCGAAGGCGGCTTCAAGTGGAAAGAAGGCTTTGCCCTGATGCCTAAGGAGCGCACCGCGGCCGACATGGAGGGTACCGAGCTTTCCCGTTGGGTGAAACTCAGCGATCAGGAACGCAAGGACAAGCAGTTCGACATAAAAGGTCCGGTAGAGGAGATCAAGGTAACAAGCGAGTCGCGTCAGGAGATGTTCGACCGTCAGGAAACTACAGACGATCACGGAATGGAGATCGTGGGTGTGGCGACCGACCAGAAGGGGAACCGCTACTATAAGGTGAAGAATTCCTGGGATACAAACCAGAAATATGACGGATTCTTCTACGTTTCGGAACCTTATTTCCTGGCAAAGACCTTAAGCATCCTTGTGCACAAGGATGCCGTGCCATCGGCTATCGCGAAAAAACTCTGTAACTGAATATCGTTATGAGGCGTAGCCCCTGTGCATTTTATCTGTTGGGGGCATGGATGTCAGTGGCCGCATGGCTGCTGACGGCATGCTCGCAGGAAGTCGGCTATGGCGGCGAATCGGTGTTTCACTGCCATGTATACGACATATACCCCGACAGTGTGGACATGCACACAGGCATGATACTTCGCGCTTATGGCGACAGTGTCATTCAGGTGCGTGTGGAGGGGAACACCCTGCGCACGGTGTATGCGGGAAAAATGCCCCGTTCGCGCGGGACTTTCAGGTTCAGGTCTGATTATCCGCTGTTCGACGCGCTCATGAGGCTTGAGGCATCAAGAGTGCCGGATGGATCGTATACCCCCCTTTCGCCGTATGAACTGTATCTGAATCCGTTTGCAGGTGCGGAAGGAGAGCGTCTGCTCGAAAGCCGCATACGCAACGGTTATCTCATTCCGTCTGACACCAGACGCTATGTATGGCCTGTGATCAACGAAAATCCGCAGTGGATTCTCGCGGCTTGCGAACTGTTTAAAATCACCGCAGACCGCTTCTTTCTCGAGAAAACCGGTACTGTTGCCGCCAATATCGCCGCAGAGGAGCGTAAAGTCTGTTACGGTCCCCTGACAGGGCTGATAGGGGGCATACCCCGCTATATGGCCGCTTCGCAGGACATGTTTCCGGAATGGATCGGTCCGGGCGAACTGCTGCAGGCGGCTACTTTCGGAGTGAACGCCGCATGGTGGGGAGCTATCAGGTCGATGGCCGATATAACGGTGGGGATGGCTTTGCGCAACGAGATGGCCAGGCTTCCTGAAATGCCGCTTGACCCTGACAGTCTGCGCAACTCCATATTCAGATATTTCTGGAATCCCGAGAAGGGACGTTTCAGCGCCATGCTGTACGGTGATCCTTTGCGTCCGATGGCTCTTGGCGCCTCCGACAACCTGGCGCAGGGGATGGCTGTGCTTACAGGATTGCCACTTCCAGAAATGTCGGAAATGATCATTGGAAAGACCCCGGCAGCGGTAACCGGCATATCGCTCTTTGATCCCGTGCTTGCGCCGGGAAGCGTGAAAAAATCGGCAGTGGAAGCGCTCGCCCAGGTAGTATGGGCGATTGCTGCATCGCGCACGGGAAACGACAAGGCGTACAATGCGGCTGTGGCCGCTACGGTATACAATCTGTGCGACGACATACTCGGCAGCCGCCATAATTCCTCTGCAGTCATGAGACAGCCTCTGACGGCTCTTGTGCTACGCGGTTTCTGTGGCATCACCACCGCCTTCGAGGGGTTGTATTTCGCACCCTCCGTCCCTTCGGTTATGTCCGGCACCATGCGGATCACCGGCCTGAAATACCGCCGTTCGGAGCTTTCGGTGACCATTGCCGGAACAGGTAACAAAGTGGTGTCGTTTATGGTAGACGGCAAAGAGACAGAGCCGTTTTTCCCTGCATCTGAGGAGGGGCACCATGATATCGCCATCACTCTGTCATCAGAAGCTCCGGAACAGGTGGATGCTGATTTTTCGGCTTCCGGCTCTATCGGGAAAATGCCTGCCGTGGAATGGACATCACCGGCTGATGTGTCGTTTATCTATTCCGGTAACGACGGCGGGAAACGTGGCATATGGGCATATGTGGACGGGTTGCCTGTGGAGGAAGCTGAAGGACGGCATTATACGCTCGATGATACGTCGGCCGTGAGGACGGTGCAGTTCTGTGCCACACCCGACGGTAACTGGCCGGGATTTGCGACTGCCCCGGTGCTGTATGTTCCGCAAGGATTTTCCCGGACTATAGATCTTACGGATGTGGCAAAGGGGGGGAGCGGCATATTTCAGGACAGGACACTGGCTTCACATTTTGTGGAGTCGACCCGTTACAGGAACCGGAAAATCGTATTTGACGTGACTGTGGAGGAGAAAGGCGTGTATGCCGTGGCTGTGCACTATGCAAATGGACTCGGCATAGTGAATTCACGCCGGCGCACGGCCTTGAGAAGCCTGTCGGTCGACGGTGTGCCGCAGCAGGGGGTGTTCGTCTTTACGCAGCTGTCGCCGGTGGACTGGGACAACGACCCCGCGCGCGAGTGGCAGATGATGACCGGATTCACTAATCCTCTGATGTTGTCTCTCGATCCCGGAACACACACGTTCGAGTTGCGGTATTATCAGCCCAATCCGGTATACATCGACCCGTTTTCCAATACCGTAGTGGCTGACTATGTGCGTCTGATACGATACAAATAGAATTCATCATTTACTTACTTATATTCATACCATAAAAAATGAAACGTTTATCTTTGATAGGGCTTGCGCTTATGACCGGCGCATCCCTTTTCGGGGCGAAAAAAGCTCCGGTGATCACAAATGTGGAGCCTCCTTACTGGTGGGTGGGGATGGCTAACGATACTTTGCAGATAATGGTTACAGGCAACGGTATCGGAGCCGCCGATGTGAGTGTGGACTATCCCGGGATCAAACTTCTCGACCAGGTGACGCTTGACAGCCCGAACTACAAATTCCTGTATCTCCTCATTGGCGATGAGACCCGGCCGGGAAAGATGCCGATAAATTTCTCGCTCAAGGGGCGCAAGACCACATACGACTACGAGCTTAAGGCGCGTGACCGCCGTCCCGAGGACTATGTCGGTTTCTCGGCGTCGGATGTATTGTATCTGCTGATGCCCGACCGTTTCGCCCGCGGTGACCGGAAAGGGGCGGACGAGTTCGGCGGCCTGGATTATCCGGTGGGATATGACCGCACACAGCCCTCCACCCGTCATGGCGGCAATATCGCCGGTATACGTGAGAATCTCGGCTATCTTGATTCTCTTGGCGTGACGGCGCTTTGGGCCACTCCCGTGCTTGAGAACGACATGCCTGGTGGTTCGTATCATGGATATGCCACTACCGACTATTACCGTATAGATCCGCGCTTCGGGACCAACGACGATTGGGCGCAGCTTGTGACCGACGCACACTCGCGTGGCATGAAAGTGGTGATGGATATGATCTTCAACCATTCCGGATCTGCCCATCCCTGGATGAAAGATATGCCTTCCGCCGACTGGTACAACCATCCCGACGGAAAGGAGCTTACAAACTTCCGTCTAAGCACGGTGCATGATCCCTATGTCTCCGACTACGACCTTGACCACACTGTAAACGGATGGTTCGTGCCCGATATGCCTGATCTCAACCAGCGCAATCCGCACCTTATGAAGTATCTCACACAGAACTCCATCTGGTGGATCGAGTCCTCGAAAATCAACGGCATACGCATGGATACATATCCATATGCCGACATGAAGGCTATGGCGGGATGGGCGCGCGATGTGATGCGCGAATATCCGAACTTCAATATCGTAGGTGAGTGCTGGTATGGCAACGAGGCCGGATCCGCTTTCTGGCAGGCTGGCAATAAAATGAATCCGGTGCCTACGAATCTTCCCACAGTGATGGATTTCAAGCTCAGTATAGACGGCCATAAATTCTTTGATGAGGAGACCGATCCATGGAACGGCCTCAACCACCTCTATGACCATCTGGCGCTCGACTATCTGTATGCCGATCCGCAGAAAGTGCTGACTTTCCTTGACAACCATGACACCGACCGCTTCCTTACCGAGCTGCCTGACAGTCTGGGAAGCTGGAAACAGGCCATAGCATTCCTTCTTACCTCACGCGGCATACCACAGCTTTATTACGGTACAGAATTGCTGATGAACGGTACGAAGAAAATTACAGACGGACACATACGCCTTGATATGCCGGGCGGATTCGAGGGTGACACGCACAGCGAATTTACAGGCGAAGGGCGTACCGCTCTGCAGAACGAGGCCTGGGATTTCATGCAGAAACTGCTGCAGTGGCGTCGCTCGCCGCAGGCCAACGAGGTTATAGCCCGCGGCGCGTTGAAGCATTTTATGCCGCAGAACGGCATGTATGTATATGAGAGAAGTCTTGGCGACAAGAAAATAGTTGTGCTCCTCAACGGCAAGGACGAGCCCAACACCGTGACGATGGAACGTACGCTGGAGATACTTCCTTACGGCACCCGCCGCCATAACATTATGACCGGGGAGGATGTTACTATAGAGGAGACGATGACCTTCGCGCCACGTGAGATAATGATTTTACAGAACTTCTGATGAAACGCATAGGGATACTTTCCGATACGCATTCCTGCTGGGACGACCGTTTCGCGCTGCATTTCTCCGATTGCGACGAGATATGGCATGCCGGCGATATAGGTTACATAGATGTTGTGGAGCGGCTTAAGGCGGTGTGCCCCGTCGTAAGGGCTGTGAAAGGCAATATAGACAGCGGGGTAGTGGCCCGCCAGTGCGCGGAGCTTCTTATGTTCCGCGTGGAGGATGTGAATGTGCTGCTTACACATATCGGGGGATATCCCGGCAGATACAGCCGCGGCATGCCGGCGCTTCTGCGCGAAAATGCCATAAAACTTTTCGTGTGCGGACACAGCCATATCCTGAAGGTTATGTATGACCGCGAGCTCGGCCTGCTCCATATCAATCCAGGAGCCGCCGGGCATCATGGATGGCAGAAACAACGCACACTGGTGAAGCTGACCATTGACGGCGGCGACATGCGCGATCTTGAGGTCATCGAGTTGGCCGGGCGCGTGAACTGACCGGTAAATAAAATAGTTTTGAACTGTTATTTATATGAAAAAGATACTATTTATGCCTCTGGCGCTTGTGGTGGCCGCAGGGGTCTTTACAGGATGCAAGACGACTGAAGCCAACTATTCCGCAGCATATGAGATCGCACGGCAGAAAAGAGACGCGGGTCTCACCTCAGAGGAACTCGCCGGCATGCGCCGCGAGGAGGCTATGCCCAAGACACTTTACAAAGGTGACAGCATCCCGCTCAAAGGGATGTACGTGAAGAAAATCGAGGGAACCGATCCGCAGATGTATATCGTTGTGGTGGCGTCGTTCAAGCAGTTGTTTAACTCGCAGTCTGTGTTCAAGCGGCTTAAAGAGGCCGGCGGTCTAACGGCGGAGCCTGTCCTGTTGCAGGATCCGCGCGACAAGAAATATTATGTCGGGGCTGTCACTACGTCGTCGCTTGACAGCGCTGTGTCGGCCATGAGGTCGCTTGAGGAAGCATCACCGGTGGTTTTGAAATCGCCGTGTCCTTTTATCCTGCGCAAGTAGTATCGTATCACCATACTGTAAATATTCGCCCCCGGCACCAGTTGATGGAGTGCCGGGGGCGAATTGTTTAATTATGTCTTGTTGTCAATGGCGGGGATTATTCCGCTTTTGCTGCTGGCTCCAGAAGGATCACACGATAGTTGCCCTGTTTGTTAAGCTCCTTCATGTATTTCTGGATGTCTGCGGGGGTCATGGCCTTGTACATCTCCTCGGCTCCGTGGAATGTGTCTACGCCGTTGAGTGCCTCGCCGGCCATGGCGTTGATCCATGCACTGTTGAGCTTCTGGTTCTCTGCCACATTCTTGATCATGAATTCCACAACCTTGCCGAGTTCCTCGGGTGTCACATTGGTCTCCATGTCCTTGAATTCCTTGGCGATCACGTCAAGCACTTCCTTGCGGAGCTCGGGCTTCATGGGGAATGTGCTCTGCATCATGGTGTTGTTCTTGTCGGTCACACGCTCCATGTTGCCTGATGCCCAGATTGAGTAAACTGCACCCATCTCTTCGCGTACTTTGTCGAGCAGACGTTTGGAGAGGATCTGTCCTGCCACGCTTGCTGCGGCACGGTTCTCCTTGGTATAGGGGAGCTTGCCGTAATTGAGGATGGCGACATATGTCTGGGGCTGCTGCATCTCGGTTGTGAAAACAGTCTCCTTGTCGCCGGGGGCGATGTTGAGCGATTCCACGAACTGGGGCTTCTTGGTAGCCTTTGATGCGTCGGCGGGAAGAGTGGCGATGTACTGCTCTACGAGGGGGCGGAAAGTGGCCATGTCGATGTTGCCGGCGAAGAAGAATGTGTAGTCGGCGGCATTGGCGGTCATCTTGCGGGCGATCTCGAGGGTCTGCTCGAGTGTGGCGCCTTCAATGGCTTCGGCGCTGAGAGCCTGCTTGCGCGGGTTGGTGAAGAGAGCTTTGGTGAGGTCGCGCTGGAAGATGTATTCGGGGTTGGCTTCCTGGTTTTTCAGAAGACCCTCATACTGTTTCTGGGATGCGAGGAACTCGTCGGGGGTGATGTTGAAGTTGGTGAATGTCATGTAGATCAACTCCATTGCGGTGGGGAGATCCTTGGGAGTGGTGGTGCCTGCTACGTCGCGCACATATGCGTCAAACGAGGGAGACACTCTGAGCTGCTTGCCCTGCAGGTATTTCTGCATGTCTTTGGCGGTATAGTCGCCGAGACCGCTCTGCTCTATCATTACAGGGAATGAGATGAGCGAGTTGGCATAGCTGTCGGGGAAGACAGATGTACCGCCGAGTGCCTGTGCGTCAAACACGATTTCGTCGGCTTTGAAATCTGTTACCTTCACTATCACTTCCACACCGTTGCTGAGTGTGAGCTTTGTGGCGCCCCATTTTTCAACAGGTTCCTCTTTCACGATCTTGCCGGGAGCGGGGAGAGCGGGGATCAGCGGCTCGGCTTTCACCTCGTCGACAAATGCCTCGATATTCTCGCCGTTCACTTCGCCCATTGCTGCTGCGAGCTGTTCCTCTGTGGGGATAACCACACCGGGTTTGTCGGGGAGCATCATGAGCACCACGCGGTTGTCGTCTGTCACCATCTGCTGGAGGGCCTGGTTGATGGCCTCCACGGGGATCTGGTTGGCCAGTGCGTTCATCATCTGATATTCATACTCTATGCCGGGCATGGGCACGTTGTCGATGAAGTGGCGCACGATCTCGCGGGAGTATTTCTCGCTTTCGGTATTCTCGCGCTCATTGTATGCAGATTCCAGGCGGGAGAGGTATTCGCTGCGGGCACGGTCATATTCCGAGATGGTGAAACCGCCGCGCACGGCGCGCAGGAGCTCGCGGTAAACGCTCTTGAAGGCGGGCATCACATCGTTGCCTTTGCCGACACCACCCACGTTGAGGGCGTCTTCAGTGTTGGCCACCAGGAAGTTGTCATATCCGGCGAACGCAGCTGCAAATTCCACGTCGGGGTTCGACGACATTTCGTTGTAACGTGCGTTAAGCATGTTGGCGATCATGTCGGTCACATAGTCCTGCACCAGATAGATCATTGTGTTGCGCTGGTCGCGGGGCACGACTTCGTTTTTGAAATAGATGTTGAATACGGAGTACTGCATCTCGCTGTCTTTGCCGATAGCATAGATGGTTCCTTCGGTATCGGGCACCTCCTCATATTCACGGGCTTTGGCGTTTTCGGGCATCTTGATCGGGGAGAAGATCTCCTTGATTTTGTTCTCGATGCGGTCTACGTCAATGTCACCTACCACGATGATTCCCTGCTGGTCAGGACGATACCATGCCTCGTAATAGTCGCGGAGTGCCTGCGGAGGGAAGTTGTCGACAACTTCCATTGTACCGATAGGCAGACGGTAACCGTATTTTGAATCGGGATAGAGTTTGGGAAGCACCTGCTCGAGGATGCGCTGCTGTCCTACGTTGCGTGAACGCCATTCCTCATGGATTACACCGCGCTCCTTGTCGATCTCTTTGGGATCGAGCAGAAGTCCGTCGGCCCAGTCGTGGAGGATGATGAGGCAGGAGTCCTGCACGCTTTCGCGCGCTGTGGGCACATTGCTGATGTTATATACAGTCTCGTCGATGGATGTATAGGCATTGAGGTTCTGGCCGAATTTCACTCCGACAGTCTCAAGCCATGCGATGAGGTCGTTTCCGGGGAAGCTCTCGGTGCCGTTGAAGCACATGTGCTCCAGGAAGTGGGCGAGACCGCGCTGGTTGTCATCCTCGAGGATCGAGCCTACTTTCTGGGCGATGTAGAAATCAGCCTGTCCTTTGGGTGTCTCGTTGTGACGGATGTAATAGGTCAGGCCATTGGGCAGTGTGCCTGTGCGCACGGCCTGGTCAACAGGTAGCGGCTGGTCCATCTGGGCGTAAGCGGTGAGACCCACGAACGCGGTCATGGCCAGAAGCACTTTTCTAAAGATTTTTTTCATTGTATGATAATGTTGTGAAAATTGTATGCGAAGATATATTCTATCTGATATGTATGTCAATTATATTTGACGAGGTTTTATTAAATAAGTTATATTTATCGGAGTTAAAATTTGTTAACACAAACGATTTCTTTAGCCGAAAAGGTGGCGGAACGCCTCTTCCACCTTGCTTACTTCCACGATCTTTATCGCCATGCGGGAGGTGTCTACACCTTTGAGCGATCCGCGTGGTATGATGATGGTCTCCATGCCGAGTTTTTCCGCCTCCCTCACGCGCTGCTCCATTCGGGCGGCGGGACGTATCTCACCGCTGAGGCCCACCTCGCCGCTCAGGCAGATACCGTGCTGTATGGCCATGTCAACGTTGGAGGAGAGTATTGCGGCTATCACGGCAAGGTCAAGCGCGGGATCGGCCACCTTTAGCCCTCCCGCGATATTCAGGAACACATCCTTCTGGGCAAGTTTGAACCCAACCCGTTTTTCGAGCACGGCAAGCAGCATGTTCATGCGCTTGGAGTCGAAACCGGTGACAGAGCGCTGTGGTGTGCCGTATGCGGCAGTGCTTACAAGCGCCTGTGTCTCTATGAGGAATGGACGCTGCCCCTCGATCGTGACCCCGATGGCGCATCCCGAGAGCTGCTCGCCGGTCTGGCGGCTGATGAGCATTTCCGACGGATTTGACACCTCCCTTAGCCCTCGCTGGCACATCTCGTACACACCGAGCTCCGACGTGTTGCCGAAACGGTTTTTGGTGGCCCTCAGTATGCGGTACATATACTGGCGGTCCCCCTCGAACTGGAGCACGGCGTCGACGATATGCTCCAGCACTTTGGGGCCGGCGAGTGATCCCTCTTTGTTTATATGTCCGATGAGCAGCACCGGCACGTTTTCCTCTTTGGCATATCTGAGAAGGCTCGCGGCGCATTCGCGCACCTGGCTGACACTGCCTGCCGCCGACTCTATGGCGTCAGAGGCGATTGTCTGTATGGAGTCCACAATAAGGAGCTGAGGCTCTATCTCGGCTATGTGCTCGAAGATGGTCTCAAGCGATGTTTCGGTGACAATGTAGCAGTTGTCGCTCATGCGTCCTATACGGTCTGCCCTGAGTTTGATCTGCATTGCGCTCTCTTCTCCCGATACATAGAGTATGCGGCGGCTTTTGATGGAGAGTATGTTTTGTAGCACGAGTGTGCTCTTGCCAATGCCCGGCTCTCCTCCTATAAGCACGAGCGATCCGCTCACAAGTCCTCCTCCGAGCACGCGGTTCAGTTCTTCAGAGGGCATGTGTATGCGCGCCTCTTCCGAGGCTTTTATTTCGGAAACTTTCTGTGGTACGCTGCGGTTGGGGGTGGTGCGTGTCTTTGTTGCCGGAGATTTCCGGGGCGAAGGGCTAACCCTCTCCTCGACCATACTGTTCCAGGCACCGCATGAGGGGCAACGGCCCTCCCATTTCGGAGAGTCGGCACCGCATTCGGTACAGAACCAGCGTGTTTTTTCTTTTGTCTTTGCCACGGGGGAGTGAGAAATTGAGAAATAAGAAATAGAGAAATTCAGAAATAGGGAAATTGGGAAGCGGGATCAGAGCGAACGGCGGCGGAATTCCGCGACGGTTATGGCGGTTGCCACCCCCACGTTGAGCGATTCCACAGTGGGATGGTCGGCAGGGTAGGGGGGGATGGTGATGCGCCGGGTGATTGCGGATGCTGTCTCGTCGGTTATGCCGTTGCCTTCGTTTCCCATGACGATAACCCCACCTTTGCTAAGAGGGGAGGTATATAGCGGTTCGCCTCCAAGAAATGTGCCGTATATCTCTATTCCTTTGCCGGCAAGTGCACGGAGGGTAGGTGCCAGTGGCATATACATTACCTGTACGCGTGCTATGGCTCCCATGGTGGCCTGTATGACTTTCGGGTTGTAAATATCCACTGTGTCTGGCGAAGCTATTATGCGGTTTATGCCGAACCAGTCGGCCACACGCATTATAGTGCCCATGTTGCCGGGATCCTGCACACGGTCGAGGGCGAGTATAAGCTCGTCGGGATCAGGTTCAAAGCTTTCCGGTGAGGCAGGTATGCGGCATACGGCAAGCACCCCCTGCGGTGTGACCATCGACGACATCTGTTTCATATCCTCGGCGCGTGCAGTGAGCAGAGCGCCGCCATGCGGTGGCAGCCGGTGGGCATGTTCCTCAAGCCATGCGGGGGTGGCCACCAGCATTTCAATTTCGAAACACCGGGCGGAGTCGAGTACGGATCGTGTTCCTTCTATCACAAACAATCCGAGCGCACGCCTGTGGCGTGCCTGCTGCAGCGAGGCTATGAGTTTGCGTTGGTTGGCGGTGACAGGTTGCTTCATGTTGTATCGCTATGGTGCTAACAATCTGCCAAAGTTACGAAAAAATGACGAAAGAATTGCGGCGCTGAACCGGGGTAGTGAAAAATTTCGTATCTTTGCAGCCACAAAGATTAAATTGTCAGCCGGGCGGTCCGTCGCGGGCGGCAAACCTTTCTGGTGGCCGCATGAGGAAAGTCCGGGCAACACAGAGCGCCATACTTCTTAACGGGAAGCTGTGGGTGACTGCAGAGACAACGTGACAGAAAACAACCGCCCGATAAAGGTGGGGGAGCCGCTTGGCGGCGTCATCACCCCGCCGGGCAAGGGTGAAAAGGTGGAGTAAGAGCCCACCGGGCACCGTCGTGAGACGGTGTGCCGCACGTCTTATGGGTTGCAAGGTCAAGTATACCGGCATTTAAGGGCTGCTCGTCCATTGCCGGGGGGTAGACTGCTTTAGCCACCGTGGTGACACGTGGCATAGATAAATGACGGACAGGCGATTATGCGCCTACAGAACCCGGCTTATAGCCCGGCTGACGATTTTTTTAGTTTTTTTCTTCCTTCCTTTGCAACTTTTTCGGTGGGTGTTGCGTCTCATCATATGAGAACGGTTAAAAAACGACTTTAAATAATCTCATATGAATAAAATTGCAGTTACTCTTATGATACTTCTTGCTCTCGCCATTGCAGGCGTGGGCGTCTCTTTCGCATTGCAGGCATCTACCGGTTACGCAGATTCGGGTAATTCGGATCTCACGGAGTATACTCATGAAGTGAAAGTCGGCGATTTCAATGCCATTGACGCATCCATAAGTATTGATGTCTATTATACCCCCGGCCAGAAAACCTCTGTCAGGATTGTGACCACCGAAAGGCTCATGCAGTATGTAAGAGCCAGTGTCAGCGACGGCACTCTGCAACTTACCATGAGCCGTGAATACAGCAACGGCAACAAATTGCGCCGTAAGGGTGACAAGGTAAAAGTTTATGTGACTGCACCTGCGGTGAACAGTTTTATGGCGAGCACCTCGGCCGACATAAAATGTTCCGCCCCGCTCACCGGTATGAAAAAAATCAGAGTTGAAGCCTCCACTTCCGGCGATGTTTCACTGGAAAATGTGCAGGCTGATGAGGCTGTGCTTGATGCTTCTACCAGTGGTGATATAGATATAGCTGTGCTGAAGGTTGCGTATCTCAAAGCCGATGCCTCTACTTCGGGTGATATAAGCCTTGATAAGCTTGTTGCAGACAAGGCATCCGTATCAGCTTCCACTTCAGGCGATATGGAATGTGAAAAAGTCAATGTCAAGAACCTCAATGCTTCGGTTTCCACTTCAAGTGAGGTGGAAATGAAAGGACATGCCGGCAAGATTATTGTCAAGGTAGAGACCGGAGGATCGTTTGAAGGTGCCGGTCTGGTTTCACAGGAGGCTGATGTAAACGCATCGGTGGGAGGTTCGGCTGATGTAAATGCGGTGCGTTGCAATGCTTCTTCCAGTGTGGGCGGAAACGTGAAGAACCATTACCGGGACTGAACGTTTGTTTTTCATCCGGTTATTCAGAAACATAAAGAGTGAAGTCTATTGACTTCAATAGATAAATATAGAGTTTCCAAAGGATTTTTTTAGGTTTTTATGACAATAGCGGCACAGACCGGGCAAAAGCCGGGTTTTGTGCCGCTATTGTCATTTTATTTGTTTTATAACTTATCAACCTCAGATTCATACACCGAT
>ERZ836877.3745-NODE-3745-length-16593-cov-3.561434_pt1 | contig 16593 bp, 12 predicted proteins | sample MGYA00519469_ERZ836877 | MGnify/ENA primary metagenome ERZ836877 (study PRJEB31850, sample SAMEA3708809) | human gut metagenome | biome: human gut; feature: human-associated habitat; material: faeces | place: China | collected 2014 ... | reverse complement strand
CAGAATTGAACGTGGACTTTTTAAAATTGGTTGAGGTTTCCGCTTTATCAGTGGAGAGTATCGTGCCGGCAGCTAAAGCTTATTTTCGTACTCCGCAATTGATTACGGAAAAAATTCACCGGGTCTATTTTTATGAAAAGGAAGCTAGCAAACTGGGGCAAACGATAAAACGTCATGTATTCCATGATATGGAAAATTTTAAATTGAGTCAGAAGTTTCATCTCCGCTATTTTGCTTTGCATGTAGAGGAACTTGCGCGGGAAGCTGCTAAAGCTGCAGATTTATTATCGATTATGGCTGTAAAATTAAACTCATAGTTCCATGAATACGATTCTATGCATCATACTGTTTCTGCTGTTTGTCGGCTGGATTGGATACAATGAAGTTCCTTTCTGTTTTTCCGGCATCAAGAGGTCGGGGATGCTTAGCGCTCGTATGTTTGGGTCTTGTTTGTTGCTATCATTGTTTTTAGGAGCTGTTTTAATGATTGGTAAAAGTGGTGGTAATGAGGAAACTTATCCCTCTCACTCCACTTACCTGCTTATTCTTTCCGTGTTACTGACCTTATTTATTTTGAAAACATTTAAAAGTGTCAGTTCTTCTGTAACCGCTTTGTTTGGAGCGTGGGCTGCCGTATCTTATTATAAGCATGGAATGCTGGTCGATTATCCATTTGCTGAAATATCTCTTTCCATGTTTGTGGCTCCTCTTCTAGGTGGTTTATTCGCTTATGTTTTGAATCGAATCGTTGCTCGTTCTTTGCAAAAAAGTTCTTCCCATCTGTTTGTGAAAGAATTGTATGTGAAATGGGGATTGGTGGCGGGAATTATTATATGTGGCATTCTTCTTTTCTATAATTATTCTTTGTTTTTATATCCGCTTTTAATTTCTATGACAAAGAGTATGCTGGTAGATGAGTTTACTTTAGGTTTTGTGCTGCTTATGCTGGGAGTTCTATTTGTTACTCCGATGTTTCCCCGAATGGAACCGGTTTCAAGAAATTCCAGAATGAGTCATTTCGTAGCTTCTACCTATGCATTGATTATAGTGCTTCTGCTTTTTAATTTTATTTCTCTATCCTTTGATTCGTGGTCGTTTCCAATTATTATTTCCCCGGCTCATGTCGTAGTGGCCGGAATTTTATTCTTACGGAAGGATAAAGTCTATAATAGCCTGATTAGTTTATTGGTAGGTATTGTTGTGGCTCCGGTCCTTTCTTTTTTGATTTGTTTGGGACTTTTAAGTTTGTCCGGTGATGGCTATCTCTCCCTCTTTTTCGTGTTGGCTTTATTAGGTGGACGTATGTTGTTGAAGGTTATCTATAGGCAAGTTCAGCGGCACCGGATGGTGGAACAAGCGTTGGAGGAAGAGCGTCTCCGCAGGTCGGAGGCTCATAATGAGTTGAATCGTATGGATATGAACTCTGTTACCTCCCAGTTTGATGTTCTGTCCAGTAGAATAGAGATGAAACGCAGGGAGTTAATAAATCTGGCACTTCACATTAAGCAGCAACGTGATTATTTGGAGGAAGTCAGTAATCATTTGGCGGACATTTCAGCTGTAGACGATATTGAGGTCATGAGGGGACGGTTGAAAGAACAAATTATTGAGTTGCGTGAAAGTATGAAATTCTCTCAGGAAATGGAGCAATTCTACACTCAGGTGGATGCAATGCATAAAAATTTTGTGAGCAAATTGATGATGCGTTGTCCAAATCTGACAGAGCAGGAAAAACGGTTAGCCATTCTTTTACGGCTGGGATTCTCCAGTAAGGAGATAGCCAGTTTGCTGAACATTACTACCAAAAGCGTTGAAATCAGCCGATACCGTTTCCGAAAAAAATTAAAATTGGAACGCGATGAAAATCTAGTGCAATATATACAATTATTATAACCTATTCTAAAATCTATACACATGAAAAATTTAAGTATGTTATTAACGGCAGCCTTGCTACTGGTGTACGGTAATGTAATGGCTCAGGAGGACGATGATGTCGTGCGCTATAACCAATATGGCGTAAAAGTCGACAGGGATGTGCTTCGTGCGGAGCAACGCAACAATGTACTAGTCTTTGAATCCAAAGATGGAAGTTACAAATTCTGGTTTGATAACCGGGTTCAGATTGACGGGGCCGCTTTTTGGGGGCTTGACAAAGATTTCGACAAGATTGGCAACAATGCGTCCATACGTCGTGCCCGTTTTGCTGTAAAAGGACAAATTACAAAAGATTGGTATGGTGAAGTGGATTTAGACTTTGCCAATGGTACTTGTGAGTTGAAAGATGCGATTATTGAATTCAGCGGAATTAAAAATATAGCGATTAAGGCTGGTAACTTTAAAGAGGACTTTTCTATGGAACAGACAACAAGTTCCCGGTATCTTGCCTTTATGGAACGTCCTATGGTCATCAAAGCATTGGTTCCTTCACGGCATATCGGTTTGCAGGTAGAATATTTGCGTGACCATTTCCGTGCATCGGGCGGTATGTTTTTCCAGACAGTAGCCGGAACAGAGGAAATAACCAATGTAGAAGATAATAATAAGGATTACGGCCGTAGTCAAGGTTATTCTTTTACAGGTAAGGTAGGTTATATGCCTTATACCAAAGACCGTAAAGCAGGCTTGTATTTCGGAGCGAAGGCTTCTTATCGTACCCCGAAAACTGATGAAGCGGTTGGCGATTACGGAGGTGCCAGATACAGTACACGTAATTCTACCAGTATCAATCGTAAGAAATACTTGGATACGGACGTGATTAAAGATGTAAATCATACGGTTATTTATGGTTTGGAGTCTGCCGGATATTACGGTCCTTTCCGTTATCAAACCGAATACATTGCCAACCATACTTCAGCTTTGGTTAACAGCTATAAATTTGACGGATATTATGCTCAAATCGGATGTCTATTGTTTGGCGGTCAACAACGTTTCAATGTGAGTGAGGGCGAATTTACACAACCTTCCCGCGGAAAGAAATGGGGCGATTTGGAATTGATGTTACGTCATGATTATTTGACTTTGAATGATAAGGATATATTTGGAGGTTCCGGACAAAACTATACGGTAGGTTTGAATTTCTATGTAAATAATGCTGTGAAGTTTGTACTGAACTATCAGTATTCCGATAATGACCGTTATGCAAACGGAAAAGGAAAATTGTTTGTAGGTCATGATGTTACAGGAGCTCCGACAAAGGATTATACTAAAGTAGCCGAAGGTAAAGGAAAGGCTGGCGTTAGCTACCACATGATTGGACTTCGGATGGAAATTGATTTTTAAACCTATTGTTCTATCCTTTAAAAATAAACGAATATGAAGACGATAAAATTTTATATAATGCTGGTTGTCGGACTATGTATGGCAGCATGCGTAGAAGACAAAGTATATGAAGGTCCTTCTACGATTGAATCTATTGCAATTAATCCGGAAGCTCCGACTTCGGACGATGCTGTGACTGTGAAAGCTGTTGTAACAGGATTGCAAGAGGTGAAAACGGTAACATTGAGTTATACTGCCGGAACGACAAGTAATTCGGTTGAGATGAAAGCTGAAAAGAGTGGAACGTACGTGGCTACCATTCCGGCACAGGCCGATAAAGTGAAAGTGACTTACACGATAACGGTAGTCAATGCGGCTGGTTTACAAACGGTTTCAAACACGAAGGAGTATACAGTAGGTGATGAACCGGTTGATTATACGATGTTGGTATTGAACGAATTGTACGGTTCTGCTTCGGATGATGCTGAAAAAGCTATTGAATTGTATAACAAAGGTGATAAGGAAATTAAATTGAAAGATGTGACATTGAATAAAGACGAAGAGTTGACTTGGACCGGCATAGAGGGTGAAGTGATTCCTGCTCATGGTTATTTTGCCATCATTGGTGCAAAGGGCACTACGGATAGAGGTTTTTCGAGTGGATTCTCTGCTAAGAAAAGTGTTTTGGTGGAACTCTTTGACCCGAATGGCAATAAGTTGGATACTTTCCAACGCGGTGAAAAAGGTACAGGGTGGGGCGACCAAAGTCTGGCATCGGTAAAAGGTTCATGGAGCCGTTGTCCGGATGGAACCGGTAAATGGAAAATTACCGACCCGACTGTGAATGCGGCGAATCCGTCAGACGGAACAACAGATGACACAGTGGTACAATAATCAGTAATTTAGAGAACATTATAATTATATTTATTCATGAAAGAACCGGATTATAGCTATTGCGTATAATATAAAACCTAAACCAAAGAGATAATCCGGTTCTTTAAAAAACAAAACAAAATGGCTAAAGATGAATTAAAAATTGGGGAAATCTCAAAACCTCGTTTTGAGTATCGTAGTTTCGGACGTTGTTTTTGCGAACAAGCAAAACGTATGGCACGGTTAAGTGTTCCGGTTCCGGAAAAAGTATGGGAACGCCGCAGCAATGAAATTTACATTGTCAGTCGTACGAATGATGTAAACAATACAAAGATACGTGATGGTAAAATGGATATTAAAACATTTGTTCAGAAGGTGGACGGACTGGAACAGTGGAATCCGTTGATGAAGGGGGAATTCCCTATTGCCGCATCGGTATTGAAAAATGAAGTATTTCCTGCATTTAAAGTAGAAGGTATGCCGGAACTGGCAAAAGAGACCTATACATTGGAAGAATTCTTAGGAATGATAGAAGCACACCCCGATTTACAGGCCGTTAAAGTGGAAAAAGTTCGTTACGGATATATGGTAAACGATACGATTTGTGAAACCGGTGAAGTATATATTAATGGAGCAATGGTAAAAACCATCAATTCGGAATCTACTGAAATTGAAGATATAAAGAAAACCATTAAAGATTGCGGATTGGAAGGAATGGAAAATATCAACTATCTGCAAGCTATTAAGAGAGTGATTGGAATGAGTAATAAACCTTTAGCAAATTAATAAGATTATGGCACAAGAAATAGAACGTAAATTCCTTGTAAAGGGAGAATTCAAATCAGAAGCATTTAAAGCAACGCGTATCATACAAGGGTATCTTAGTTCCGTGCCGGAACGTACCGTACGTGTTCGGGTAAAAGGTGAAAAGGGATATATTACAATTAAGGGTATCGGTAATAAAAGTGGTGCAAGCCGTTTCGAATGGGAAAAAGAAATTCCGGTAGAAGAGGTAAAAGAACTCCTGGAACTTTGTGAACCGGGGATTATTGACAAGACCCGTTATCTGGTGAAAGCTGGGGAATATACTTTTGAAGTGGATGAGTTTTATGGAGAAAATGAAGGACTCACTATGGCAGAAATAGAATTACCTGACGAGAATGTTGCATTTGAACGTCCGGTATGGTTAGGAGACGAAGTAACCGGAGATTCCCGTTACTATAACTCCATGTTGATGAAGAATCCCTATAAGAACTGGAAGTAAATTTTACTTTTTATCTTCATAAAAAGAAGAGAGTCTGTGTATAAAAGAACGCACAGCTCTCTCTTTTAAATAATTTGATACTATGGCAGAAAACACAAAAGAAATTAAGCCTTTTGACCCTCTCGATATGGAGAATTATCGTATTGAGAAGCTACCGAAAATGCAAAAAGCAGGCTTTGAAAAGATATTGCAACGTATAGGTGCTCCGTTGGCTATACTTGCATTTATCCTTATTTATTGGGTTTCAGATATTTCATTTATTGATAAAATAGACCTCAACCCGCAGACTACCCATCTGACGGAATCTGCTATAAGCCGGTATAAACAACTGGAAATGGCTTCGCTTAAAGTTTTGAAACAAACATCGGATAAGAGTGACGAAGGTTCTGTACAAGAATCACAGCTTGTATCCCAATCCCAGCAGGTGGCTAAAAAAGATTTTCTACGTATTAATTATGCAATGTTAGCTGTGTTTGTTGCCGCTATTATTTTGTGGATAACCGAGGCCATACCTAACTATCTGACTTCTTTAATTGTTATCCTCACTATTGTTTTAACGGGGATTACCTCTGATAAAACAGCTTATGCCCAGCTTGGACATCCTGTGATGTGGTTGAATATTCTTTCGTTTGTGTTAGCCAGTATGCTAGTGAAAACACAGGTTGCCAAACGTTTTGCTTTATGGTTTGTCTTGAGATTCGGAAAGAATTCAAGTGGCATAATGCTGAGTTTTATTGTTATTAATGTTGTGCTATCCGCTTTTATTTCAGCTACAACGGCTAAGGCAGCTATCTTATTGCCAATATTCATGGTGGTTGCCGCTATTTACGGGGCTACCGGTGGAGAACACCGTAATAATTTCGGAAGGAACCTTATTTTGCAAAATCTTTTTCAAATTAATCTGGGAGCCAACGCATTTTTGACCGGATCCGGTGCGACCTTGTTAGCCGGTTCGCTTATAGCCGGAGCATTGGGTATAGGCTCTTTCAGTTATCAAGATTGGTTCAAGGCTGCTTTTCCTATGAGTATCCTCTTGATTTTTATAGCTTGGTTTGTAGGTTCAAAGATTTATTTTCCGCTAAAGAAAGAGGAGCGTGTGCCGCAAATTGAGGGAGGTATGGAGCGTCTTCGCGATGAGTTGCATAAGTTAGGTAAAATGAAGACGGAAGAATATAAGGCTATTTTTATATTCGTGGCAGTATTGCTTCTTTGGGCTACGGATAAACAGCATGGCATAAACCAGACAGCGGTTGCTTTTATGGGAGCTGTGGTGGCTTTGCTTCCGGGTATAGGAATCGTGAAATGGAACGATGTGGACATTCCCTGGCATTTGCTACTATTCTCGGCCGGTGCTTATACATTAGGAGCCGGGTTGGATGCCACAGGATTACCGGGTACAATGATTGATTCGCTTTTTGCCACTTTAGGCATTACTAATTCTACACCTTTCTGGGCTATCTACATGATTCTAACGGGAGGTATGTTGCTGTTTTCCCTTATTTTCCAATCTAAAACTATGTTGACGTTAATATTTGTCCCGATAGCTATAGGGGTAGCACAAAATAATGGATATCCTATTATGAGTCTGGCCTTTCCGGTAGCGATGTTAGTGGGTCATGTATATGTATTGCCCTTTAACAGCAAGCCTGCGGCACTGCTATATACCACGAATCAATATAGTTGGAGCGATACCTTTAAATTTGGTATTACCATGATGATTATCAGTTGGGTGATGATTCTCGTTTGGGGTGAAACGGTTTTACGATGGTATGGTTATACGAACGGATTGTTTTAGGATAGTTAATAAGTGATTGTAAGTACATAGGAATGCGTTATGATAGAAATTCAAGCAAAAATTCATGATAAGAATACTTTAGAATTTAAAGTGGGCTATGTGGCCCGGAGAAAACTTCCGGTAAGTGAATTCGACATGAACACATGGATATTTGTTCCTTATTCGTTGGATATTAATCCGAAGACTTATTTTAAGAACAATTTCTATCGTGATGTTCGTTCCTATGTACGCCTTATTACTCCTTCGTACCTGTTGCGTGATTTGGTTTCTCCTGATATCTTGCCATACAGGCTTTTGTACGAGGCTTGTCTGAACGTTACGTCTCAACCTACTCAGACTAATCTGAAAAAGTATGAGTCGGAAATAAAAATGTATGCCTCTATTTTGAAAAGCGCCATACGAAATGCTTACGTACATATAAAAAACAATGCGATTGACGCGGACCGCATGTTTTTGTGTAATGAGTTCCTGTCGAATCTGCAAAGTATTTTGGAACAGTATAGAGGACTGAGAAAGATAGTGAATGTTTCGAGCATCAATAATCAATATCTGAGTTGTTTTAATTATGCCGATGAATTTATTTCCAATGTGATGGAACAGCATGTTTATCGTTTGCTCAATCTTTTAAAAAATAACTTTCCGGCCGATTATGACGTGTTGAAGCAGCGTATGCAAGAACTGTTAGATAATGAACTGCACTATAAGAAACAAATGCATTATAACTATGTAAAAGTTGATAGTGAAGATAACAATAGCCGGTTTGTATATCATGCCAGCATGTTGAAGAAATACATTGAAAGTGATTTATATCTGGCGGCTCATAAACGACGGAATACATTCTTTCTGGAGCAGATAGCCTTTAGTATTGCGGCAGGCATCTCTATGATATTTGCGACGGTCATTGCTTTTTCTTTTCAGCAAACGTATGGTAACTTTACCCTTCCTCTTTTTATTGCATTGGTAATCAGCTATATGTTTAAGGACCGTATTAAAGAATTGATACGTTACTATTTTGCGAATAAATTGGGAAGCCGCTTTTTTGATAACCGTATCTCTATTCGGGTAAATAACCGAAAAATAGGATGGAGTAAAGAGGGATTTGATTATATCTCCAATGAAAAACTTCCCCGATATGTATGGGAGAAGCGGGGGCGAACTTCTCCGATGGAGACGAGTCGGAGGATATACGAACAAGTTATTTTGTATCGGAAACGGGTGCATCTGAAAAGAAAAAACGTAAAAGAAACCTCTCCACACCCTATTTTAGGAGTAAATGATATTATCCGTTACAATTTATCCGAGTTTATGCGTAAGATGGATAATCCGGAGATGCCGGTATATGCTAACCTGGGGAATGGAAATTTTGAGTTGGTAGAAGGGGAGAAGGTATATTATTTGAATTTTATTATTCAGTGTAAGTATCAGGGGCAGAGTGAATACAAACGCTATCGTGTTTGCTTGAACCGTAAAGGATTGAAAGATATTGAGGCTATTGATTAAAACCGTTTGAATGATGAAAAAGTGTTTTATGGCGGTATGCTGTATGGCATTGGCTGCGTGTATGAATACGGATACGACGAATATTATTGTAGTGAATGAAGATAAAAACGATAAGCAGGATAAACTGGTACAGGTTTCGTTAGAGGAAATCTTTTTGAAATTGCAAGTCGATACGTTAGAAACTTTTTTATTGTTGAATGAAAAAAATCTTCCGGTAGAATACTCATTGACTCCTGATAAAAAGTTTGTTTCTTTTGTGATTTCAGTAAAAGGTAAATCCCAGAAAACCTATTCTATTCATAAAAAGAGGCCGAGTTTATCCGATAATTTTATGAAATTTCGTTCTTCGAACATCTATTTGACTTTGAAATAATTCCTGTTTTTCGTAACAAATCGTACCTTTGCTCTGTAATGAATAGACAGAGGTAAAATGGTTAAAAAAACAAATGTGGCTCGGCTTCTGGACAAAGCCAAGATAGCTTATGAGCTGATTCCATACGAGGTGGATGAAAACGATTTGAGTGCCCAACATGTAGCCGCAGGTTTAGGCGAAAACATTGAGCAGGTATTTAAAACAATTGTATTACATGGGGATAAGTCCGGACATTTTGTTTGTGTGATTCCCGGAGAATTGGAAATTGATTTGAAATTGGCGGCAAAAGTTTCGGGAAACAAGAAATGTGAATTGCTGCCTTTAAAAGAACTACTGCCTACTACCGGTTATATCCGCGGGGGATGTTCGCCTATCGGCATGAAGAAAAACTTTCCTACCTACATTCATGAAACATGTACCGGATTTCCATCTATTTATGTTAGCGCAGGCGTACGCGGATTGCAAATAAAGATTGCCCCGGGAGATTTAATTAAAGAAACTCGTGCCGAAATTTGTAGGTTATGTGTATAAAATCTCATTAAAATTATATCTTTGCACTCAAAGAAAAATAAATATTAATCTTTAAATCTAAATTTTATGTTTGAAGGACAGCCAAAAGGCTTATATGCGTTAGCTCTTGCCAATACGGGCGAACGCTTCGGCTACTACACCATGCTTGCCATTTTTACATTATTTCTGCAAGCAAAGTTCGGCTTTACTGCCGCAGTTACTTCCAATATCTTTGCCGGTTTCTTAGCGCTGGTTTATTTCCTTCCAGTGTTAGGAGGTTATTTGGCAGATAAGTTTGGTTACGGAAAGATGGTCACATCGGGTATCGTAATTATGTTTATCGGATACATCTGCTTAGCCATTCCTGCTGGAAACAATGCTGTGGGCATTGCTGCCATGATTGGTTCGCTTGTGTTGATTGCTTTAGGTACGGGATTTTTCAAAGGAAACCTGCAAGTAATGGTCGGTAACCTGTATGATGACCCTAAGTATGCAGCTAAACGCGATACTGCATTTTCCATTTTCTATATGGCTATTAATGTGGGTGCGTTATTTGCTCCTACGGCTGCCGAAAAAATAACGACTTGGTATCTGGCTAAGTCCGGTTTTATTTATAACGGCGATATTCCTGCTTTGGCTCATCAATACTTGGATGGAAGCCTGACAGGAGAGGCTATGCAGAAGTTTGCCGATTTGGCGGCTGTGCAACATGTTGCGGCTGACACCACTTCGTTAACGAACTTTGCCAATGAATATATTGATAGTCTTTCTACTTCATACCATTTGGGTTTTGCAGTTGCTTGTGTATCTCTTATCGTTTCGATGCTTATTTATGTACTCGGACGTAAGACGTTTAAACATGCAGATATGAATGCAAAACAGGCTGCTAAAGGAAACGAACAGGCTACGGCTGTTCCTGAACTTTCCAAGGCTGAAACAAAATCACGTATCGTGGCTTTGTGTCTGGTGTTCGCTGTGGTTATTTTCTTCTGGATGGCATTCCATCAGAACGGTTTGACACTGACATTCTTTGCGCGTGACTATACAGCGGCTTCGGCTACCGGACTTACCCGAATTGGTTTTGACGTATGGAATTTGGTGCTTATCGCTATCGGCGTATACGGTTTATTCGGTTTCTTCCAGGCTAAAAACTCCAAAGGAAAGATTATTTCCGGTATTGTCACTATTGCAGCATTTGCTTTACTGGTTGTGGCTTATCAATATATGGGTAACGGACCTATTGAAATTCTTCCGCAGAAGTTCCAACAGTTCAATCCATTCTTTGTGGTAGCGCTTACTCCGGTGTCGATGGCTGTATTCAGTGCGTTGGCTAAACGTGGCAAAGAACCTTCCGCACCACGCAAGATTGGTATCGGTATGTTTATTGCTGCTGTAGGTTTCTTGATTATGGTAGTAGGTTCACTCGGTTTGCCTGTTCCAGACGCTCTTTCTACCGCTACAGGCGATTATCGTGTTACTCCTAACTTGCTTATCAGTACGTATCTCGTGCTTACTTTTGCCGAGTTGTTCCTTTCTCCGATGGGTATTTCGTTTGTATCGAAAGTAGCACCTCCCAAATATAAAGGTTTGATGATGGGAGGCTGGTTTGCTGCAACAGCCGTAGGTAATTACTTGGTATCTATTATCGGAATGTTGTGGGGCGGATTGCCGTTGTGGGTTCTTTGGGGTATTCTCGTTGCCCTCTGCTTACTGTCGGCATTGTTCATCTTCTCTATCATGAAGAAATTGGAAATGGTAGCTAAGTAATCCGAAGATTCTTATATAACTCAACTAATAAAGCCGTTTTAGCAATAAGGTTTGCTAAAACGGCTTTTTCTTGATATCTGATATTGATTTATACGTTCCGGTTATTTAAGCCATTTATCCAGCCAGTTGAAGTAGGTACGTTGCCAGAGGATACCGTTCTGGGGTTTCAACACCCAATGGTTTTCATCCGGATAAAGAAGCAGTTCGGCAGGTATGCCACGCATAACAGCTGCGTTGAATGCCGACATTCCCTGAGAAGCCAAAATGCGGTAATCTTTCTCTCCATGGATACAGAGGATAGGAGTATCCCATTTGTCCACAAACTTATGAGGTGAGTTGGCAAAAGTGCGTTGTGCCACCGGATTGTTCTTTTCCCAATAAGCGCCACCCATATCCCAATGAGCAAACCACATTTCTTCGGTTTCGAGATATTGCTGTTCCATATTGAAAATTCCGTCGTGAGCAATGAAAGCCTTGAAACGTTTACCGTGATTTCCGGCTAAGTAGTAAACGGAATATCCGCCGAAGCTGGCACCTACACATCCTAATTTATCTTTATCCACATAGGGCTCTTTAGAAATATCGTCGATAGCCGACAGATAATCTTTCATACATTGGCCGCTATAGTCGCCGCTGATTTGTTCAAGCCATTCCATACCGAAACCCGGAAGTCCGCGACGGTTCGGGGCAATGATAATATAATCGTTGGCTGCCATAATCTGGAAGTTCCAACGGTATGACCAGAATTGGCTGACCGGACTTTGTGGTCCGCCTTCGCAGAACAAGAGGGTTGGATATTTCTTATTCGGGTCGAACTGAGGAGGATAAATAACCCATGAAAGCATCTCTTTTCCATCGGTCGTTTTAGTCCAGCGTGCCTCTACTTTTCCCATGGTTAACTGGTCGTAGATATGTTTGTTCTCCGTAGTGAGTTGGGCAATCTGCCTGGTATCCGTATCAAGCAGATAAATCTCGTCGGCCATGCTGATAGAGTGACGCTTGGTGATGACATTCTTTCCAGCCATAGCAACGGAAGCATAGTCATAATCTCCTTCTGTCAGCTTCTCTACCTCTCCGTTCAAATTAGTGCGGTAAACCATGGTTGCACCATGCCATACTCCGAGGAAATACAACGATTGTGAATCGTTATTCCAACAGTAATCATCTACACCACTTTCGAAGCTTTCCGTAACGTAGGTTTTGAGTTTATTTTCGAGATTGAATACACAAAGGCGGTTGCGGTCGCTTTCATAACCATCCCGTTCCATACTTTGCCACGCAATGTATTTTCCATCGGGGGAGAAGCGGGGATTGATATCGTATCCTTTGTTTTCATCCTTATGCTGGAGAGCTACCTCTTTTGAGCCGGTTCCGTCGGCATTGGTCATGACTGCTTTGTTGCAAGCCAGTTGGGATGTGGTGTAATCCTTGCAAAGGTTTTCTGTTTTACCGCTTTCCAAGTTATACAGATAGATATCCGAATCGGTGGAGAAAGCATATTCCTTGCCTGTTTTTTTACGGCAAGTATAGGCTATACTTTTTGAATCGGGACTCCAAGCCAGTTGTTCCATGCCTCCGAAAGGTTTCATCGGACATTCGTAAGGTTGTCCTTCCAATATGTCTTTTGCTTCGCCTATTTTGTTTCCGTCGAAAGACGCAACGTAGGGATGTGGAATGGTTTCAACCCATTCGTCCCAATGTTTATACATCAAATCGTTGACGATGATTCCTGAAGCTTTGGGAAGGTCGGGATAGATGTCTGCCGTACGTTGTCCGTATTTTATCTGGGCAACAAATAAAACTTTGCTTTCGTCGGGCGAGAAGCTGAAACCTTCGATGTCTCCGTCGAAAGCGGAGATAACTTTCCTTCCGGTTCCATCCGCATTCATTTCCCAGATTTCACTCTTTCCGTTTTCGGAGCTCAGATAAGCTATTTTGCTGCCTCCTTTTATCCAGCAAGGCTCGCCTTCGCTTTTAGTGCTGGTGGTAAGCATTTTGTTTTCACTGCCATCTGCATTCATGGTGTAGATAACCTGATGACTCTTGTTTTCCGGAACGCTGTAATACGATACCGTATAGACTACCTTCGTACCGTCGGGAGAAACAGATAATCCCCCGATTCGTCCCATTGCCCAAAGAGCTTCCGGGGTCAATCGCCCGTTTTGGATGGTAATCTCTTGTTTCCCAATGAAGGGAGCTTTCGTATCTTCCGTTTTATTAGCGGAGCACGAAGCAAGCATTGCGACTGCCGTCATAATGAATAATTTTGTTTTCATACGTAATTTTGTACTTGTTAGATTTTTTTCTTTTTACAAAGGACGTAAAAAGAGGGGAATAATACAAATGGGAGAGAGGTAAAGTTGTTATTTGTTGCTTTCAACATAAAATTAGCGCGGACTATCGTTTATTGAATTTGCATTCTGCGATAATCCGCGCTGATAAGTAAGGCTATTCCTGTTGTCTATAGGATATAAAAACTATTTCTTTTTATTACGTGCTTCCCGTTCGCGGGTTACGCGTTCCTGTTCTTTTTGCAAAGCTTCCAACTTGGCCATCATGCTTGATTTCTTCTTCGGAGTACTCTTATTGGCTTGCATACGTGCTTCCAACTTAGCCAATAAGGCTGCATCGTCGGTACGCTTACGAAGCACAATCATAATAAGGATACTGATTAAACCGGAAATGAAGTAATAGTAGTTCAAACCGGAAGAGTAATCATTAAAGATGAAGATGAACATCACCGGCATCAGATACATAATCCATTTCATACCCGGCACCTGCTGTTGGGAAGCAGCGTCTTGCTGTTTCATCATATATACCGTATTCAGGATATTGGTGATGCTGAACAGCAAGCAGAACAAACTGAGGTGATTACCTAAAAGAGGTATATGTGTGCCCCAACTGATGATATCGTCGTAAGTAGATAAATCCGGTGCCCATAAGAAACTTTGTTGACGCAACTCGATAGCGTTCGGTACAAAGTTAAATAAGGCAATGAAGACAGGCATTTGTATCAACATAGGCAAACATCCTCCCATCGGGCTAACTCCATATTTGCTGTATAAAGCCATCACTTCCTGCTGCTTTTTCATGGAGTCTTCCTGTTTCGGATATTTCTTGTTGATTTCGTCGATGTACGGTTTCAGTACACGCATCTTAGCCGAAGACATATAAGATTTGTATGTAGCCGGATAAACCAATATCTTTACAATGATAGTCATCAGCAGCAATACGACACCCATGCTCAATCCCCAATTGGATAACCAGTCGAATACGTAGATGGTGAAGAAACGGTTAATCCATCGGAACAGCGGCCATCCCAGATAAACTAAATCTTGCATTTCCAAATCTTTATCGCCTGCTGCAAAATGGTTCATCTTTTGCAAAGTCTTATAATGGTTCGGACCAAAATAGAACTGCATGTTAGTGGGTTGCTTTCCTGTCGGATCGAAGAAGGTATACATTTGTGCATTGTAACTCTTCAAATAACCACTTCCTTCTTTTTGCATTTTAGAAGAAAGGTTGGTTTTGTCGAAGTCCTGGTATGCAATGAATACACATGAAAAGAATTGGTTTTTAAAAGCAATCCAATCTAATTTCTCCGGGATTTCTTTTTCAGCGTCCTTGGTTTCACTCAGGTAATCGGTGTTATCATCCTTTATTTTGTAAGTAAGGGTGGTATAACGGTTTTCGAAAGAGTACCCTTTTTCCAGCTGACGCGCGTCTTGATGCCAATGGATGTCCACTGTATTGATAGACGGCGCAAAATAATTCTGCATATTGTGAGCTTCAATCGTAAAGTTCACCATATAATTATTCTGCAGCAATTTATAATTGAAATCGATATAACCCGGTCCGTTTGTTTGCAGACGCATGGTTACCGTACTATCTGTTACATTGGTAGGAGTGAAGTACAGGTCTTCTGTAATAATGTTCTCGTTTTTGCCATTAAAAGAAAAGTTCATTCCGGCATCCTTACCATCAAACAATACCACCGGCTTTCCGTCTTGCCCGTTATAATCTTTCAGTTTGGCCGAGTATACACGTCCTCCCTTGTTGGTAAATTGCAGTTCTACTAACTCATTTTGTAAAGTAATGAATGATTCTTCACCTTGTTTAGCGTTAAATAGTAGAGAAGTGGAATCCAAAGCCGTAGCAGCCACTTGAGTCTGCGCCATGGCAGCTTCGGCTATTTCTTTGTTGGCTTGTTGTTGCTGGATAGTCAGTATGGAGTCTTGGTAGCGTTGTGATTGAGCCAGTTGTTCGGCACTAGGGCGGTTCAACAAGCTGAAACCTATTAGCACGGCTCCAATCATGGCAAATCCTATAAGAGTGTTTTTTTCCATTTCCTGAGATTAATGTTATATGATTATTTAGTTATTTACTGATTGCAGCTTTGATAAATGACAGGAACAACGGATGCGGATTTAAAACCGTACTACTATATTCCGGATGGAACTGTGTGCCAATGTACCATTTCAATCCGGGTATCTCAACGATTTCCACTAAGTCCGATTCCGGATTGATACCTACACATTTCATGCCGGCCTTCTCGTATTCGGCCTTATAGATATTATTGAATTCGTAACGGTGGCGGTGACGCTCCTGAATATGAGTCTTATGGTAAGCTTCGAATGTTTTGGATTGTTGGTCGAGTACACATTCGTAAGCTCCTAAACGCATGGTTCCTCCCATATTGGTTACCGACTTCTGTTCTTCCATGATGTCGATTACATTGTGGGGAGTCTTTTCATCCATTTCGCGGGAGTTTGCATCGGCATATCCTAATACGTTGCGTGCAAATTCAATGGCCATACATTGCATACCTAAGCAAATACCGAAGGTCGGTTTATTGTGGGTACGGGTATATTTGGCCGCAACGAATTTACCTTCGATTCCTCTCTGTCCGAATCCCGGGCAAATCACTACGCCATCTACATTAGCCAGCTTTTCTTCTACATTCTCATCGGTCAAGTATTCGCTGTTTACAAACTCAACATTTAATTTGTAATGATTGTATGTAGCTGCTTGCGAAAGAGATTCTAAGATAGATTTATAAGCATCTTGCAATTCATACTTTCCAACTAAGGCTATTTTTACCTCTTTTGTGGCACTGTAACGAAGCTTCAGGAATTCTTTCCATGAATCCAAGTTCGGCTCATCTTCTACCGGAAGCCCCATTTTGGTAAGGATGGTTTTGTCCAATTCCTGTTCGTGCATGCGTATAGGCACTTCATAGATAGTAGGCATATC
>ERZ836877.3740-NODE-3740-length-16630-cov-3.443258_pt1 | contig 16630 bp, 14 predicted proteins | sample MGYA00519469_ERZ836877 | MGnify/ENA primary metagenome ERZ836877 (study PRJEB31850, sample SAMEA3708809) | human gut metagenome | biome: human gut; feature: human-associated habitat; material: faeces | place: China | collected 2014 ... | reverse complement strand
AGACTAATTCCGGTGCCAAAAAGAGGTTCGCCCTTACCGGATCAGGAAAGATCAAAAGAAAACATGCTTTCAAGAGCCACATCTTGACCAAAAAGACCAAAAAGCAGAAGAGAAACCTCACCCACTTCGGTCTTGTAGCGAAAGTAGACGCAGGCAACGTTAAGGCCCTTCTCGCTCTCAAATAAGAGCAACGCCCCAAAACGTCACCAAACAAGAAACCTGATTTCTTTTAATTCGTGATTTTATAATTCTTTTTATTAACCGAATGTTTAGCTCAAAAAGCGCTATCATCTGCCGCTAACATTCAAAATCATTAAAGAAAATGCCAAGATCAGTCAACCACGTAGCATCACGTGCACGCAGAAAGAAAATTTTAAAACTCACCCGCGGCTATTATGGCTGCCGCCGCAACGTCTGGACCGTAGCAAAGAACACATGGGAAAAAGGTCTCACCTATGCCTATCGTGACCGTAAGGACAAAAAACGCAACTTCCGCGCACTCTGGATTCAGCGCATCAACGCCGCAGCCCGTCTCGAGGACCTCTCTTACAGCAAGCTCATGGGCTTGATTCACAAGAGCGGTATCGAAATCAACCGCAAAGTCCTCGCCGATCTCGCCCTCAACAATCCCGCCGCATTCAAGGCCGTTGTCGAGAAAGTGAAAAACGCTTAAGAGTCAGATCACAGAGAACGCAAAAAAATCCACAATAAGCCAAAACGACGGCTGTCCGGCATCACCGGGCAGCCGTTATTTTTTACCGGCGCTTTCGAGAAGCCGACGATACAGGGCGATTATGCTTTCGGCATAGCGACGGTTCATGGCCCACTTCATATCAAGGTCGCGCCACAACCGGGCTGAAGCACGCCTGACATAATTGAATCGCGGATCAACAAGAGCCTCGCCCGCGGGCAGAGGCGCGTCTGTCGCATAGGCAAACAGATGCTGTATATGAGCTGCCACACCATCACGAACAGAACCGAATGCGGCGCCTTTAAGCCCTCGTGCCGTAACGCCGAGCCCGCAATAGTTATGCTGACCGGCCGCAACGGCCGTGCCGCCTCCGAACCTAAACCATCCAGTCTCGATTATCGCCTGACAGAGGGCTACATCGCCGCGTATGCCATAGAGACGCCCAACGTCGTGATACTGACGCGCTATCTCGCGGTCAAAGCCGGGATTCTGACGCGCAACAAAGGCATACATCTCGTCGGCTCCGACAAGGCTCTCGCCTGTGATAGGCAGCGTTGTGTCTATAGCGCCGACATCTGTCCCACCTATGGCCGACCGGTCAATCTCACTCTCGATAGCATCGTCGAGATTGTCATAGACGTCGGCACGACCCGGCACGGATAAAAACAGCGCAGCCAAGATAACAGAAAATCTTACCGACATAATATCAACGACTTACAGTGTCATCAAGCATATCGGCAAGGATCTCGACCCGCGAGACAAAACGGTCTACAGCGTCACGCTGACGAGCAGTCAGGCCACATATATCAAGGCCACAGCCTTCATGAGTGCAGAACACAGTATCGGCCTGATTGACATGACCGTCAGGACATATATAACGTCTTCCGCCTGACAGCAGCCCTTTATGGGTTTCTATCGACCCGAGCTGAGGCAATTCTGACAACCGCAGCGACAGACGACGCATAGCAGCAAGGTCGTCCGTGCCGTAGTCAGGCCTATCGGCATCGAGCAGATCGGTCACAAGAGCTGTGTAACCCTCGTCAAGAAGTTCGTTGAGACGGTCGGCGTCAAAGAGACGGCAGCGCCTTACCAGCGCCACAAATGCCTCGGGCGACGAATCGACATCGCCGTAAATGACATCAAGAGCCTCCTCGCGGTCGATGACGTCAACATACTCGGACATGCGCCCGATAGCGAGCCGATGACAGTCACTGCGGTCCGACGGGTCAAGCATCCACGACACAAGATATTTACGGTATAAGCCGGCAGTGAGGCCGCGAAGACGGTTTGTAATGATGAAATCCCAGTTTGCCGCCGTCGGGAACACTTCAGGACGCGACAGCATCACGGCATAGCGTCGCCGCAGACATTCGTTGTTGAGTTCGTCGGCCGTTATGCGCCTGTCTGTGTCAGCGGCCATCGGCGTCCTCGATTATATGTTTACCCTCACAGCGCAGCACACGTCCGGGATATGAATCGAGCATCGTCATGTTATGAGTGGCGATGATGACGGTCACGCCGGTCTTCGATATCTCATAGAGATTGCTGACAATCTGGCTGCCCGTTTCGGGGTCGAGATTGCCGGTAGGCTCGTCGGCGATAATAAGCTCGGGACGGTTGAGCAAAGCCCGTGCGATGACGATGCGCTGCTGCTCACCGCCCGACAGCTGATGGGGCATCTTGTATGACTTGTTTGTCATGCCGACTTCCTTGAGGACTTCCTCGATGCGGTCTTCCCGAGCCAGTTTGTCTTTCCAGCCGGTAGCGTCGAGCACAAACTCAAGATTGGCGTAGACGTTGCGGTCGGTGAGCAACTGGAAGTCCTGAAAAACAATACCGATTTTACGCCTCAGATAAGGAATCTGCTTTTTTCTGATGTCAGTAAGATCATAATCGAATATTCTCGCCTCGCCTGTCTCGACCGGTACCTCGGCATAAAGCGACTTCAGCAGCGAGCTTTTGCCGCTGCCGACTTTACCGATAAGATAGACAAATTCGCCGCTTTCGACACTGAAAGTGACGTTCTTGAGCACTACAAGCTCTTTACGAAGAATCTCGACTCCTTTATAATCTATAATCGACATAGTTTTATCTTTTATGCAAAGCTAATGAATTTTTCAATTTCAGACAAAAAATTTGGCTACAAGCCTTTTGTTTTATATCTTTGTGAAATATGAAAGCAAAAAAGGCAGGTGGAATATTTATGTCTCTTGTGCTGGCTATGATGCTCATGGCCGGAGGCTTTGCCCGCTTTCATCATCACACCCACGACAACCGTGCCTGCTTCTGTCTGACTCTCGACGACGCGATTGCCCACGCCAAGGCTCACGCACACGACCACGACGGCAACGACTGCTGCAACCACAATGGCGGCAACGACTGCTGTGGTCTCGCTCTCGACGATTTTCAGATTCTTCATGACGACGACAGCCGTTTTGACGATGGACTGACAACGCTGCCAATGGCGATACTGCCATGTCTTACTGCCGTTATTCCGCAAGACGATGCAGGTTCGCCCATATGTCACCGATGTCTGACGCCGTTGCTATCAGCAGCCCGTTCACGCACTGTCGGCTTGCGCGCACCGCCCGTGATCTGAGTCTATCGTCCGATCAGCTCAAATCACATTTATAACAATTCACACCTTAACATTTACTTATGAAATCATTTATCCAGTTCCTGTGCGCGGGAACAATTGCCATATATGTAGCCGGATGCAATCCCAACGCCAACGACGAGCTATCGCATCACCATCACGACCACGACGAAGCGCACAAGCATGAGCAGCATGATTCCGACCATAATCATGAGGGCGAGGGAAAAGAGGAAAATCACAAAGGCGTTATTGTCCTCGAACCCGAAACCGCCGAACTTATGGGCGTCAGAACAGCCATTGTCAAGGCCGAACCATTCAGCGAGGTTATCAAAGTCTCGGGCGTTATCACCGACGCTCCGAGCGGTTCGGGTGTGGTCACGGCGCCTGTCTCAGGCACCGTGAGCTTCGCGCCCGGCATCACCCAGGGTTGCAGCGTAAGCGCCGGCAGCGCCATAGCGACCGTCAGCACCGACAAAGTCGCCGGCGGCAACGCCAATCTCGCCGCCAAAGCGGCTCTCGACGCAGCACGCCGCGAACTCGACCGCCTCAAACCTCTCTATGAAGACCGTCTCGTCACGGCAAGCGACTATAATGCCGCCGTGCGCGCCTACGACGAAGCGCGGGCCAACTACAGCAGCGCGGCCGCCTCGGGACGCGCCACAGCACCCTGCGCCGGCATCATCACGGCACTCAATGTCAGCAGCGGCCAGTTTGTCAACGCCGGCGACCCGATAGCGACCATCTCGTCAAACAAGAAACTGACCCTGCGCGCCGATGTGCCGCAGCGTTATTACGCCTCACTCAGAGACATCGACGACGCCCGCATCAGACTGCCATACGGCAAAGAGGCTGTCGCACTGAGCACACTTGGCGGCAAGCGTGTGGCCGCAGCCGCCTCGGCAAGCTCTGACGTGCCGGGTTATGTGCCGGTATACTTCACGTTCGACAACGACGGCAGCCTTGTCAGGGGCGCCGGTGTTGAAGTCTACCTTCTGGGACGCAGCGGCGCACCCGTTATATCGGTGCCCGTCGGTGCGCTGTCAGAGCAACAGGGTCGCATGTTTGTCTTTGTCCGTCTCGATGAAGACTGTTACCGCAAGACACCCGTTACGACAGGCCGTACCGACGGTTTTAAAACAGAAATCGTCTCGGGCCTCAGCGAAGGCGAGGACGTGGTCGTCGATGGCGCTGTCACCGTACGCCTCGCCGAGTCGAGCGGAAATGTTCCCGAAGGTCACACCCACAACCATTGATAGGCCATGCTCAACAGAATAATAAAATTCTCGCTCGACAACCGTCTGACCGTGCTGATTCTCATGGCGGTCGTGTTTGTCGCCGGCATGATAACGCTCGTCAGGACCGAGGTCGACATCTTCCCCGACCTCAACGCCCCGACGGTCGTGGTCATGACCGAGGCCCCGGGTTTCGCGCCTGAAGAGGTCGAAAAAATCGTGACTTATCCCATCGAGACTGCCGTCAACGGTTCGACCGGCGTACGGCGCGTGCGCTCGGCATCGGCCTCCGGCCTGTCGACCGTCTGGGTCGAGTTTGACTGGGGAACGGACATCTACCGGGCCCGTCAGATTGTCACCGAACGTCTCGGCGCGCTCACCGAAGTGCTCCCGCCGAATGTCAAGACCCCTACCCTCGGTCCGCAGTCGTCGATTCTCGGCGAAATGATGATTATCGGCCTGACCGCCGACTCTACATCGATGCTCGATCTGCGCACGATAGCCGAGAAGATCATGCGCCCGCGCCTGCTCGCCATGGGCGGCGTCTCGCAGGTGTCGGTAATCGGCGGTGACGTAAGGGAATATCAGATCAGACTGTCGCCCGACCGCATGAAATACTTCGACGTCAGTCTCGGCGAAGTCATGGAGAGTGTCGAGGGCATCAACGACAACTCGGCCGGCGGCGTCATCTATCAGTATGGCAACGAATATATCGTCAAGGGCGATGTCAACACCACCTTTGTCGACGACATAGCCTCGTCAGTCGTCAGAAGTGACAGCCGCGGCATAGTCACAGTCGGCGACATAGCCGACGTCATCATCGGGGGCGCCGTGCCTCAGATTGGTCTCGCGTCGGTCAAAGCCGAGCCCGCCGTCATCATCACCGTCACGAAACAGCCGGCCGAAGGCACCATAGACCTCACCGAGCGCATCGACGCCGAACTCGCCGACATGGCTCAGACTCTACCGGCCGACGTCAAAATATCGACCGACATATTCCGGCAGAGCGAATTCATCGACAATTCGATAAGCAATCTCCAGAAAGCGCTTCTCGAAGGTGCGGTCTTCGTCATCATCGTGCTCTTCTTCTTCCTTATGGACCTGCGCACGACCCTGATTTCGATTGTCGCGCTGCCACTGTCTATCATCATATCGGTTCTGGTGCTGCACTTCATGGGCTACACCATCAACACGATGAGTCTCGGCGGCATCGCCATCGCCATAGGTTCGCTCGTCGATGACGCCATTGTCGACGTCGAGAACGTCTACAAACGCCTCAGACAGAACTCTGCCCTTCCCGCCGCCGAACAGAAACCGGCTATCAAAGTTGTCTATGAAGCTTCGACCGAAGTCAGAATGCCGATCTTCAACTCGTCGCTCATCATCATCGCCAGCTTCCTACCCCTCTTCTTCCTGTCGGGCATCGAGGGCCGGCTGCTCATACCTCTTGGTGTCGCCTTCATTGTGGCTCTGCTTGCCTCGACGCTTGTCGCCCTGACAGTTACGCCGACGCTCTGCAGCTTCCTGCTCGGCACGAGACGCGAAAACGAAAAGCTCGGCCGCCAGCCCCTTGTCGCCCGCAAGCTGACAGATCTCTACCGTCGTGCGCTCACGGCGTCGGTCGGCCACACCAAAGCCATCATTGTCTCTACAGCCGTGCTTCTTGTCGCCGCAGCTATAGTCTTCATCACGCTCGGACGCGGCTTCCTGCCGGGTTTCAACGAGGGGTCATTTACAATCAACGTCTCGACCCTCCCGGGGGTCTCGCTCGAAGAAAGCGACAAAATCGGACGCGAGGCCGAACGCATGATCATGTCTGTACCCGAAATCAAGACCGTCGCCCGCAAGACCGGCCGCGCCGAACTCGACGAGCACTCGCTCGGTGTCAACACCTCGGAAATCGAGGCGCCATACAAGCTTGACGGCCGCACCCGCGGTCAGGTCGTAGCCGAATTGCGCCGGAAACTCGGGTCTCTGCCCGGCGTCAACATCGAAATAGGACAGCCTATATCACACCGAATCGACGCCATGCTCTCGGGCACTGAGTCGCAGATCGCCATAAAGATTTTCGGCGACGACCTCAACCGCCTGTTTGCCACCGGTAACGAAATAAAAGAGATCATCACCGGCGTCGACGGCGTCGTAGACGCCAATATCGAGCAACAGATCGAGCGCCCCGAACTGGTAATCAGGCCCCGCCGCCAGCTGCTCGCAGCCTACGGCATCAAGATTGCCGACTTCAACCGCATCGTCAATACCGCCATCGGCGGCACGGCTGTCTCTCAGGTATACGAAAACGGACAGCCATACGATGTCACCGTCATCGTCGAACCCGAATCGCGCTCGACCATCGACGCCATATCGCAGCTGTCGATTGACTCGAACCGCGGCAAGATACCGCTGTCAGACGTTGCCGAAATCATCTCGTCGTCAGGCCCCAACACCATCAACCGCGAGAACGTCAAACGTCGCATCGTTGTCTCGGCAAATGTCGAGGGTCGCGACCTCCGCAGCACCGTCAACGACATACGCCGCCGCATCGAAAGCGACGTGACGCTGCCGCCCAACTACTATGTCAGCTACGGCGGCCAGTTCGAGAGCGAAGCCTCAGCGTCAGCGACTCTGATGTGGACGTCGCTATGCGCGCTGATGATAATACTGATGCTGCTCTATCAGGAGTTCAGAAATATACGCCAGTCGCTCATCATCCTCGTCAACATGCCGCTGGCGATGATAGGCGCGATATTCATGCTCAGACTGACATCAGGCGAAATCAACATTCCGGCCATCATCGGTTTCATCTCGCTCATGGGTATCACCACCCGTAACGGCATGCTGCTGATGAACCGCTATAACCGCCTGCGCGACGAAGGCTACAGCCCGGTAGACCGCGTCGTCACCGGCTCGTGTGACCGCCTCCTGCCTATCATCATGACGGCACTGACCTCGGCCCTGGCTCTGATACCGCTCGCCCTCAACGGCGACAAACCCGGCAACGAGATACAGTCGCCTATGGCCGTCGTCATTCTCGGCGGTCTGATTACATCGACCATTTTGAACATGTTTGTCGTCCCGGCGATTTACTTAATCACAAACAAGAAACATGAAAAAGAATAATCTCAGCGCCATATTCCTCATAATCGCGGCTGCGGCCACGGCAAATGCCGGCACCGGCGCCTATGATGACATAATCTCACAGATTATGACAAACAACCTCTCGCTTAAAGCCGAAAAGGCCTCACTCGAGAGTCAGGGCCTCGAAATCAGGGCCGAAAATAATCTCGCAGACCCCGAAGTCGGCTTCGAGCACCAGTGGGGCGAAGGGGCATTAGGCAACAAATGGAACATCACCGTCAGCCAGTCGTTCGACTGGCCCGGTGCCTACCGCGCCCGCAGCCGCGCATCGCGACAGGCCGAAAACGCCTTCGCCATGCTCTACCGAAGCAAGGAGAACGAACTCAGGCTCAACACACGCCGCCTGCTCATCGACATCAGCTATTGTCTGCAGCGCCGCAAGCTCACAGAGACTGTCAGCGACAACGTTGCGCGCCTCAACGATCTGATTTCGACCGCCTATGAACACGGACAGGCAACCATCCTCGACCTCAGTAAGATAAAACTGCAGCTCGCCGAAAGCCGCACGACGCTTGAGGCCATCGACAGCGAACTCGCTTCGCTGCGCGCCGACCTCATCGCCCTCAACGGCAATCAGGCTGTTGCGATTGACGGCCTTGACAGCTACGACAGCGACAGACTGTTGAGCGAGGAAGAGTATCTCGAGACCATCGACCGCAGCGACCTTACGGCTGCATCGCTCAGAGCTGAGAGCGACTACCGGCTTGCCGGCGCACGCGCCGCTCGTCTGGGCGCCTACCCCGGATTCAGCCTCGGCTATGTCCACAACGTCGAGTTAGGCGAGAAATTCAACGGTTTCTCGGTCAATGTCACACTCCCCTTCTTCTCAAACCGTCACAAGAGCCAGAGCGCCCGACTCGCCGCCGAAGCCGCTGAAATCGCTGTCACTGATTACCGCATGTCAGCCCAGACGCGCATCGTCACCGACTTCGCCGCCGCCCGGCGCATCGAAAGACGCATCGACGCCTACGACGCCATCTTTGCAAACGATGTCGACTATCTCGCGCTACTGAAGAAGTCATACGACGGCGGTCAGATAACCGTGCTCGACTACCTCCTTGAAATCAACTACTTCACGGAGGCTCGTCTTAACTATCTCGCGCTCTGTCACGACTACCGCCTGCGTCTCGCTGACCTCAACCGATACATTACCGCCGATTGAACCGGCTCTTATACCAATAAAAAAAGCGGGGCGTGCCCCGCTTTTTTTATTTTCAGATGTAGTAATTTCACATTTCATCAATTGAAAAATCGTCGACTGTCACGTCAAACTCAATCTTGTCAAGGACGTCTGGATTATTGATTTCTATATTGTATATATAAGCGTGGCCCGGTTTCCACTCCTTGACAGTGCCGGATGTTGTCGGATATACAATGCGTCCGTAAGAAGATTCGGCCACAAGCATATAATCGGGCGTCTTTGAGTTAGGCCAAAGCTTGACTCCTGTAGCAGTGTCGAATATCTCGCAGTCAACCTGAATAAACGTACCTGTATAATCAGAATTCGTCAGCTGAGTTTCACCCAGAAGCTGAGGTATCGCGAAACTATAATTGAGGTTGTTTTCGGTGTAATCGGTCGGCACGGGTGTAAGAGTAACCGCCTCATCCTCACTTATAGCATAGAACAGTAGAGTTTTCCCCAATTTTTTGAATAGCGACCATGAACCTACAACATCAGGCGTCGATGCGAGCGTTGACTCTGTCGGGAAATTAAATGTACCCTGCAGATACAGGTTGCAGAGTGAGATATGACCTACTTTGACAGAAATACGCTGATTGGAGCTACTGAGCATCACGCTGACACGCGACAATGCATGGCGGAAGTTCAACAGCACGGGAGCGGCCTGCTGCGTCACCTGCGTCTTCACAGAATACAGCAAGTCGACATTGCCGGGATTGAGGTAATCGGGTATGTTACCTCCTTCCATTCCTTTGATATCGGGCGAATCGGTGATATCGGGGCTGAAAGCATAAAAGTTGATGGGACTTACGGGCCAATACGCCTCCGGCGAATATGTCCACGAACCTCCGTCACGAGTCACTTTCACACCATCCATAAGAGTCTCGCCCTCGGTAAAGCCATAGACTACAAACTCTTTCAATGTAGCGGTTGTTGTCGACGCAGCGCGGGAAGCATTCGGCGCGACAGCACTGAATGATATGACATTGCTGCTGACCGGCGCATCGTTCTCGTTGTCGCTGCAAGATGTCAGTGCGCTTGCTGCGGCAATACCTATCACGCCGAGAATCATGATTTTTGTTTTCATCATTTTTATAGTATTAATTCAGTAATAGCGTTTTGTTACACAACATAAATCTCTATATAAAATAAACACCCGTCAACTGTTTATGTTTATGATTACTGAAATCCAGCCGTCGACACCGACCTCGAAAGCTCCGGGATTATCGACCTGTTCTGATTGTTCAATCTTCAGGCCGTGTATGACAACCTTCACATCCAGCGGGTCTTCGGCCTCACGCACCTGCCCTGTCACATCAAATGTATAGCTGAACTTGCGGTTGTCTGCAAGCAGCACCAGCAGTGTCAGCTTATTGTCTGCATCGGGAGTCACGGGTATGCCGAAAGTCACAAATTCGCCCTCTATGACCGAATCACCATTTTTATGTGCGTCAGATTTGACTGTCACGGGATAATCACCCTTGACCCCGGCAGCAAGATTTAACGCGCCGGCCAAACCGCTGAACGTGACGCCCATCGCTTTCACGCCGTCGAGATTTTCGACATCGTCTATGATAAAACTGTATCGTGCGGTCAGCTGCTTCTGCTGCAGAGTGAGAATAAAGTCTTTTGAATATCGACGTTGGCCGCCATCGGCAGAATAAGTCAGGCCATTATAATCGATTGAGACCCGGTCATAACTGCAGCCCCACATCATATCGGGGCATTTAACAAGCCGCTGGCCGCCGACAGGCTCACGACAGACCAAGTCGGTATAAGCCGTATAGCCTCTGTAGCCTTCATCTTCTCTGAATCTTACATTATATGTGTCGTCGTTAAAACTCAACACACTATAGCAACCGAGCGGCAGGCTGACGCGGCCTCCTTCCTTACCGGGGAAATCAAAACGCCACGGCTCGCCGCCATCGGCCGCAAAAAACAGGCAGGCCATGCCTTCAGGATCTGCGTTGACAGCCTGACTCCAGTCATTATCGACCGTAATCATCAGTGACGAAGGGCAATTATCGTAATCATATATACATGACGACAGCATCAGACTCAGAATGAGCATCGATTTTATCGGATGGCGGCACGGATACATAATATGAATACTGATAATTTAATAAGAAAAACACTTGTAGACAAACAAGTGTTTTCAATTGCGCAAAAAACAGCAACGCCCGCACATGCCGGAAGGCATACGCAGGCGTTGTCTTAAAAATTTTAAAACGTAGAATCAGCGCAAGCGGTTGTAGCTGTCAAGAAGCTTGCGGTCGCGGTTCATCATCGAATAGGCGCCGAGAGCGAGAACAAATGTCACGACAAGCAGCGTAACACCGCCTAAAATGACGAGCTGGGCGTCTGGCATAGCATAATACACGATGAAAATGCCTGTGACAATGGCAGCTACAAGCAGAACCATAGACACAAGCGTCATAGTCATCTGACGCTTCAGATCCTTATACATGAATATCGACAGAAACAAAACCACACCGATAAGTATGCTCACAATCATCAGAACGGGAGCGTCTTTGAGATAAACACTCTCGACCTGCTCTGCCGTGGCCGAAACCGTGGCGAAAGGTGTCGAACAGAAAATTGCCATAACTATGACCGCGAGAGCGAGCAAAACGGTCTGCCATCTTTGAATTACCATATATTTTAAGATTTTAAAGAATTAATAATCGCATCGATAATAAGCGGTTTATACGAGATGTCGACGCCGGCTTCTGCCAGGCGGCCGCTGTCTTTGTCAAGTCGTCTGACAAGATTATTGACGCCGTCAGACACGAGAGTGCAATATCGTTTATAGCCCTCGACAGCTCCGGCGATGTCGTTTTCGGCCCAAGCGAGATGGGCGCGGCCGAGGCAGTCTTCGGCTGTCGCCTCAGAGGCAAAGAGGCGGTCGTAACAACGGCGACTCTGCTCATACTGACGCATCACGAAGTAGAGACCGGCAAGCGCGCGGGCGGGTTTCAGCGATGATTCGTCGATGAATTCGGCTTTCAGGAAACTGTTGACCGCCTTGTCATAATCTTTTATCATTGCATATAGAGTGCCTTGTGTCATCGCAAGTTCAAACGACTGCGGATCGAGCTTTTCAAGACGCTCACAGACAGCAAGCGCGCGGCCATACTGGCCGAGACAACGCAGGACATAGATATATCGCCGTAGCGTCCAGCGGTTTGACCCGTCGAGCAGGTCGCTCTGCTCGTATGCCAAGGCGGCACGGTCGTAGAGTCCGAGACGTTCGTATGCGTAGCCGAGCTGACGGCTGCGTGACGCCGACGGGTCGGCCGTCTCGTCGACGAGGCTGAGATAGCGTATCGCCTTGTCATAACACTGCAGCCTGATATACAGCGCGGCAAGAGATTCCAGTTCGTCGGTATTGCTGAAGTCTTCGGCAAGTCTGGGATTGTCGAGCACATCGACCACATCGGCAAAGGGATTATAAAACTCGCCTTTGCGACGGAATAGTTTGTAGAAACGGTATATACTCAGGATATAGTTGTTTGTCACGACCTTGCGCTGTGCAGGAGGCAGCGAGGCCATCACGCCGAGCGATTCGCTGAACTGGCGCGAGTGCATATCAAACTGCTTCATCATCATCTCCCGCTGTGCCGACGGCATCATCGACACCGACAGTATCATCGAGTATTTGTCGCCGTCGCAGATATATGGCGCGCGGTCGATAAGCGCCGCAAATGTGGCGCCGCTGCTGATGTCATTGTCGCTCACGACCGTCAGGCCCGTGCGGTAAGGCATAAACCAGTTGGCGACGTCATTGAAAAACGGGAACTGCTTGAGATTGGCGAAAGTCGCCAGAAAGACATCACTGCCCTGCTCCTGCATCTCGCCGAATTCCTTGAGAGTGTCACGCATCCTGCTGTCTGACAGCAGTTCCGACAGATCTGGGTTATCTTCGGGCGACATGCCGTCGGCGTCGAGAGCCATCTCGTCGAGACGCTCTGAGATATTTTCGCTCATCTTCTTAATCTGAGGCATTATCTCATCACGCAGGCGGGCGGCGATGCGCTCGGTGTCTGCGGTGTTGACAAGTTCCTTGACCGTGATGGCAAGATTCTCATACCATCCGGGCAATTCTCTGACGGCGGCGAGGTGTTTGTCGAAACTGTCAGAGAAAACAGCCTTGTCATATTTTACCATGGCGATGACATAACCTGTCATGGCGCGTGACGACACAGACGTCGATTTATATTTATAGGCATCGAGAAGCAAATCGAAACGGCGTTCGTCGAAAAACTCGAGCAGACCGATGGTTATACCGCTTACAAAAAGTGCCTTGGCCTCATCGGATATGGCATCGTCGTCAAGCATCGCCGATATCGTGGCGGCATCGTCGGCTGTGAGCGGATATACGGTCCACAGACGGTTGAAGATATCAGTCTCTATCAGTTCGCTGCGACGCCGCAGTTCGCGGGTTGCCTCGGTGCCGTTTTCTATTGCCTTGAAAGGCGATATGGCATCGAGCGATTTCAGATACGCGGCATAAAGCGAGGCAAATGTCTCGTCTTTACGCATCGACAGGCTCCTGACGGTGTTATAGTAGAGCGTCGGGGTCTCCGTCATCGAAAGCGAACGCACAAGCATGTCTCTGACAGTTGTCGCCTCGCTGACGAGCGACATATAGAGAGCATCGCGTCCGGGATCGGCAAGCCCCTCGGCGAAATATTTGAGAAGGTAAGTATAACTCTGACGCATCGAGGCGACACGGTCGTTTATCCTCCATTCGCCCGCCGAAGCCGAAACATTCGACAGCATCTCAAGGGCTTCGAGAAGACGGCGGCGCTCCAGCACCGAGTCAAAATCTCGTTTGAATTTATCTATCTCTTTGGCAGTCATTGGCTGTTGTATAATTCTTATATAAAGTATAACGCTTCAATGGCAAATTTTGTGCCAAAAAACAGTGTCAATCATCGACATAATCATCAAATCGTGATAAAATTGCCTCCCACGCATCCGGCGGCAGAGCCTCGGCCGGCACGACAAGGTCCGGGCGCTGCCCTCCCCTGAAAGCAAAGGTGACCATCAGTGACGATCTCGAGACACCCTTAAACTCTGACCAATCGAAAAAGTCGGGAGCGAAGCGCGACGGCGTGTCCTCGCCGCGCTCGAGATATTCGACTGTCAGTCCGCGGTCGTCGGCGACTATGCGTTGCGGTTCGGATAGCCTGACAGTCTCGGGCGCGAGGCCGTGCCTGAACCACACCATCGTCAGCACCATAGGGAAGACGATGAAGACGAAGATGAGCGTCACATAGACAAATCTCAGGTCGTAGCACGATGCGATGACGAGCGCCGCAAGAGGCAACACGACCGCCGCGATATGACGCGACAGCCATGAAAAGGCAATCCCGCGCATAACTCGCGCGGGATCACACTTATATTCATTGCTGATATATCGCATTGGCATCATTGCCTCGGTCAGTCAACTTTGACGGGAGCTATCTGACCGCTCTCGGGCTTTTTGATGCCGTCACGCTCAAGGAGCGCGTCAATCGACGGCTCCTGGCCGCGGAAACGGCGGTAAAGCTCGGCGGGATTCTCCGTACCGCCGCGCTCGAGGATATTCTTGCGGAAGGAGTCTGCTGTGGCGCGGTCGAAGATACCGTTTTCCTTGAACTTCGCAAACGCGTCGGCATCGAGCACCTCGGCCCATTTATAGCTGTAGTAGCCGGCGGCATATCCTCCGGCGAATATGTGGCTGAACTGCGGCGATGTCATCGCGCCTTCGACGGGAGCGAAGATGGCGACCTTCTCGACGGCCTTGTTCTCGAAAGCCGGTGCGTCGGTCACGGGCTTGTCGATGGTGTGCCATGCCATGTCGAGATAGCCGAACATCAGCTGACGCATGCAGGCGTATGCCGCGCCGTAGCGCGACGCGGCGACAAGGCGGTCAATCATCTCGGCCGGGATGGGTTCGCCGGTCTGATAGTGGCGGGCGAAGCCGTCGAGGAATTCTTTTTCCGTGAGATAGTTTTCGTTAAACTGCGAGGGCAGCTCGACAAAGTCACGGTAGACATTGGTGCCGCTGAGTGACGAATACCTGGTGTTGGCGAGCAGACCATGGAGGGCGTGGCCGAACTCGTGAAGGAATGTCTCGACCTCGTATGGAGTCAGCAGCGACGGTGTGTCGCCGGTAGGCTTGGTGAAGTTCATCACGATTGAGACATGCGGGCGCGAATTCTCGTCTTCGGGCGTGATATACTGGCTCTTGAAGTCAGTCATCCACGCACCCGGACGCTTCGACGCGCGGGGGAAGAAGTCTGTGTAGATGACTCCGATATATTTGCCCGAGTCGTCAGTCACCTCGAAAGCCTTGACATCGGGATGATAGACCTCGATGTCGGGGTTCTCGGTGAACTTCAGACCATAGAGCTTCGTGGCGAGTCCGAAGACGCCGGCAATCGTATTGTTGAGTTCAAAGTAAGGACGCATCGACTCTTCGTCGAAAGCATATTTCGAAGCCTTGAGTTTGTTGGCGTAATAAGAATAATCCCACGGCATAATCTCGACGGGATGACCTTCGAGTTTCGAGGCAAACTCGGTCAGTTCGGCCATTTCCTCTTTGAGAGCGGGTGAGTAAGCCTCGCGCAGACGGTCGAGAAGACTGTAGACATTCTCGGGTGTCTGGGCCATGGTCTGCTGCAGCGAATGTTTTGCGTAATTGTCGCTGCCGAGGAGATTCGCGATGTCGAGACGCAGCTCTGAGATGCGTTTGATGTTGTCGATGTTGCTGAACTCGCCCTTGGTATTGCGCGAGGTGTAAAGCTTGTTCATCTTCTCGCGCAGGTCGCGGCGGTCTGAGTATTTCATGAAAGCCATGTAGACGGGCTGGTCGAGAGTGAAGAGATATGCGTCGTCGCGGCCTTTGGCTTTGGCGGCCTCGGCTGCGGCTGCTATCGAGCTTTCGGGCAGACCGGCGAGGTCGTCTTTGGTCAGCCATACCTCGTATGTGTTAAGCTCTCGAAGCACGTTCTGACCGAACTTGGTGGTCAGCTCCGACAGCTCGGCGCTGAGTCGTTTGAATTTCTCACGGTCTTCGCCGACGAGGTTGGCGCCCGAAAGGGCGAACGAATCGTATGTGCGCTCGAGCAGCATCTTGTCTTCGGGCGTAAGATTGAGACTTTCGCGCTTGTCCCACACGGCTTTTACGCGCTTCCACAGACCTTCATTGAGAATTATCGATGTCGAATAGTCGCTGAGTTTGCCCGAGGCCTCGACGCTGATTTCCATCATCTCGTCGTCGCTGAGAGCCGAGAGAAGCGGGAAGAAGGCGTTGGTCACGCGGTTGAGCGCGTCGCCGCTGCGTTCGAGCGCCACGATGGTGTTCTCGAATGTCGGTTCCTCGCTTTGGTTGACTATGTTGTCGATGTCGCGCTGCGCGAGCTCGATGCCCCGGTCGATGGCGGGCATCCACATCGAGTTGTCTATCTTTGAGAACGGTATCGTCCCTCTGACTGTGTCAAAAGGCTTTTCAAACATGTTTGTAGCTGATGTCATGATTGAAACAAATAAAAGTAACGGTAATAAGACTTTTCTCATTATTCTGAATTGGTTTATATAACACAAATTTACTACAAAAGCCCGTCACCGACGATAAACAGTACTCTATTTAATTATTATTAACGCGGAAATTTACTCTTTATCGTCATTTCGCAAAAGACAATATTTATTCACTACTCGCTTATATTCGGCGTTTTTCAAACGCCACCCGCCGTATTCCTGCTTCCGCGCACGCCTGAGCTGCGCTCCTCGGCGTACGCGGTCACCAG
>ERZ836877.3738-NODE-3738-length-16638-cov-2.984623_pt1 | contig 16638 bp, 9 predicted proteins | sample MGYA00519469_ERZ836877 | MGnify/ENA primary metagenome ERZ836877 (study PRJEB31850, sample SAMEA3708809) | human gut metagenome | biome: human gut; feature: human-associated habitat; material: faeces | place: China | collected 2014 ... | reverse complement strand
GTGCAATATTGGATATCTCGGTTGTATTGCGTAAATCCTTAATAGGCATAATAAGCGGCATGATATTTCACCCCTTTCTTTGACATAATCATAGCATAATTATGTTCTACAAACAACAAAAATATCCGTCCATGTTCTAATCTGCATGGACGGATATTTCTGTTTAAAAAATAGATTTTCATTTCATTTACTGATTCGACAACTGCTTTCCCAGTGTTACCTGTACATCCTTAGACTGATATCCGGTCGGACTTCCCTGCATAATGGTCAGAGTCACAACATCACCGGCCTGGTAATAGTTCATCTCTTCTTTTAGTTCTTCCATGGTTTCTACGGTTTCACCATTGATTGCGGTAATAATATCACCACGGACAAGTCCTGCTGCCGCAGCTCCTGAATTATCGGTTACAGAAGAAACGTAAACCCCCATCGGGATCCCATAGACCTCGGAATACTGCGCTTTGACATTCACACCGGTAATACCGAGAACGCCCTTATTGGCTTCATCCACCTTCAGTCTTGTTTCCTTCTGCATCAGTTCTTCAATGATCGGCTTTGCATCGGAAATCGGAATTGCATAGCCCATACCTTCTACGGTGCTTCCACCAATCTTGTTGGAATTAATACCGATCACTTCACCTTTGGTATTCAATAATGCACCACCAGAATTACCGGGGTTAATTGCTGCATCGGTCTGGATAAAGGTATTAATCTGGGAATCCCCGGTCTGACCCTCCTGTGAGGTAACAGCGATTGGACGATTCAAAGCACTGACAACACCGGTTGTTACGGACTGACCATAGCCTAACGCATTACCAATGGCGATAACAGGTTCACCTACCGTCAGATCATCCGAGCTTCCTAACGATGCAATTGAAATCTGGTCCAGGGTATCCTCCTTGATATCGGAGAGCTGGACTGCCAGTACTGCCAGATCCTTATCCGCATCGGTACCCTTGATCTGTGCCTGTACCTGTTCCTCGTCGTCAAACTGTACCGACAGGGTATCCGCAGATTCTACTACATGATAATTCGTGACAATTAACAGCTCGCTGTCATTTTCACCAACAATGATACCGGAGCCGGAGCTTACTGCTTCACTGCTGTATTCCTGTCCAAAGAATGTTCCACGCTGTACATAGGTATTGCTCACCGATACAACGGACGGCATCACTGCTTTTACCACCTGTGTAACATCCGTAACAACTGCCTCTGTCTGCGTCTGTGGTGTCAGATTATCCAATGTCTGTTTAATGCTGCCGGAGGATGCCTCTGCCGCATCGGAGCTGCTGTCCGGAAGCAGCACATCCTCTGCTGCATCTCCTGATCCGGAAGCCTCTGCCAGGGCACTGTCCTGTGAGGAATTCCCCACTATTGCGGAAAAAGCACTTTTGGCACGGGTAAATCCGTCATGTGCTGCATCCACTGCCAAAAAACCGATCCCTGCAAAGACACCAAATACCAGTCCACAGCACAGACCTGCTAAAACTTTTTTCCCAAATCCACCGGATTGTTTTTTCTGTTTTACGGGTTTTGTCTGCTGATGATTCATCTGAGACTGCTGAAAATTGGTTGAAGAGGTCTGGTAATAATTGGTTCCCTGCGTTCCCGAAGAGGAATTCTGGTTCTGATTTACCTGCCCCTGATTCATCTGGTTCTGGTTTGTATAATAATCATTCGTATATCTGTTCTCATCCATGATAACTGCCTCCTTTAAAAACCTTTCCTTAAAACCTTTCCTTGCTTCTATGATTCACAGTATAGGAAACAAATGTGTTAAAATTGTGTCTTAAATATGATCCTTTTGTGTAATCTAAAAATTCCGCATCCTCTTTCCTCGAAGATGCGGAATCAGGCTTCCTTACTCTACAGTTACCGATTTAGCAAGGTTACGGGGCTTATCAACATCAAGTCCCTTACCAATGGATACATAATAGGCAAACATCTGGAATGGAATAATCGCCAGTGAATTGGTGAAGTACCTGTTCGTCTGCGGAATATAAAGTACGTAATCGGCAGTATCCTCTATATCATCATGTCCGGTCGTTGTAAGTGCTAACACAAATGCGCCTCTGGACTTCACTTCACGGATGTTGCTGATAGTCTTTTTATACAGATCCTCCTGAGTCAGGGAGGCCATAACCAGTGTTCCATCCTCAATTAAGGAAATCGGACCATGCTTTAATTCACCTGCTGCGTAGGCCTCAGAATGCATGTAGGTAATTTCCTTAAGCTTTAAAGAGCCCTCCATGGATAATGTATAATCCAGGCCTCTTCCGATAAAGAAAACGCTCTTTGCGGCCACATAACGGTTGGCAAACCGCTGAATCCTGGTCTTATTACCAAGAAGCAGTTCAATCTGCTCCGGCAGACGGCGGAGATCAAAAACAAGCTGCTGATACTCCTCTTCCGAAATTGTACCCTTAACTCTTGCAAACTTCATTGCCAGCAGATAAAGTGCAATCAGCTGTGCAGAATACGCTTTTGTGGACGCAACCGCAATTTCCGGTCCTGCCCAGGTATACATGACACTGTCTGCTTCTCTTGCGATGGAGGACCCAACCACATTTACAATACCAAGCACCTTTGCTCCACGTGCCTTGGAATCGCGGAGTGCCTGCAGGGTATCGGCAGTTTCTCCGGACTGGCTGATAACAATCACCAGTGCTCCCTCTTCGATGATCGGATTCCGGTAACGGAATTCGGATGCCATATCCACCTCTACAGAAATCCGTGCCATGGATTCAATAACATATTTCGCCGTCATACCGGCATGATATGCGGTACCACATGCCACAATATGAATACGGGAAAGCTTCCTGATTTCTTCATCTGTCATACGGAGCTCTTCAATCTCCACATTGCCATCCTTCATATGCTTTTCAAAGGTCTCACGGACTGCTCGGGGCTGATCGTAGATCTCCTTTAACATGAAATGCTCATATCCGCCCTTTGCAACCGCTTCTGCATCCCAGTCCACATGGGAAGGTGTCTTCTGGATCTCTTCTTCGTCTACGGTATAGAAATGAATCTCATTTTCCTTTAATGCAACGACTTCCTGATTATCAATATAATAAACTTCCCTGGTATACTTCAAAATTGCGGGCACATCCGATGCAATAAAGCTTCCTTCACTGCTTGTTCCTACGATCAAAGGGCAGTCCTTACGTACTGCAAAAATTTCCTCCGGATGATCTGCAAACAGAATGCCGAGAGCATAGGAACCTTCCACACGGTGAAGCACCTTCGTAATTGCTTCTAACGGATTTCCTTTATAATAGTAATCAATCAGCTGCACCAGAACTTCGGTATCGGTATCGGAAACAAACTTGTAGCCACGATTTATAAGCCGCTGCTTTAACTGCTGATAGTTCTCGATAATTCCATTATGTACGACAGCAATCGTCCCATCCTGATTATCATGCGGATGCGCATTAATATCCGTTGGCTTTCCATGCGTTGCCCATCTGGTGTGTCCGATTCCGACACAGCCCGGCATCGTCTCTCCGCCTCTTGTCATATTCTCAAGCACCTGCAGTCTGCCTGCTGCTTTCTGAATATTAATCTTTTTTCCATCAAAAACTGCCATACCGGTTGAATCATAACCACGGTACTCCAGCTTTGCAAGTCCCTCTAAAATAATCGGGGCAGCCTGATGTTTCCCAATATAACCAACAATTCCACACATATCTGATCCTCCAAAATCAACTTAAATATACTTATATCATTTTTCAGCCTTGCTGGCAACCCTCTTCCCGGTCAGCATTCACAGCATCAGTTCCAATAGCTGTGGTTCATGCTGCACCGCTTTACGAACCATACAGGGAATTTCTGATAACGTTTTCCAAGAAAATATCCGATGTATTTACATCCACTCTGCCAGATCAGCTTCACGATCAGCCATGGCTTATGAAGCTTCAAAAGATACCGGCAGGTCTGTAAAACCAGTTTTCTGCCTTCGGCTTCTGCCCGGATCCCGCTAAATTCCTCCGGAAACTGTGCATGCGATACGCCCAGATCGAAATTCCGGTGAAGCTGTTCTATTCCACTGTAATTGTGTGAATGAATCACCTCTGCCTTTGCCGTATAGGAAATCGCATATCCGGCATCAATCAGATGCCTTGCATAGATCATGTCCTCATTAAAAATCGTATGATCCGGAAATCCTCCCAAAGCGTCAAAATAACTTCTCCGGTAGGCTGCACACACATTGGAGGCAAAAAAGGTCTTAATACCAAGCTCCGGCAGATCCTTTGCAGTTTTAATCCTTGCCGTCTCCGGATAATTAAAGCTTCGCGTGTACCTCTCAATGATTCCGCAGTCCGGATCCGGGAGCTGTCGTGCATAGGAAATCCCAATGCTTTCCGATACAAAAGGCTTTAACAGCTCCTCCATCATCGTATTTCCTGCCGGGATTGCATCATCAGTCATACAGATAAAGAACGGTGCATCACTTAGCGATACTCCATAATTCCGTGTTGCCCCATGGTTGAACTCTGCTTTACTAATATGGTACAGCTTAAGCAGCGGGCTCTGTGCCAGAAACTCTTCCTCCGGGCTGAATTTCAGAAATTCCTCCCGCTCTGTATTAATCAGAATAATCCTCCTGGGAAGCAGGGATTGCGACAGGAGCGTATTTATCAGCCTTTTCAGTTTTTCATCCGGCCGGTACACCGGAATGATCACATCGTATATAAGCATCATTTCCATTCTCTCTCATATAAGCGAAAAGGGTCTTTCACAAAGACCCTTTTCTTTTACATTTATTTCACATAACCATTTGTATCTGCCGCAATCTTCGCACTATATTCCTTAACGGCTGAAGAAGGTTCATAATCCTTCTCATCAAACAGGAATTCATGCAGCCAGGTAACATTGGATTCCAGACTCCTTGGAACCACGCAGCTTCCCTTCTTACCGATACTACCTGTGGTCAGCATATCGGAATTCGGGAACCCTCCTTCATCCACGATATTATACTTACTGATATTTCCAAGAAGTGATACAATTTCAGAAATATCAAGAGACGTATATACCTTATCAAATACAGAGTTTGCAATCTTCTCAAGCTGTGCAGGAGATGCCTTCTTTGCTTCATCTGCAACCGCCTTTAATACACGACGCTGTCTTGCTGTACGCTCAAAATCGTTGCCTACATAACGGATACGGCAGTAAGCAGTTGCCTGCAGACCGTTTAACTTCTGGTATCCTGCCTGTGTTACCGGTGTGTAGCTTCCCTCTGCTGCAGTATAAGTCTTACCATCCTTCGTTGTACCGACAATACTGATCTGGTAGTTATTCAGATGGGAAATTTCTTCTTCCTTAACATCAATATAAACACCGCCCAGTGCATCAATTGTCTCTGTGAGACCGCTGAATCCGACTGTTACGAAATCGGTAATGTTCATATCCAGGTTCATGTTCAGCATATTGATCGCCTGCATCGGTCCACCCTTTGCATAAGCCGCATTACACTTATTATAAGTATCATTGCTTAAGTTCAGGTAGGTATCACGATATACGCTGACCAGCTTACAATCGCCGGTATCCAGATTAATGGAGGCAATCATAATGGTATCGCTCCGGGTATTCTTGGTCAGTGCTCCCTCTGTGGAGTCTACACCGAATAACGCAATGTTACGATACCCCTGCAGCACCGAACCTTCCTGCTCCTGCAGCTTTTCAACCTCCGGATTGATGACAATGTCTTCCTCCGGCAGATCTACCTTACCAACCTTTTCCGTCTTTAAAACAGTCCATAATACCATAACCATGAGTAACAGAACCAGGATTTCTACAATAAATAAAATAATCTTGGAGGTTTTGTTCTTTTTCTTATGGTTCTTACCATTTGAGGTTTTCTTCGAAGGGGCGCTCTTTTTTCCCCTGGAAGAACGGCTGTCTTCATAATAATCGTCTTCGTAATAGTCATCCTCATAGTAATCGTCTCTACGGGATGATGTTCTCTTCTGCGAAGAGCTGCGTGCAGCCTGGCTGTGCTGTGCAGGTCTCTTCTGTGCAGGTCTTCCCTGTGAAGGTCTGCCTTGTGATGATCTTCCCTGTGAAGGTCTTTGATTATTTGTGGTCATACCTTTTCTCCCTTTCAAATACCATATGTGGGTTTCTTCTTTCGTTCTCCCCATAATCTAGCATTTTACCATATTAATGTTCCCACTTCAACCAGATTCATACAAACTTGCGGTTATACATGCCTTTAATAGGCATTCTTATTCACAAAACCTTTGAAAATCGTCATAAACAAAATCTTGATATCGAGGGCAAGACTCCAGTTTTCAATATAAAACAGATCGTACTCGATACGCTTGCGGATTGATGTATCTCCACGATATCCATTGACCTGTGCCCAGCCGGTCAGTCCCGGCCGCACCTGATGCTTAATCATATATCTCGGGATTTCTTCCTTATATTTATCTACCCATTGTGGCCGCTCCGGCCGCGGTCCAACCAGCGACATTTCTCCCATCAGAATGTTAAAAAGCTGTGGCAGTTCGTCGAGACTGGTCTTACGCATAAATTTACCAACCTTCGTGACACGCGGATCATTCCTGACCGTCCATGCATTTTCCTCTGCAGACTGCTTCTGTACTTCCATCGTCCGGAATTTGTACATCTTGAATACTTTATTATGAAGTCCCACACGCTCCTGTTTAAAGATCACCGGTCCTTCACTGGTTGCTTTTACTAAAATCGCACAGACCAACATCACCGGAGAAGCAATAACAATACCAAAGCAGGCACCCAGAATATCCATGGTTCTCTTTAATATACTATTCACCGGATTCGTTAATGGTACATAACGGATATTGATCACCGGAAGTCCCATCAGATCCTCCGTATAGGGGTGGCTCGGCACCAGGGAATTATAATCCGGAATAAACTTTGTATGAACACCGGACTTCTCACACAGATCCACGATGTACTCCAGCTGCTCATAATCCTTCAGTGCAAGTGTAATCGCAATTTCATCCAGCTTGTTCTCCGGAAGAATATACCTGATATTCTCTATTCTTCCCACAACCTTAACTCCCTTATACACGGTTCCGCTTGGCATGGTATCATCAAGAATCCCCCGGATTACGTATCCCCACTGGGGATTTGCAATAATTCTGGTAATATATTCCTCCGCCGCACTGGAATAACCAACCAACAGAATGTACTTCAGGTTATAACCCTTTCTGCGGAAAAAGTACAAAATATTCCGGATCATTGTCCGGCAGAGCGTCATCAGAATAATATTGATAATATAAAAGGCTCCCAGCACGAATCGGGAAATATCCAGCTGATTGATGATATACAGCAGTGTCATAAACAGGATCAATCCTACTGTATTGGCCTTCACAATTGCAAAAAGCTCGTATTTACGCCTTGTTGCACGCTTTGGTGCATATAAATTAAAGAAATAATACAGAACCAGATAAAGCGGAACCAGAATATACAACGCACGGAAATACGTGTACATATCCAGTACTCCAACATTCGGATCCGTCTCCGCAAAGCCGGTAGCAAACTTCAGATACCATGCCATGAGATAAGAAATTGCCGTCACAACCGCATCAATCAACACATGGATTCGATTCAATAATTTCTGATTGTCCTTAATCATTGCACAACCCTTTCTACCACCACAGACGGCGGAACATATTCGCCCATAACTGCAGCTGTATTACCACATAATTTCCAAAATGCTTCATGGAAAATTTTACCTTATGTTCTCTTCCTTTTCCGGAAAAAGCAAGACGGAAGCCCTTTCCAAGACCCTTCATATAATCTGCACCCAGTCCCTTTTTCAGGAAAAACAAAATCTTCACAAGATACCCCAAAAGCAGGAATGGTAGATTCAATAACACCTGTAATACCGGCATATTTTTATAAATCAGATAAATACTGTTCCGGGAGGATAAATCTACCTTGAATTTATTATGTCTTGAACCGGAAGAGCCGCTGCCTGCATGAAGAACAACGGAAGCCGGTGCGTAATAGTTCCGGTAGCCATAGATCTTCGCACGGTACCCTACATCGATATCCTCCAGATAGGCAAAATGATTTTCATCAAAATCACCGATTTTTTCAAAAACAGCCTTCCGGTAAAGAGCTGCCCCGGCACAGGCAGAAAACACAGAGGTTTCCTTTGAAAATGCTTCGTTCTTCCGGTCCTTTCCGCGTGCAAATGCCCATCCTAATGCACAATAAAAATCTCCGGCACTGTCAATCAGCTCCGGATTCTTCATCTGCAACATTTTCGCAGCTACAGAAAACGCTTTCGGATGACGTTCCATTGCAGCTTCCAGCTCTTCAATTGTATCTTTTAAAACAACGGTATCGTTATTTAACAGAAAAACATATTCTGTTCCGGTCTCATGGATTCCGATATTCACCGCTGCGCTGAATCCCCGGTTTTCGGGTAATGCGATCAGCTTCACCATCGGGAACCTTTCTTTCACCATGGCAGCACTTTCATCGGCAGAACCGTTATCTACAACAATTATTGCAGGAACCTCACTTCCCTCTAAAAGAGAGGTAAGGCAGTCCTGCAGATAGTTCCGTCCATTGTAATTGGGAATTACCACTGTCGTTTTCATGCTTCTGTCCTATCTTCCATCCACCCGCTGCACCATTTCCGGATCCCAGACGATTCGTTTTCCTCTTCTGCGCAGTTCCTCACAGAATCTGAAGCTTAACTCTTCATAATCAGCATCCTTCTTAAGGACATCCTGATATAAGAAATATCCCGTATGGGGCTGCACCGCATAGGGCAGTCCGGTAAGCTCTTCCCAAACTGTCTGTGCCTCCCCTGAACAGATCATACAGCGCACATCCACAGCATAGGCCTCCTGCTGACAGGATGCCCGGTGCATATAACCACTATATTCTCTATGGAGCCCCAGATATAAGGGCTCCCTGTTTTCATTATAAATACCGCCTACTACACGGTTATGCCGGTCAATCAGCTTTCCTCCGACCACAGCTACATCCGGCCGGTTACTTAACAGATCCGGCTGATAATTTACACGAAAAAATCCCAAATGACATGTATGAACCACATCGGCCTGATACTCCCGTGCCTTCAAAAAATCCTCTACTGCACGCTTGCCGGCTTCGTAAGCATAGCGCTTACTTTCCGGATTCTCTGACGTAGAGCCTTCATAACATCTCCAGTGATACAGTACCTTCGGGATATGGGCAACCGGCAGCTTAGCCCTTCTGGCTGCGTGCCTGTCCTCTCCCATCATCCGGTCTACCGCCCTCAGAATGATGTCATGATCCTGTGCGCCATCCACGCTGCTCCGGAATTCAAGCTCCTGCATGAGTTCTCTCTGCATCACAAGCAGATGACAGATATAATTATTCGATAATATTAAATCCAGATTAAACTCCGGTTTCCGATTAACCTCATAAAACGAAGTTCCATTGCTGTTACATTTATCCTCATCAGAATATAACATGCGTAATTCCAGATTATCCTTCCGATACGCCTCAATCACAGATGCGCATTCAAACAAGGCATCCTCCGTCAGTAAATCATCATGGTCAAGTAATGCGACATATTCTCCTGTCGCTGTCTTCAATGCTTCATTCGTGTTTCCGGATATTCCCAGATTTTCTTTCAGCCTGTGATACCGGATACGGGAATCGGTATATTCCTTCACAACCTCCGATACCCGGTCCGTTTTACTGGCATCTGCAAGAATCAATTCCCAATTTCCGCAGGTCTGTGCAAGTACCGAATTGATCAGTGCCCGGAGAAACTCTTCCCTGGTTTCAAAAGCCGGAACCAGAATACTGAATCTGGTTGAAAACTCAGAGGCCTTGCCGGCCTGTTCCTTTAAAACAGAATCCGGCAAGGGATCATAATGATAGTCATCCTTTCTTTCGGAAGAAGCTCGTTCCACCGCTGCATAATAAGCCTTGCGAAACCCGTTCTTCTTCAGATAATATATGGTTTTCTTCAAATTACTCAGCTTTAATAATTTTGCCATCATTTTGACTTACAGAACGGCCTTGAGATCCTCTGTCAGCTTATTCAGCTTCTCTTCTGCATCCTGAAGGCTGGTTCCCTTTACTCCCATATAAAACTTGATCTTCGGTTCTGTTCCGGAAGGACGCGCACAGCACCAGGAATCATTCGTAAGATCAAAGTATAACACATTGGACTTCGGAAGTCCGGTAGGTCTGGTTGCTCCGGTAGCAAGGTCTGTGATCACATCCCTGTCGTAGTCACGAAGCTCTTTTACCTGTAATTCTCCGAAGTTCTTCGGAGGGTTATTTCTTAATTTATCCATCATCTCTGCAATCTGCTTGGATCCGTCGATACCCTTTAAGGTGATGGCATACTGTGTTTCCTTATAATATCCGTATTCTTCATAGAGCTTCAGCATCTGATCCCATACGGTAATACCATGCTTCTTGCACCATGCAGCCACTTCACACAGACACATTACGGCAACAACGGCATCCTTATCCCTTGCATGGGTACCTGCAAGACATCCATAGCTTTCTTCCAGACCGAATACATAATTGTTGGAGTTGCTCTGTTCAAAGAACTTAATCTGCTCACCGATATACTTGAAACCGGTCAGCACTTCCACGAAACGTACCCCGTAAGCTTCTGCAATGGCACGTGCCATATTGGTGGTAACAATAGTCGTAACCAGTGCCGGATTAGCAGGCATGGTCTTCGTTGCGGTACGCTCTCTTAAAATATATTCTGCAATCAGCATTCCGGACATATTTCCGGTAAACGGTACATATTCGCCGGTCTTTGTATCCAGTGCATAAATACCAAGACGGTCTGCATCCGGGTCGGTTGCCAATACGATATCTGCATTCTTTTCCTTCGCAAGCTTTAATGCAAGGGTAAATGCCTTCGGATCTTCAGGGTTCGGATATTCCAGTGTGGTAAAATCAGGATCCGGGAGCTCCTGCTCCGGTACAACATACACGTGCTTGAAGCCAAGCTCGGAAAGAATACGGCGTACCGGTACGTTTCCTGTTCCATGGAACGGAGAATATACAATACGGATATCATCTGCAACTTCCTTAATAATATCCGGGTGAATAATCTGCTTCTTTAACTCTGCCATGTAGGCATCGTCAATTTCCTTGCCGATTACAACATAAAGCCCCTGATCCATTGCATCCTTTTTGTCCATGGTCTTTACCGAATGATAATCGGTTACGGCCTTTACTTCTGCAATAATTTCTTTATCCTTAGGAGCGGTTACCTGTGCACCATCTTCCCAGTAAGCCTTGTATCCGTTATATTCCGGGGGATTGTGGCTTGCGGTAATGACAATACCGGAAATACAATGTAAGGTACGGAGTGCAAAGGAAAGCTCGGGAGTCGGACGGAGTGCGTCAAACACATAAGCCCTGATTCCGTTTGCAGCAAGACAGAGTGCTGCTTCATCTGCAAATTCCGGTGACATTCTTCTGGAGTCGTATGCGATTGCAACGCCTCTGTCCTTGCCGCCCTGCTTGATAATGTAGTTTGCAAGTCCCTGTGTTGCCTTACGGACCGTGTAAATGTTCATACGGTTTGTTCCTGCTCCGATCACACCGCGAAGTCCGCCGGTACCAAATTCCAGATCTTTATAGAAACGGTCTTCGATTTCCTTCTCATCTCCTGAAATCGCCTGCAATTCTGCCTTTGTCTTCTCGTCAAAATAAGAATCCTTTAACCAGAAATCATATTGCTCTTTGTAGCTCATAACTGCTCCTCCTGTTTACAATATTGGATCATCCTCCTGCCATTTAAACCGGCATTCAGACTATCAGAAATATTTTACCACACTATCCCTGTATTTTCAAAGCAAAGTCACTCCGATCCAGAGAAAAATTCGGATTATAGTACGGATCTCCCTTTGCAAGAACCTCCTTCCACTTCGTCCTGAAGTGCTCGGACTCCTTATTATATCGCTCTGCCTTTTCTCCCTGATCATCCAGTCCTCTGGAAACCGACTCAAAATGATACAGCTCCGCAAATGGTGTAAAAACATTTAAGAAGCCCTTTTCCCTAAGCTTCAGACAGAAATCCACATCATTTAGGGAAATGGCAAAGTCCTCCGAAAGGCCTCCCACCTCGTCGTAAAGACTCTTTTTTACCAAAAGGCAGGCTCCCGTCACCGCCGATACATTCTGCGCATAGCAGAGTCTTCCCATATAGCCGAGATTATCCCGGTGCTGGCCGTAATGGCTGTGTCCCGCCGTCCGGTGTGCCCCAAGTCCAAGCACCACACCTGCATGCTGGATCGTTTTATCCGCATAATAGAGCTTCGCTCCCACAGCTGCCACATCCTGACGCTGTGCATACATCAGAAGCTCCTCCATCCAGTTCACCGTAATCACCTGTGTATCATTATTCAATAACAGGATATATTCTCCGGTTGCAAAGGAAACACCATAATTATTCACCCTGGAATAATTGAACGTCTCTCCCTCCTTGGGGGTATAGGTGACTACACGTATTTTGCGGTCGTTTTCCGTCGCTCCATTTTCATATGCGGCCTGCAATTCCTTATAATAAGCAAAAATTTCCGGTGTCGTGCTGTTGTTTTCCACCACAATGATTTCATAATTTTCATAGGTGGACTTTTCAAGAATGGAATCAATGCACCGCTTCAGATCCGACTGATGATCCTTATTGGCAATCACAATACTGATCTTCGGTGTCCCGATAATCTCATACCGGATCTTGAAGATGGTCTCGAATGCCCTTGTGGATGTTATCTGAAAATGCTTAAAGCCGTGGCGGCGCAGATGATCTGCCACCGCTCCCTTTGCTGCCTCCACAACATAAGGCTTGGCATCCACGCCGGATGCCACACTGCCCGGATGACACCGCCAGTAATAAAGAAGCTTCGGTACATGCACCACGCATTTCGCCCGGTCTGTCAGCCGCAGAATCATATCGTGGTCCTGACTGCCGTCAAACTGTGGGCGGAACAGCTCCGTACCATCCAGGAGTTCTCTCGCAAACACGCTGAAATGACAGATATAATTATTGGCACGCAGATTATCAATCGCATAGTCAGGCTTAAAATGCATCGTGAGCATTTTATTGATGTCCCCGCTCTTAAACGTGGTTTCATCGCAGTATATGTAATCTGCATTCTGCTCATTAATGACCTTCACATATTCATATAAAGCACTCGGATGCAGAATATCGTCATGATCAAACAGTCCGATGTATTCTCCCGTTGCCAGCTTCAGACACTCGTTAGTGTTTCCCGCAATTCCTTCGTTTTTTAAAAGCCTGTGATACACGATACGCCCATCTGCTTTGGCTTCATATTCCTTAACAACCGTGGCAACATAAGCATGCGCATCGTCCGAGCCGTCTGCCAGACACAATTCCCAGTTCGAATAGGTCTGATTCATCACAGAATCGATCATTTCCCGTAAGAATTCCTCAGGCGTATTAAATAACGGCACCAGAATACTGATCTTCACTCTGCGCGGAAAGTCTGTATTCTGCTCTGCCTCCCTCCGTGCTTCATCCGGAAAGCTCTCCGTTCCAAACTGCTCCATGGCATGCTTTTCGTGCTGCTTATATTTGATCTTGGCAGCAACGCCCTTGATCGAGCCGCAATTCTTTACTCTTGTCACCTGACGGATGCACCAGTGCATACACCTTCTGGCAGGTGCTGAGGCCTTCCAGACAGGATTACTCTTAATCCGGTTCAGTTTAAAGTTCAGATCATCCACCTTTGCTTCCAGATCTGCCACACGTCCGGCAAGATCTGCATTCCGCAGATGCTCTTCTTCATATGCCTTTTGATAGTCCATTTCTTCCTGACTCATGTTTCCGGTCCTTTCTCCACTCCACTTTCTGTCAAACAGTTTCATATATCACTTATAAAACTTCAATCGTCCAACTGCTCCAGTTAACAAGTTTCACCCTGGAACAGGCATCCTTCGCCAGCATACCAAACTGATACCTTCCGGGTGGGACAGCACCCGGCTTTAGCTTTGCTGCATATCCGGTCAGATCCACATTCATCTGATCCTTCAGATTGGCTTTAATATCCTCCCGGTATTTCTTCTCTATCGATATGCTATAAATAACAGGTTCGGGCATTTTCTCTTCTTTTTCTGCGGAATTTCCTAACGTCTGCCGGTTTTCATCTGCGATCCTGCGAAGCAGAAGCTTCTTTTTATAACATGCGTTATCCGATCCAATAACAAAAGAATATCCTTGAAAATAATACCCCTGATCTTCGCTGTCAATACTGTTATCATTACGGCTATCTTTTTTCTCTTCCCCATAATCCTCTTTATCTGAATTCCCGGTCTTCCTTTTCTCAGGAGAAACGCCGTATTTCCATTTATAAATATCCATGGCGCATTCCATACCAATTACCAGACATTCATCCTCTCTGGCAGCCAGTACCTCCTGCGTGCACTTCTTCACCTTCGCCCATGGCATTGAGAGATCTACCTGGTAGCGGAATGCCGGTGTATACTCGGTTTCCAGCATATCAGTCGTCAGATACGGGTGATAAAACGGATCCCTGCCATATAAATCCTGATGTTTCTCATACAGATAGTCCTTCTCCTGAAGAAGCCGCAGCTGCTTTTCCTCGGATTCCCCATCCTTCCCTCTGCTTAAGGATTCATGATGGAACAGGAAAAGATCATTCCTTACCACATTATAATATCCCTCTTCATAAATTTTATAGCACAGATCCACATCATTAAATGCAACGGCAAGCGTTTCGTCAAACCCTCCTGCCTTTTCAAAAATCGTCTTCTTCACAAGCAGACACGCCCCCGTTACCCCCAGCATATCATGCACGCCACGGTTCTGTCCAAAATAATGATCCTCCGTATCATGTGCAAACTGCAGCTTATGAGCCGGTCCCACCCGGAGATTCGTAATTCCGGCATGCTGGATGATGTCGGTATCCGGGTATAAGAGCTTCGCCCCTACTGCTCCCACATATGGCAGGACTGCCTTTTCCATCAGAAGGACAAGCCAGTTTTCCCCGACAATTTCCATGTCATCATTTAAGAACAACAGGTAATCTCCCTGTGCTTCCTTCGCTCCCCAATTGCACATATAGGAAAAATTAAAAGGAATTTCCCTGTATAAATATCGAACGTTATTTATATTTTCATTTCTATTCTGCTCAGGATCTTCTATTTGATTTTGATCCCGGTATCGCTCCTGATTTTGCTTCTTTTCTAAAGCAATCCCCAGTTCCTGCAGCCTCTGCACAATTCGTTTTTTGTTTTCTTCAGAGCTTCCGTTATCCACAATAATAAATTCTGTTTTAACTTTTGTCCCCAATCCTGACGTTTTATCCACAAAGGAGTCAAGACACCGGAACAAAATATCCGGATGATCCTTGGACGGAATGATAACAGAGACCGTAGGAAGCTGTATATCCTCTGTTCTATCTGCTGTTTTCCCCGCTGTTTTATCTGCTATCACATTTTCATCTGATCCATCCCCGGCATTCTCCCTGCCGCCAGCTCTCATCCGCTCCTGCATCTTTTCCGGTAAGTGCAGGTTCTTCCAATGTTCATAGCTGGAAGCTTTTGTATGCATCAGCACCTGAGGAATATGAACCACAACATGATCAGCAGTTTTCCATCCGCCAAATGCACCGTTGTCCCATAAGTAATCTGTAAGCAGCTCATACATGATCCGATCCTGGTTCCTCTGCCTGCGCTCTATCCGTTCACGACGGATCTGTTCACACTCTTCCTGTTCGTGATCCTTTCCATCCCGATCTTCCTGCTTTGCCTGCTGCAATTCACTTTCCAATTGATCATCAACAAATAAATCTGCTTCTGCTTCTTTCTCAAAAATGCCATGCTTCTGTAGAAAATCTGCTATTTTCGCAGTCGGCACTGCAACAAACGCTCCAAAATAAAAACAGGAAAGGAAGGTATCCGGAGACCAGTCCGGCTTAAACCATGGATTCTGCCGTTTTCCATTCCTTATAACATCTTCGTCGCCATATACAAGCGCCGGTATCCTGTCAGACTTTATGCAATCTATATGAACATGATCATGGTCATTTTCACTGTTTTGATGGTTATTGCATAAAGACTTTGTATCGCCGTGACCACGTAGTTTCGAAAATGCCTCTGCAATCATCGGAACAGTCAGTTCACTGTACTCTCCCTCCTGAAAATTCAGCAGTAGAATGTCTTCCTCCAACGCTCCATCCTTAATCCGGTTTTGCAGCTTCAGAAACTGTCCGGCATTCATGGACAATAATGTCATAACAGGAGATTTTGTCGAATCCGGATGCTTTTTGCAGAACACCCGATATGAAATGCACTTCAAAGAAGGTTCTGAATTTTTTCCTGCATTTTCCATTTCAGATCCGCCATCTAGCCGCATTTTCGTTTCATTTGTCAGACATTTTGGAAAACTTTCTCCTGTATAGTCTGACACAGAAAAAGACTTCTCTGATTTTTCTGCCACATATTCTGAAACCAAAAGAGGGGTCTCCTGACCCCTGATCCAGGAATCGTAGTCCCGCAGCTGAGACGCCAGTTCCTTCCGATATTCTTTTCTTTGTCTTTCCTGTAAAACCCTCTTTATAGTTTGCTTCATCATTGCCTGTCTGTTCTCCCCTGCCGGTTCCGGCAGTAGATTCACCT
>ERZ836877.3721-NODE-3721-length-16716-cov-3.233359_pt1 | contig 16716 bp, 12 predicted proteins | sample MGYA00519469_ERZ836877 | MGnify/ENA primary metagenome ERZ836877 (study PRJEB31850, sample SAMEA3708809) | human gut metagenome | biome: human gut; feature: human-associated habitat; material: faeces | place: China | collected 2014 ... | reverse complement strand
ACACATATTATCTCTCATTATACTGGCCACGATGGCGACACTCTCCGCAGTCGGAAACGGCGCGTCAATGAACCCAGCTGCAAGATTCCTGTCTGCTGCAGGACGCCTAGACCTCCCGGAAAAAGAATCGGCGAGACACCTGCACAAAAAAGCCGGTGAAAACACACAGACATATATCCCGCTTATCCTGAAGGTGGAGACAGAGAGCACTCCTCTCCCCCCTTTCGCCACGGAACTCCACCGCAGAGGCACTATCGTACTGGCATCCGTACCGCAGGACAGAATTGCCGAACTGGCATCCGTATCAGGCATCCACCGTCTGGAAGCCTACTGTTCGACCGAGCCTACGATGGCATCGGCACGCGAGTTCTGCCGTCTGCCCGAAGCGGTTTCCTCTGACCCGCATCCCGCCACGGCACTTGACGGCACCGGCGTAGTGGTAGGCTTCACGGATATCGGGTTCGACCCGAACCACCTCAATTTTCTTGACGGCAACGGCAATACCCGCGTAAGGAAACTTGTAAACTTCACCCTCGACAGCCCACTCCCCACGATACTTGATACACCTGAAGAAATAAAGGGATGGACCACCGACAGCGATGATGACACACACGCCACACATGTAGCCGGAATACTGTCCGGAAGCTATACCGCCGACCGTATGCAGGGAGTGGCTCCCGGCGCAGAGATCGTGGCCACCACATCACCGCTCTACGACGCATCAATTCTTGCCGGATGCGAAGAGATAATCGGATATGCACGCATGCACGACAAACCGGCCGTCATCAACATCTCTATCTCCTCCGACATCGGACCTCACGACGGCACCACACTCTTCAACCAGTATATGGAGAGTATCACGGAAGATGCTACTGTATGCATATCAGCCGCTAACGACGGTGCGCGGTCAGGTTTCGCTTCCGGGACCACCTCGGCCGACGCACCATCCGTGCGCACATATTTCCGGGAATTTCCCCATCTCTCGCCACTCCGGCTCAACGGCACGGTCGACATATGGTCAGACAACGACAGGCCGTTCGCTGTAACCCTGCTCACACAAGATATGCAGACCGGCGAGATACAGCGCATACCCGTGCCGCTTGATCCTGAAAAGGGTGTAAACGAATGGATTCTCTGTTCCAGGGAAATACAGGAAAGCTTCGGTGGAGACATACCGTCTGCGGAAATGCCGGAATATATGGACGGCTACATATATGTGGCATGTGAACTGAACCCCGAGAACCACCGCTACAATGTGTCGCTCAGATGCTCCTATATCGACACCACGACCACAGACCCGTATAAGGCGCATATACTCTTCGGCGCCGAAGCAGAACCTACACATCCGGGTACGACTATAGAATTCTACTCTACCCCGGCAATCTTTTTCACAAAATACAAGGATGCCGCCTCCCTTGCTACCACTCCGGCACGCACCGTCAATGATTTCTGTGCCGGCGACGGCCCGCTGTGCGTAGGCTCGATGGACAGCCAGAACCATTTCACATCGCTGTCAGGCACACCGATCGACTTCCCGCGCCTCACAATCGGAGGAGTAAGCTATTTCAGCTCATACGGCACACTGGCCACAGGGAAAGTGCTGCCCGACGTATGTGCTCCCGGCGCCCAGGTAGTCTCATCCCTGTCACGCTATTATTGCCAGCGCCATCCCGACTATCCTCTGTCGCTTGCCACTATCAGTCATGAGAACGACGGCACCACCCACTGCTGGGGGCCGATGCAGGGCACATCCATGTCAAGCCCGTTTGCCGCAGGAGTGGCGGCGCTGTGGCTCCAGGCCAATCCCGGCCTCACCGGCAAAGAGATAAGGGACATAGCGCTCGCCACCGCCGCATCTCCCGCGACCGACGCCGCCAATCCCCAGTGGGGACACGGAGTGCTTGACGCCGCCGCCGGCCTTGAGATGGCGCGCCGGCTTGCCGGCATGGAAAGCGTCCCGTCAGTAGCCGAAACGGCACTCTCGGCAATCGTCAGGGGCAACACTGTCTACATGAGCCTGCCGGCGGCTGAGATCGCCGCATTCAGCATCGTCTCTCCCGACGGGCGGATGCTTTCAGAGCAGCATCCCGGAAGCGCCGAGGCCACAGCCGACTGCACCGGATATCCCGCGGGGGTATATATAATTTCAGCCACCGACAGCCTCGGACAGAGACATTCCGCCAAAGTGGTCCTGCGTTGATTTTTAATCCAAAGTTGCACGCGAATGGAAATAAATGCCTAAATTTGTTATCTCCAAATGGAATGTCATCCTGCGCCAATGTCGCGGCATGGAAACACAGCACATTTCAAAGCATTAATATCCAAACATTTGCACATATGAAAAATGTACTTACCCGCCTCATTACCGGCATTCTCTACATAGCCGTGATTGTAGGCGCGGTGTTCATGGGGGGATGGTTTTTCTGGGGTCTCACGATACTGTTCGGCATCCTCGGACTTAATGAGTTCATACGCATATCCAACAAGAACTTCGTGTCAAACACAACCCGTCTGCTGGATCTTATCGGAGGCATACTGTTTCTTACGGCAATGTCGCCCGCTCCGGCCACATTCGTAGGATGCACATCCTCCACGGTGCTGTTTCTCATGCTCTACCTCGCATATTTCATCCTGCGATTCGTCTGCCAGCTGTATGTGCAGGACGGCAATCCCCTCACCCATCTGGCACACTCCCTTATGGGTCAGATATATGTGATAATGCCGCTCGGACTTCTGAGCTTCATGTACCATAGCTATGGCATGTATGTTATCCTGGCCATGTTCATCCTCATCTGGCTCAGCGACACCGGAGCATTCTGTGTGGGATCGCTCCTGGGACGCCACAAGCTCTTCGAGCGCATCTCTCCGAAAAAATCATGGGAAGGTTTCTTCGGGGGCCTCGTCTTCTGCCTGATCGCATCGGCCTGCTTCTATTTCTATAGCTCGGGGATTTTCAACGGCATGAACCTCTGGGAGCTTCTCGGCATGGGCGCCGTGGTATGCGTGTTCGGCACATGGGGCGACCTTGTGGAGTCCATGATCAAACGCTCACTCGGTGTCAAGGATTCCGGGAACCTGCTCCCCGGCCACGGAGGCATTCTCGACCGCATCGACTCCCTCCTGCTTGTCACACCGGCACTCTTCCTCTATCTGCTGGCCATCCGGTTCTTCTGATCCCGGGGCCCGCTCCATTTCAAGAAGCATTCAAGTAAGTATTCAAAAAATATTCACATTTATACCGATGGCATCATCACAACGTTACGACCTGCGCGGAGTATCCGCTGCCAAAGAAGATGTTCATGCAGCCATTAAAAATGTCGACAAGGGCATTTTCCCCAAGGCTTTCTGCAAAATCATTCCCGACATTCTGGGAGGAGACCCTGAATGGTGCAACATAATGCACGCCGACGGCGCCGGCACCAAATCGTCGCTTGCCTATGCATACTGGAAAGAGACAGGCGATCTCGGCGTATGGAAAGGAATTGCACAGGATGCACTGATAATGAACGTGGACGACCTCCTCTGCGTGGGTGCCACAAACCGCATGCTCGTCTCTTCCACAATCGGACGTAACAAACGCCTCATACCCGGCGAAGTAATAGCCGCCATAATCAACGGCACCGAGGAGCTGCTCGAGACCATGCGCGGATATGGCGTGGAGATCTACGGCACAGGTGGCGAGACCGCCGACGTAGGCGACCTCGTGCGCACCATAATCGTAGATTCCACAGTGACCACACGCATGCGCCGTGCCGACGTCATAAACAACGCCGACATTGCCGACGGCGACGTAATCGTGGGTCTGGCATCTTTCGGACAGGCCACATATGAGACAGAATACAACGGCGGCATGGGAAGCAACGGCCTCACCTCGGCACGCCACGACGTGTTCGACCATTCGGTTGCCGAGAAATATCCCGAGACATTCGACTCCGCCATACCCCGCGAACTGATCTACAGCGGCGCGAAGAAACTTACCGACAGTGTGGACGGCGCACCCGTCTGCGCCGGAAAACTCGTGCTCTCCCCCACCCGCACCTATGCGCCGGTGATCAAGAAACTCCTTGAGGAGATGCGTCCCGAAATCCACGGCATGGTGCACTGTACAGGTGGCGCACAGACCAAAGTGATGCACTTCGTCGAAAACAAACATGTGATAAAGGACAACATGTTCCCCATACCGCCGCTTTTCCGCCTGATACGCGAGCAATCCGGCACTGACTGGGCCGAAATGTACAAGGTGTTCAACATGGGACACCGCATGGAAATCTATCTCCCCGCGTCCAAAGCCCAGCAGGTCATTGAGATATCGCGCAGCTTCAACATCGATGCGAGAGTGATAGGACATGTGGAGAACTGCGAGAGCAACCGCCTTACCATCACTTCCGAATACGGCGAATTCACATATTGAGGCGCACGAAGAGTGAACCGACCCCGTGCCTTCGTTTGTTATAAGGAAGACGCGGGGTCGCGTCGTTTTCTAACCGATTTTTCCGCTTGAACCATAACAGCGACAAGACAAGACAGGAGCCCCATGCAGCGGGGCATCAGGCATGGCTTCCGGTCATGCTCTGCTTTCTTGCCGCCATATGCATAGCCGCGTGCCAGGGAAAGAAACCACAGGCGCCGGAAGAGGAGAAAAAATACACGTTGCCCGACACCATCCGCGTGGCCACCCTCTACAGCCCGACATCATATTTCATTTACCGCGACGAGCCGATGGGCTACGACTACTCCCTGCTCAAACAGATGGCGGCCGACAAGGGGATGGAAGTGGAGCTGAAAGTGGCCCCTTCGCTGCAAAAGATGATAGAGATGCTTGACTCGGGAGAAGTGGACCTGCTGGCATATGAGGTGCCAGTCACTTCCGAGTTCCGCAAGAGAGTGCTCCCCTGCGGCCCGAAGAATTTCACGCACCAGGTGCTCGTGCAGCCCAAGAAGGAGAACCGGCGGCTGATAACCGACGTGACCGAACTAGTAGGAGAGCATATCTATGTGGAAGCGGAGTCCAAGTACCAGTACCGCCTGGAGAATCTGAACGAGGAACTCGGAGGAGGAATACATATCCATGTCATAGACCGGGACACTCTCATCACCGAGGACCTCATCGACATGGTGTCTGACGGCCAGATACCCCTGACAGTAGTTGACGACGACATCGCCCGCATCAACAAGACATATCACCGCGATCTCGATATATCGCTTCCGCTGAGTTTCCCGCAGCTGTCGCAATGGGCGGTGGCTCTCGACAACCGGTGGCTTGCAGACAGCATCGACAACTATTTCGCACTCGAGACACCGCGCCGTAAACAGGCCGAACTGCTGAAACGTTATTTCGAGAGAGCTAAAAACGACGACGGCACTTTCACACTCGACATATCGAAAGGATACATCTCCCCCTTCGATACCTTCTTCAAGGAATCTGCAAAAAAATCGGGCTTGGACTGGCGCCTGATGGCAGCTCAGGGCTATCACGAAAGCCACTTCGACAGCACAAGGGTATCATGGGCCGGGGCGCGCGGGATAATGCAGATCATGCCCCGCACGGCACGCGCCTACGGACTGCCGTCATCAAAGATCACCAACCCGCAGGCCAACATAGAAGCGGCCGGCCGCATACTCGCCGACCTCGACAAATCGCTTTCAAAGAAAGTCAGCGATCCCCAGGAACGCCTGAAATTTGTTGTCGCGGCATACAACTCCGGAATAGCGCATGTTTACGATGCCATTGCACTTGCCAAGAAATACGGAAAGAATCCGCAGGTATGGAGCGGTAACGTGGAGCAGGCATTGCTGATGAAGGCCAATCCGGAATATTATTCGGATCCTGTATGCAAGGCGGGATATTTCAGAGGACGAGAGACTGTGGCCTATGTGCGCAACGTCATGTCGTTCTATGACAAACTAAAGAAAAAAGTACCTGTGGCATAGCGCTCCGGAGGGAAGCGGTGCCGACAAAAAAATACAGACTAAACGTTTCAATACATTGGATATGAGAAAAAAGTATCTTTCAGTAGGAATTGTGGCCGCACTTGCCGGCTCAATGATGTTCTCCTCATGCATCGGCAGCTTTGCCCTGACCAACAAACTGCTTAACTGGAACAACCAGATCGGCAACAAGTTTCTTAACGAACTCGTGTTCTTCGCATTCTGGGTGATACCCGTGTATGAAGTGACCTCCGTAGCAGACCTGCTCGTGCTCAACTCTGTGGAATTCTGGAGCGGAAGCAACCCCGTGGCCATGGGCACAAAAGTGATCAAAGGCCATGACGGCGAATACCTTGTGGAATGCGACGGCAAAGGCTACACCATCACATCGAAAAACGACGGCTCTGTCGTGCGTCTTGACTTCGACCAGGATGAAAAGAGCTGGAGTGTGACAGCCGGAGACAGCACCGTCACCTTCATGACATTCGTGGACGACACCCACGTGAACATGATCAACGCCGATGGCTCATACTCGCTTGTGGAGCTTAGCCAGGAAGGTCTGATGGCCTACCGCGAAAGTGCAGTAGCAAGCATGTGGGCGGCACGCTGATCTCCCCCCGAAGACACCCTACAGGCGCTGTGCAGGAATCCATAGATCCTGCGCAGCGCTTTGCCATATTTCCTGATCTTAAAACAATTGGCCACAGGGGGAACAAATGGCATCCCAGTTCGAGATGCTCCTGCCGCTCTGAAAACTTAAATATGGCTAAAACGGCACCCTCCGGGATTGCCTGAAGGGAACTATCATAGAAAGAGGATTGTTGTAGCTTTGAAAAGCACCCCGACAAAGGGGTTGGCAAGTGTCACAACAACAGCTTATTTAACTGATTTAAGACTATTAACCCAAAATATTTGCAGGTTCTGCTATTATTCAATATCTTTGCGTTAACTGTTGCGGAATGTCTCGGAACTTCCGCAACCTATAAATACTGAAAAACAATTTAATCCCATACAAATATATGGACAACCAGGAACTGCTTAAAAGCGTAAAAGAAAAAGCCCTTGCATGGCTTACAGACCAATATGACGAGGCCACCCGCGCCGAGGTAAAACAGATGCTCGAGGCGGAAGACCCCACACAGCTCATCGAATCGTTTTACAAGGATCTGGAATTCGGTACAGGCGGTCTGCGCGGCATCATGGGCGCAGGCACAAACCGCATGAACATCTACACCGTAGGTGCGGCCACCCAGGGTCTGGCCAACTATCTGAAAGAGGCATTCCCCGACATGCCCCAGATATCGGTAGTTGTAGGCCACGACGTGCGCAACAACTCGCGTAAATTCGCCGAAATCGTCGCCAACATCTTCTCTGCCAACGGCATCAAGGCATATCTGTTCGACAGCTTCCGTCCCACACCGGAGCTTTCTTTCGCCATCCGTCACCTCGGCTGCCAGAGCGGCGTCAACATCACCGCATCGCACAACCCCAAAGAATACAACGGTTACAAGGCATACTGGGCAGACGGCGCCCAGATCATCGCCCCGCATGATGTGAACATCATCAACAACGTGGAGAAGATCAAGAACGTCAGCGAGATCAAATTCAAAGGCAACCCCGATCTCATCGAGATCATCGGCGACAAGATGGACAAAGATTATCTCGACGCCATCAAAACCCTCTCGCTAAGCCCGGAGATCAACAAGAAATACAGCGACCTCAAGATCGTCTATACACCTATCCACGGCACAGGCGTGAAACTCATCCCGGAATCGCTCAAGAACTACGGTTTCACAAACATTATCCACGTGCCCGAACAGGACGTGCCATCCGGCGACTTCCCCACTGTGGACTCACCCAACCCCGAAAACGCATCGGCCATGGCCATGGCTGTAGCCAAAGCAAAAGAGGTTGAGGCCGACCTCGTTGTGGCTTCCGACCCCGACGCCGACCGCATCGGCTGTGTCATCCGCGACACCGACGGCGAATACGTGCTCGTAAACGGCAACCAGATCGTAATGATCCTCCTCAACTATCTGATGAACCGCAACGCCGAGCTCGGACGTCTCACCGGCAAGGAATACATCGTGAAGACCATCGTGACCACCGAGACTATCAAGAGCATAGCCGACGCCAACAACATCCGCATGTACGACTGCTACACCGGCTTCAAGTGGATCGCAGCCGTTATCCGCGAGAACGAAGGTGTTAACCGCTACCTCGGAGGCGGCGAGGAGAGCTATGGCTTCCTGGCAGAGGAATTCGCCCGCGACAAAGACTCCGTTTCAGCCATCTCCCTCATGGCCGAGTGCCTGGCATGGGCCAAGGACAAGGGCATGAGCTTCATGGAAATGCTCCAGGACATCTACGTCAAGTATGGTTTCTCACGCGAGGAAGGCATCTCTGTGGTACGCCCCGGCAAGACAGGCGCCGAAGAGATCGTGGCCATGATGAAGGGCTTCCGTGCAAATCCCCCGAAAGAACTCGGCGGCAGCACCGTTGTGGTAAAGAAAGATTACGCCGACCTGAACATGACAGACCTGCGCGACGGCAAGGTAGAGAAGATGGACTTCCCCACCACCTCAAACGTGCTCCAGTTCTTCACCGAAGACGGCACAAAGGTATCCATCCGCCCCTCTGGCACAGAGCCTAAGATCAAATTCTATATCGAGGTACACGGAAAGATGGCCGACAAGAGCGAATATCATGCAGCCAACGAGGCCGCAGCCGCCAAGATCAACGTGATCAAGAAAGAGCTTGGCATCTGATCCTCAAGACATACAATAAACTGAAATACCGGATACAGACATCACGCATATCTGTATCCGGTATTTTAAACACTTAGCTACCCATACAGATTATTCGGAACAACCTATGCAGCCACTTGCCGAACGGATAGTATATGAGGACAACCATATAATCGTGGTCAACAAACTCCCCGGAGAGATAGTGCAGGGCGATAAGACCGGCGACGAACCTCTGGTTGAAGCGCTCAAGGGATATCTTAAAGAGAAATATGCCAAACCCGGCAACGTGTTCTGCGGTGTCGTGCATCGCCTTGACCGTCCTGTAGGGGGACTGGTCGTTTTCGCCAAGACTTCGAAAGCCCTCGCCCGCATGAACGAGATGTTCAGAAACGGCGACGTCCACAAGACATACTGGGCCATAAGCCGCAACATGCCCCCACATCCCCAGGACGAGTTGCGCCATTTCATCACCTCCACAGAGAAAAACAACAAGTCATATGCGTCGCTGACACCGAAAAACGGTGCCAAAGAGGCGCGTCTGCGCTATCGCGTGGCCGGCTCTTCCGAGCGCTACCACCTTCTGGAGGTAGAACTGATGACAGGCAGGAAACACCAGATAAGGGTGCAGCTGTCGGCTATCGGATGCCCCATAAAGGGGGATCTGAAATATGGCGACAAACGCTCCAACCCCGACGGATCCATATCCCTCATGGCCAGAAACATCCGTTTCATCCACCCTGTGAGCAAAGAGCCTGTGGACCTGACGGCCCCGGTGCCGGATGATCCGTTATGGAAAGCCCTGGAGCAGGCAGCTGACTGAATAAAACAAGTATCACAGAAAAAGAAAAGACCGATGGAGAAGAAAGATTTGAAGATAGTGTTTTTCGGCACTCCCGAGTTTGCCGTGGCAAGCCTTGACAGACTGGTCACCGCAGGCTATAACGTCGTCGGAGCCGTCACCATGCCCGACAAACCTGCAGGCCGCGGCCACAAGATGTACCAGTCTCCTGTAAAGGAATATGCCCTTGCGCACAATATTCCCCTGCTGCAGCCGGTGCGTCTCAAAGACGAGACATTTGTCGGGGAGCTGCGTTCACTCGGAGCCGATCTGTTTATCGTGATCGCTTTCAGAATGCTTCCCGAGGTGGTGTGGACCATGCCGCCGCTCGGCACATTCAATCTCCACGCATCGCTGCTCCCCCGTTACCGAGGAGCCGCCCCTATAAACTGGGCTGTGATAAACGGCGACACCGAGACCGGAGTCACCACCTTCTTCCTGAAACATGAGATAGACACCGGCGACATCATCGACCAGGAACGTATCGCCATCCTCCCCACCGACAACGTGGGCGATGTGCACGACAAGCTGATGGAACTCGGAGCAGGCCTCACACTCAAGACCGTGGATGCCATAGTGGCGGGAGAAGTAAAGCCTGTCCCACAGGAGAAACTGCTTCAGGGGGAAGAAGCTACACCTGCGCCAAAAATCTTCAAGGACACATGCCGCATAGACTGGAAGAAAAGCGCCACGGAGATCCACAATCTTGTGAGAGGTCTCTCCCCCTACCCGGCCGCATGGAGCGAATTGCAGGCCGAAGAAAACGGCGAGCCCATGCAAGTGAAGATTTTCCAGACAGAAATCTGCGGCATATGCCCCGAGACCTCGCTCCCTGGAGAAATTTTTACAGAAGGGAACGAGATGAAAGTGGCATGCGGCGACGGCCGTCTGCTGAGAATCTCGGAACTGCAGCCCGCAGGCAAAAAACGCATGACCGCCGACGCCTTCATGCGTGGCGCGCGCCTCTCCCCGCTCTGCCGTTTCCTCTGATCATACCATACTCCCAAATCACCGCTGCCCTATGCTTGCACCGTTAGCTGAAAGACTTCGCCCGCGCACCCTCGACGACTACATCGGCCAGAAACATCTGGTGGGTGAAGGTAGTGTACTGCGCAGAATGATCGATACCGGAAACGTAAGTTCATTCATCCTGTGGGGGCCTCCCGGAGTGGGAAAAACCACCCTGGCACGCATCATTGCCAACACCACGAAATCGCCCTTCTACACCCTGAGCGCGGTAAGCGCCGGAGTAAAGGATGTGCGCGATGTGATAGAGCGGTGCAAGGCCGACGCCAGCAGCATGTTCTCTACAGGGCGTCCCATACTGTTCATCGACGAGATCCACAGGTTCAGCAAATCGCAGCAGGACAGCCTGCTCGGAGCGGTGGAGAACGGCACCGTGACACTCATCGGCGCCACTACCGAGAACCCCTCTTTCGAGGTGATCCGTCCGCTGCTGTCACGCGCCCAGGTCTATACACTCAAACCGCTTGAGGCACCCGAACTTACCGAGCTACTCGGGCGCGCGGTGGCCACCGACACCATTCTAAAGGAGTCGGATGTGAAAATAGAGGAGACCGACGCGCTTTTCCGCTTTTCAGGGGGGGACGCCCGCAAACTGCTGAACATTCTCGACCTGCTGCAACAGTCCACACCTCTGGGACAGCCGATGGTGATAAACGACCGGATTGTGACCGAGCGGCTGCAGGAAAATCCTTTGGCCTACGACAAACAGGGGGAAATGCACTACGACATCATTTCCGCCTTCATCAAGAGTGTGCGCGGCAGCGATCCCGATGCGGCCATCTATTGGCTTGCACGCATGATAGAGGGTGGGGAGGATCCCGAATTCATAGCCCGGCGTCTTGTGATACTTGCCGGGGAGGACATCGGGCTCGCCAACCCCAACGCCATGCTGCTCGCAAACGCCACATTCGACGTGATCAAGAAGATAGGCATGCCGGAAGGGAGGATACCCCTGGCGGAATGTACCATATATCTCGCGACATCACCGAAAAGCAACTCGGCATATCTGGCCATTGACGCCGCCCTTGCCTCCGTGCGCCAGACTGGCAATCTTCCCGTGCCGCTCCATATCAGAAACGCCCCCACATCGCTGATGAAAGAGATGGGCTACGGCGCCGACTACAAGTATGCCCATGACTATCCGGGCCATTTCGTGCGCCAGCAATTCCTGCCCGACGCCATCGACGGCACCCGTTACTGGCATCCCGCCGATAACCCGGCGGAAGCACGCGCGGCCGAACTGCAGCGGCAACGGTGGGGGAAATAGCGTCAACGGGAAACATTCATTAACATTTCAACTCTCCCGCGGGTATTTCATCCGGTAAAAAAACGTTTCCGGCCCCCCGGCGCGCCTGTATGCAGATTTAAATTGCTGTTGTCGGCCCCACGGTATAATTTTGCAATCGTAAAATTATAACGTGACATGACAAGACGCAAAATCACATTTCCGATCGCGATCCTTTCCCTCGGCCTGTTTTCAACAGCAGGGACTGCAGACCGTTTCACATCTGTCACACCGGCCGAAGTCACAGCTTCGCCGACACAGATGCCTGCGGTATGGACATTCGACAATTGCGTGGAGTGGGCCATAGAAAACAATACCAACGTAAGGAAAACGCTGCTCAACATTCTTCAGAACGACCAGGAGATCGGCACCGCCAAAGACGCATGGCTGCCTTCGGTGGGATTTTCCACCAGCCACAGTTTCACCAACTATCCGTCGCCGGAAGATAGAAGCTCAAACAACATCTACGGCAGTTCCTACGGCATCAATGCCTCATGGACAGTATGGGAAGGAAACATCCGCAAATACCGTCTGGAATCAGCCAAGATATCGCGCCAGCGCACACAGCTGAGCGGCGACGATCTCATCAACGATCTGAAACTGAACATACTCCAGGCATATCTCAACATCATGTATGCCAAAGAGACAGTGACAATTGCCTCGCAGACACTCGAAGTGAGCGAATCGCAGACAGAGCGTGCGAGAAGATTCATGGAGTCGGGACGCACCTCCAGAGCCGATTTCGCCCAGATAGAGAGCCAGGCGGCGCAGGACAGATACAATCTCGTGCAGGCAGAAAGCAACTATGCCACAGCGAAGATGAACCTGAAAAAGATCCTGACACTCGGCATAGACTATGACCTGCAGATTGCCGACGTCACATTCTCGGACAACGACGTGACATCAGATCTCCCGCCTATGGACCAGGTCTACACCTTCGCTTCCACATGGCTTCCGGAGCTGAAAAGCAACGAACTGAGCAAACAGATATATGCCAACGACATAAAGATCGCCAAAGCCGGGTATCTCCCCTCCATCTCGCTGCAGGGTTCGCTCGGCACAGGCTATAACTCGGGGGGAAGCCTCAGCTGGGAAAGCCAGATGAAAGGGGCTTTCAACGAGAACATCGGGGTCACCCTCTCGATCCCCATTTTCGACGGCAATTCCACACGCAGGGCGGTAGCCAAAGCCAACCTCGCGGCAATGGAATATGATCTTGACCAGAAACAGCTCCTTGACAACCTGTCGCAGACTATAGAAAGCCTGTATATCGACGCCAATAACGCAAAAGCCAAATATACCTCAGGCATAACACAGCTCGAAGCCACCCAGACCACCGCCGACCTCGTGGACCGGCAGTTTGAACTCGGCCTTGTGAACCCTCTGGAACTGCTCACGGCACATAACAACCTGCTCAACGCCCGCCTTGAGCTGCTCCAGAGCAAATTCATGGCAGTCCTTGCCAGAAAGACCATCGATTTTTACGCTACAACACAAATATACATCCCCTGACAATACTACCCGACCCAAAATGAAGATATACGACATTATGCTGCTATCCGCGGCGATGGTGCTCCCACTCTCGTCATGCTCGGATAAGCCGAAGACCGAACTGGAGACATATACAGCAGAACCCACCGACATATCGGAAGTGGTGACCGCCACCGGCACCATGGAATCTGTGACACAGGTGGATGTGGGCACACAGGTGACCGGTATCATCGACAAGCTCTATGCCGACTACAACGACCAGGTGACAAAAGGGCAGCTCCTTGCCGAACTGGAAAAGACACTGCTCGACAGCGAGCTGAGAAGCGCCGACGCCAACATGGCATCAGCCAAAGCGAGCTTCGAGTACGCCAAGACCAATTTCGAGCGCGACAAGACGCTCCACGACGAACAGCTCATTTCCGACTACGAATTCCAGACCTCGCAACGCGACTATGAAGTGGCACGCCTCAACTATGAGAAAAGCCAGGCCGACCGCGTACGAGCCGCCAAGAACCTCAACTACGCCGAGATTTATTCGCCCATCGACGGTATCATCATCTCCCGCGAGGTGGAGGTCGGACAGACCGTGGTGTCAAGCATGAACGTGGCCAACCTGTATGTGATCGCCGACCTTGACAACATGCAGGTAGTGGGAAATGTGGACGAGGCAGACATAGGCCAGGTGAAAGTAGGACAGCACGTCACATTTACCGTCGACGCCTACTCCGACGATGTGTTCTCCGGCACCGTGACACAGGTACGCCTCAACCCCACGACCACCTCGAATGTGGTGACATACGAAGTGATAGTGGAGGCTCCGAACCCCGACCACAAGCTTATTCCCGGTCTCACGGCCAATCTCACCATATACACGCTTGAGCTGAAAGATGTGACAGCTGTTCCTCTTAAAGCTCTCCGCTTCCAGCCGCAGGAAGGCAACGAGGAGAACGGGCTCCCCCAGGCAGTGCCTTCCGAAACACCCGCCGGATCATCGGTATGGGTACTGCGTGACGGACGTCTGGTCCAGACACCCGTGGAACTCGGAGCATCGAACGGAGTTTACCAGCAGGTGAAATCGGGACTGAAACAGGGCGACAAGGTAGCGCTCCAGTACAATACCATCATGGAGCGTCCGCAGGCGGAAAACAAGGAGGAGAACCCCTTCATGCCGAAACCGCCGGGCAGCCGCAAGAAATAACGCCACACAAATCCTCACAGACATGGCAAAAGAGATAATAAGAATAGAAAACCTCAAACGCTACTTCAAAGTCGGCGAAGAGACCGTGAAGGCGCTGCGTGGCATCTCATTCACCATATACGAAGGGGAGTTCGTCACCATCATGGGCACCTCCGGCTCAGGCAAATCCACACTGCTCAACACCCTGGGGTGCCTCGACACCCCTACCTCAGGCGAGTATCTGCTTGACGGCATCCCCGTGCGCGGGATGGGGAAGAACGAGCGGGCGCGCATCCGCAACCGCAAGATAGGCTTCATCTTCCAGAACTATAACCTGCTCCCCAAAACCACATCTATCGAAAATGTGGAACTGCCGTTGCTCTACAACTCCGGCATAAGCGCCGCAGAGAGGGCAAAGAAAGCCGAACGCTGCCTCAGGGAGGTGGGACTCGCCGACCGCATCTACCACAAGAGCAACCAGATGTCGGGAGGTCAGCAACAGCGTGTGGCCATAGCCCGCGCCCTTGTCAACGATCCTGTGATAATACTTGCCGACGAGGCCACGGGAAACCTTGACACACGCACCTCCTTTTCGATACTCACCCTCTTCCAGAAACTGCACAAGGAGGGGAAGACCATCATATTCGTCACCCACAACCCGGAGATAGCGCTGTATTCATCACGGAACATCACCCTGCGCGACGGCCATATCGTAAGCGACGAATACAACCACGACATACACTCGGCGGAAGAGGTCTACAGAAATCTCCCCGTTGACAACGACTGACATACGGTATACCCATGAACATCAAGAATCTACTTAAAATAGCGCTCAAAGCACTCAATAACAACAAGATGAGGTGCTTTCTGACCATGCTCGGAGTAATCATCGGCGTGGGAGCCGTAATAGCCATGCTCGCCATAGGCCAGGGATCCAAGAACTCCATCAAGGCGCAGATTTCCGAGATGGGGAGCAACATGATAATGATATTCCCCGGTGCCGAAAAACATGGCGGAGTGCGCCAGAGCAGCGACGACATGCAGACCCTCAAACCCGCCGACTACGAGGCACTTCTGAGGGAGAGCGGCACCATCGCCAACATCACCCCGACCGTCAACGGGCAGGGGCAATGGATCTACGGAAACAACAACTACCCCTCCCAGGCACAGGGTGTGAACACGCAGTATCTCGACATAAGGCAACGTAAAGTAGCCCAGGGAGAGATGTTCACCGAGGAGGACGTGAAAAACGCCGCGAAAGTGTGCGTGCTCGGGAAAACGCTTGTCGACAACCTGTTTCCCGCAGGCACAGATCCTCTCGGCAAGGTCATACGTTTCGGCAAGATCCCGATGACTGTGATCGGGGTGCTTGAGGAGAAGGGATACAACACCATGGGACAGGACCAGGACGATCTGGCTCTTGTGCCGTACACCACCGTGATGAAACGTGTGCTCGCCACCGACTACCTGCAGCGGATACAGGCCTCCGCCGTAGACGAGAACCAGACAGACCGCACCATAGAGGAGATAACCGGCATACTCCGCTCACAGCATAAACTGAAAGAGACAGACGAGAACAACTTCACCATACGCTCCATGCAGGAACTGGCCGAGATGATCTCCTCCACCTCCTCGATGATGACAGTGCTCCTGGCAGCCGTGGCCGGTATCTCGCTCCTTGTGGGTGGCATAGGCATCATGAACATAATGATCGTAAGCGTTACGGAACGCACGCGCGAGATCGGCCTGCGCATGAGTATCGGCGCCACCGGACGCGACATAATGATGCAGTTTCTTATTGAGGCGGTCATTATATCGGTCACCGGCGGTGTGCTCGGCATACTTACCGGAGCGGTAGCCACATGGATGATCTCCCTCTTCGCCCACTGGCCGGTGCAGATCGATGCCGGATCGGTGATCCTGTCATTCGTGGTGTGCACCGCCATAGGTATAATATTCGGTTTCTATCCGGCGGCAAAAGCCTCCAACCTCGATCCTATCGAAGCCATACGATATGAGTGACCAGATAAGACAGAACCGCTTCGCAGGCACAGCCACAGTGATGGTGCTCTCGTTCCTGCTGTTCTATTTCCCGTCGGTACTTGCCGTATTCAGCCGCGAGGGGGAACCAAAGGAGTGGATCATCATGCATGTGGTGATGGCGACATTCTACACCGCCGTGTTCTGTGTGAACTATTTCTGGCTCGTACCGGCCACACTCGTG
>ERZ836877.3713-NODE-3713-length-16761-cov-13.742069_pt1 | contig 16761 bp, 19 predicted proteins | sample MGYA00519469_ERZ836877 | MGnify/ENA primary metagenome ERZ836877 (study PRJEB31850, sample SAMEA3708809) | human gut metagenome | biome: human gut; feature: human-associated habitat; material: faeces | place: China | collected 2014 ... | reverse complement strand
TTCCTTTATTATAGCAGAAACAGGGGCGTTTGCATAGTTTTTTGACAGACTGAAACAAAGAATCCGTGGCGAAAGCCACGGATTCTTTGTTTATTGGATAGACCTAATTGCGGGAGCATTTTTCCGCGTCGATGGCCAGCACGATCATCAGGGCATACAGGGCGTCTTGCTCCTCCGCCACATCGATCACATAGGTGTCCGTCCAGTGGAACAGCTCCTTGGAGACCGTTGCCACCTGCCGGTTCTGGGCGTCCAGAATGGTATAGTCCCACTCCATGAAGCTGCCCTCCATCCGCCAGCCCTTGCAGTCCAGAGTAAACGACGGCCGCAGGAAGGTGAATTCCTTGCAGATGGTGCCAACGCACTGTTCGCCGATGTACAGGTCAAACTTGGGCAGGAACGTAAAAACCTGCTGCTTCACGGTGGCGATGTGCTGCCCCATGGGATCGAGGATGTGCAGGCAGTGTCCCCATGCCAGCTTGCCCTCCACCGTAAAGGCCACTGCGCCGCTGTCGTCCATGTGATAGATGTCGTAGCTGTCAAACCAGGAAAACATCCGCTGCTTGAAATAGAGCTTCATATAGGGAAACCTCCTGTTCCTGTTTTCTCTATTTTACCTTTTCCTTGCCGCAATGTCCAGCAACTTGAAATTGCATAGGAAAAAAACTCCACGCAAGTTTAAGTTGCGTGGAGTTTTATATCGCGATATCACACCGAAAACAGGATATCCGCGTAGGTGGGGAAGGGCCAGTGCTGTGCGCTGGTGATGGTCTCCAGCTGGTTGATAAGGGCGCTGGCCTTCTGGCGGCGGGCGTCCACCTCGTCGCGGTAGTAGCAGGCGGCCTTGATGCCGCCGTCCATGGCGGGCGCTTTGCTGATGGCGCGCTCCAGCGCGTCACAGGTGTCGTACAGCTTACCGGACAGGTCGGCCAGCTTCCGCAGCGTGTTTTCCTCCATCTTGGCAGACAGAGAGATACCGCAGTTCTTCTTGTGGAACAGGGCGGTGGCCAGCTCATCGGAATACTTGCTGACGGCGGGCAGGATCTGGCGGCGTGTCATGTCCAGCAGGGTATTGCCCTCGATGGTCATGACCTTGCAGTAGTTCTCCAGATGGATGTTGTAGCGGGCCTCCAGCTCGTCGCGGGTCAGCACGCCGTGACGGCTGAACATCGCCACATTCTTCTCGTTGATATAGGCGGGCAGAGCATCCACGGTGTTGCCCATGTTGCACAGGCCGCGGCGCTTGGCCTCCGCCACCCACTCGTCGCTGTAGCCGTTGCCGTTGAAGATGATCCGCTGGTGGGCGGCAAAGGTGTCATGCAGCAGCGTTTGCAGGGCGGACTGGAAATCCTCGGCCTTTTCCAGAATGTCGGCGAACTGCTCCAGCTCCTCCGTCATGATGGTGTTCATCACGGCGCTGGGGCTGGCGATGGACTGGCTGGAGCCCAGCATGCGGAACTCGAACTTGTTGCCGGTGAAAGCCAGGGGAGAGGTGCGGTTCCGGTCGGTGGTGTCCTGGGGGATCTCCGGCAGGGTGTCCACACCGACCTCAAGGCGGCGTTTGGTCACGTCCACGTACTCCGTGCCCTGAATGATGGAGTCCAGAATGGCGGTCAGCTCGTCGCCCAGAAACACGGACACGATGGCGGGAGGAGCCTCGTTGCCGCCCAGACGGCGGTCGTTGCCGGGGTAGGCCACGCAGCAGCGCAGCATGTCCTGATACTCGTCCGCGCCCTTGATAAAGGCCGCCAGAAACAGCAGGAACTGGGCGTTCTGGCTGGGAGTCTTGCCGGGCTTCAGCAGATTCTCGCCAGTGTCGGTCTGCAAAGACCAGTTGTCGTGCTTGCCGCTGCCGTTGACCCCGGCAAAGGGCTTTTCGTGGAGCAGACACACCAGACCGTGGCGCTCGGCCACGGTTTTCAGCAGCTCCATGGTCAGCTGGTTGTGGTCGCAGGCGATGTTGGCGTTGCAGTAAACGGGGGCGTTCTCGTGCTGGGCGGGAGCCACCTCGTTGTGCTCTGTCTTGGAGAACACGCCCAGCTTCCACAGCTCCACGTCCAGCTCGTGCATGAAAGCCGCCACGCGGGGTTTGATGGCGCCGTAGTAGTGGTCGTCCAGCTCCTGTCCCTTGGGCGGCTTGGCGCCGAACAGCGTCCGGCCGCACAGCCGCAGATCCTCACGGCGGCGATAGTCCTCCTTGTCGATAAGGAAGTACTCCTGTTCCGCGCCCACCTGCGGGATCACGTGCTGGGCCTCGGTGTTGCCGAACAGCCGCAGGATGCGGATGCACTGCTGATCCAGCGCGTGCATGGAGCGCAGCAGCGGCGTTTTCTTGTCCAGCGTATTGCCGGAATAGGAGCAGAAGATGGTGGGGATGCACAGGGTCTTATCCTTCACGAAGGCGTAGGACGTGGGATCCCACGCGGTGTAGCCGCGAGCCTCGAAGGTGGCCCGCAGACCGCCGGAGGGGAAGCTGGAGGCGTCCGCCTCGCCGCGGCTCAGCTCCTTGCCGGACAGCTCCATCAGAATGCGGCCGTCTCCGGTGGGGGTGATGAAGCTGTCGTGCTTCTCGGCGGTGAAGCCAGTCATGGGCTGGAACCAGTGGGTGAAGTGGGTAGCGCCCAGCTCCGTGGCCCAGTCCTTCATGGCGCAGGCGATCTCGTCGGCAATGGAACGATCCAGCGACTTCCCCTGCGCCTGACATTGCTGCCACGCCTGATAGACGTCAGGGCTGAGGCGCTGTCGCATCTTCTCCTCGGTAAACACCATGCTGCCGAAGATGTCGGGGATCCGTGTCACATTCTCGTTCATTGTATGATTCTCCTTTCACCGCCCGTTCGGCGGATACTATTACATAAAAAGCGCCATCACGTGGGGCGTCACATAGACCTCCGCCACGGCGGCCACCGCCAGCAGCGGCAGGATATGCAGGATAAACACCCGCAGCAGATTCAGCATCAGGGGCTTCATCATGCCCTTTGTATTGCTTCGCACGTATTGCGTGATCTGCCTGCACAGCAGAAAGCCGCCGGCAAACGCCAGCATCAGGGCGGTCAGCTCGAAAATGCCATGGGGCAGGATGCCTGCCAGATAGACCAGCAGGGAAACGCCGTTGTTCACATAGTATGCGGCAAACACGCCGAGGATCAGCGCGTTGGTGCCCAGCGCCAGCGCCGTCAGATACAGGAACGGGATAAAGCCGTACAGGATGCTGACGGCGGAGGCCCGTACATTATTGCCGAACAGCGCCAGCAGGTCGATGCCGCCGTCCTCGTCGATCAATCCCTCCAGCTGGATCATCTCCTGAAAATAGCTTATGATGGTGTCCGGCAGGGACTTGAAGAAAAGTCCCACGCCGAAAGCCAGCAGGCAGATGACCAGAAACGCGGCGGCGGTGATCAGCAGGGACTCGCCGAATTCCTCCCGATAGAACCGCCACAGGGCGCGGTGCTGTTGCTTCAACCACTCCATGCGTTACCCCAGCTTGGCCAGACCGGCCTTCAGGCGGCGCAGCGTCTCGTCGCGGCCCAGGATCTGGCAGATCTCCACGGCGCCGCCGGGGGTCACCAGCTTGCCGGCGGCGGCGATACGCACCGGCCACATGAGGGTGGCGTTCTTCACGCCCAACTGCTCCGCCAGCGCGATCAGGCTGTCGTGGATGGCGTCCGTCGTCCAGTCGGGCAGCTGCTCCAGCATGGGAATGGCGGCCTCCAGCATGGTTTTGCAGACCTCGGGATTGGTCTTGGATTTCTTGTTGGTGAAGAAGTCGATGCCGTATTCCGGGCAGGCGTCGAAGAAATCCACCTTTTCGGGGATATCCGTCAGCTTTTCGCAACGGGCCTGCAGCAGACCCGCGATGGCGGCAATATCGAAATCGCCCTTGACGCTCTGGCGGATGTAGGGCTCCGCCACCTTGGCAAAGGCGGCAGGCTCCATAGCCCGCAGATACACGGCGTTGAAGTGATCCAGCTTGGCGATATCGAAGATGGCAGGGGACTTGGAGATACCCGTCATGTCAAAGACCTTGGTCAACTCCTCCAGAGAGAAGATCTCCTGCTCGGCATACTCGCCTTTGGGAGACCAGCCCAGCAGTGCCACGTAGTTGAGGATGGCCTCGGTGAGATAGCCCTGCGCCTTCAAATCCTCATAGCTGGGGTCGCCGTGGCGCTTGGACATTTTGTTCTGGGCGTCCCGCATGACGGGGGAGCAGTGGACGTAGGTAGGCACCTCCCAGCCGAAGGCGTGGTACAGCAGATCGTACTTGGGAGCGGAGGACAGGTATTCGCTGCCCCGCACCACATGGGTAATGCCCATCAGGTGGTCATCGATGACATTGGCAAAATTATAGGTGGGCAGACCGTCCCGCTTCAGCAGCACCTGATCGTCCAGCGTGCTGTTCTCCACGGTGATATCGCCGAAGATGGCGTCGTGGAAGGTGGTAGTGCCCTCTGCGGGGATCTTCTGGCGAATGACGTAGGGCTCGCCCGCCTCCACCCGCTTCATGGCCTCGTCAAGAGGCATGTCGCGGCAAGGATCGGCGGCACGGTCAAACTCGCCGGAATCCTCCTCGGACTCCGCCTTCTCGCAGAAGCAGTAGTACGCGCCGCCCTTTTCTACCAGCAGCCGGGCATAGTGGCCATAGGTGTCACGGCGCTGGGACTGGATATAGGGAGCCACGGGGCCGCCCACATCGGGGCCTTCGTCGTGGTTCAGGCCGCACTCGGCCATGGTGCGGTAGATGACGTCGGTAGCGCCCTCTACCAGACGGCCCTGATCGGTGTCCTCGATCCGCAGGATGAAGGTGCCGCCCTGATTGCGGGCGATCAGCCAGGTATACAGCGCCGTGCGCAGGTTGCCCACGTGCATATAGCCGGTGGGAGACGGCGCGAAACGGGTACGCACCTTTCCGTGGGGGATTTTTTCCTCCATCTGGGTAAAATAGTTCATATCCATTGCCATATCAGTTACCTCCGGCATTTTGACAAATTACCTATCTATTATATGGTTTTCTGGGGAAAAGTCAATGACGATCGTGGGATTCCATTGATTTTTTGAACCAAACGTGGTAGGATAGGGAACGCAAGAAGAATACGGGCGCTATGCCCGCAACAATGTGAGGTAAAAAATGGCTGATACGAAAAAGAGAATCTTCAGCGGCATCCAGCCCTCCGGTGAGCTGACTCTGGGCTCCTACATGGGCGCCATCAAGAATTGGGTGGATCTGCAGGACGAGTACGACTGCCTGTACTGCATCGTGGACATGCACGCCATCACCGTGCGGCAGGATCCCGCCACGCTGCGCAAGCGCAGCGTTAACCAGCTGGCTCAGTATATCGCCTGCGGCCTGGATCCCCAGAAGAACATCATGTTTATCCAGAGCCACGTGCCCCAGCACGCGGAGCTGGGCTGGATCCTGGGCTGCTACACCCAGTTCGGCGAGCTGAGCCGCATGACCCAGTTCAAGGCCAAGTCCGCCCAGCACGCCGACAACATCACGGCGGGCCTGTTCACCTATCCGGTGCTGATGGCCGCCGACATCCTGCTGTATCAGGCGGATCTGGTGCCAGTGGGCGAGGATCAGCGCCAGCACGTGGAGCTGACCCGCGATATCGCCCAGCGCTTCAACAGCGTGTACAGCGATACCTTCGTGCTGCCCCAGGCGTTTATCCCCAAGGTAGGCGCACGTCTCATGTCGCTGGACGACCCCACCACCAAGATGAGCAAGTCCCTGCCCGACGGCTGCGTGAACCTGATGGACGCGCCGGAGGTCATCATGAAGAAGTTCAAGCGCGCCGTCACTGACTGCGAAACCGCCGTCAAGTACGACAAGGAGAACAAGGCCGGCATCTCCAACCTGCTGACCATCTACTGCGCCGCCACCGGCAAGACGCTGCAGGAGGCCGGGGCGGAGTTTGAGGGCCAGGGCTACGGCGTGTTCAAGCCTGCCGTGGGCGAGGCCGTTGTGGAGCTGCTGCGTCCCATCCGGGAGGAGAGCCAGCGCATCATGGACGACAAGGCGTATCTGGAGAGCGTCTATCAGGATGGCGCGGAGCGTGCCCGCCGTCTGGCGCTGAAGACCCTCAGCAAGGTGCAGCGCAAGGTGGGCTTTGTGGCGGCAAAATAAGCACCAAATGTTTGGAATGTTTCTTGCAAAAAGTTTTTAAGTCTGCTATAATAAAAATCAGGACACCTCCGGGGGATCCCGGCGATCATTTCAAAACAAAGAAAGGAACATCGTCATTATGATCTATACGACTGAGGTTCAGCATATGTGCCCCGTAGCCAAGGGCGCTTATCACGGCCCGGCTCCCATTCCCGAAGAGGGCAAGTGGGTGCAGGCCAAGGAGATCAGCGATATCTCCGGCTTTACCCATGGCATCGGCTGGTGCGCACCCCAGCAGGGCGCCTGCAAGCTGACCCTGAATGTGAAAAACGGCGTCATTGAGGAAGCGCTGGTAGAGACCATCGGCTGCTCCGGCATGACCCATTCCGCCGCCATGGCTTCCGAGATTCTGATCGGCAAGACCATTCTGGAGGCGCTGAATACCGACCTGGTGTGCGACGCCATCAACACCGCCATGCGCGAGCTGTTTCTGCAGATCGTCTATGGCCGCACCCAGTCCGCGTTCTCCGAGGGCGGCCTGTCCGTGGGCGCTTCTCTGGAGGATCTGGGCAAGGGCCTGCGTTCTCAGGTGGGCACCATGTTTGCCACCAAGGAGAAGGGTCCCCGCTATCTGGAGATGGCCGAGGGCTATTGCAGCCGTCTGGCGCTGAACAAGGATGACGAGATCATCGGCTACGAGTTTATCAGCCTTGGCAAGATGATGGACTTCATCAAGAAGGGCGACGACGCCAACGAGGCACTGAAGAAGGCCACCGGTCATTACGGCCAGTGGGACAGCGCGGTCAAGTATATTGACCCCCGTCACGAGTAAGGGAGGAGGACGAAATCATGGCTCTGTTTGAAAGTTACGAGAGAAGAATCGACAAGATCAACGGCGTCCTCGCCCAGTACGGCATCGGCTCCGTGGAGGAGTGCCGCGAGATCTGCAAGGCCAAGGGCTTTGATCCCTATGAGATCGTGAAGGGCATCCAGCCCATCTGCTTTGAGAACGCCTGCTGGGCGTACACCGTGGGCGCGGCCATCGCCATCAAGTCCGGCGTCAAGACTGCCGCCGAGGCTGCCAAGATGATCGGCGTGGGCCTCCAGTCCTTCTGCATCGACGGCTCTGTGGCCGAGGATCGTAAGGTTGGTCTGGGCCACGGCAATCTGGGCGCCATGCTGCTGAGCGACGAGTCCAAGTGCTTCGCCTTCCTGGCCGGTCACGAGTCCTTCGCCGCCGCCGAGGGCGCCATCGGCATTGTCAAGAACGCCAACAAGGCCCGCAAGCAGCCCCTGCGCGTCATCCTGAACGGCCTGGGCAAGGATGCCGCCCAGATCATCAGCCGCATCAACGGCTTCACCTATGTGCAGACCCAGTTCGACTACTACACCAGCGAGCTGAAGATCGTCCGCGAGATCCGCTATTCCGAGACCGAGCGTGCCGACGTCCGCTGCTACGGCGCTGACGACGTCCGCGAGGGCGTGGCCATCATGCATCACGAGGGCGTGGACGTGTCCATCACCGGTAATTCCACCAACCCCACCCGCTTCCAGCATCCTGTGGCGGGCACCTATAAGAAGGAATGCATCGAGCAGGGGAAGAAGTACTTCTCCGTGGCTTCCGGCGGCGGCACCGGCCGTACCCTGCATCCCGACAACATGGCCGCCGGCCCCGCCAGCTATGGCATGACCGATACCATGGGCCGCATGCACTCCGACGCGCAGTTTGCCGGTTCCAGCTCCGTCCCCGCTCACGTGGAGATGATGGGCTTCCTGGGCATGGGCAACAACCCCATGGTGGGCGCTACCGTCGCCGTGGCCGTGGCGGTAGAGGAAGCGGTCAAGTAAACGAACGACCCGCAACCCCGCATAAACACTAGAATATAAACGCAAGTAGGAGCGGTATAGGAGCAATGCAGATAAGTCATGCATTACTCCTATACCGCTCCTACATTTATATTTCTACATTATTGATTTGCCTGCTGCGTATTGCCAGAAGTATCCTGACCTTATTGCCAAAGCTCAGATCGCCGAAATCCATATCGTCGGCATTGAAGTCTCTGAGATGCTTTCCGCCGCCGATGCTCATGCTGTCCAGCCCTTTCTATGTGAACACCGCTGGGCGGTGATTGTCATTTGTCTGCCGCTTTCAGCATATCGCCCCGGTGGACAGTTGACCGCCGACACGCGGAGAATCTTGCTATAGCTGTGGGTGTGTTCCGCGTGTTTCTGCCGTACAGTATGCCGCCGCGACCTGAAATAGACCCGAAAAAATCCATGAGGGAGCTGTGAACTTTTCTCTCCCAACGGCAGAGATTTTCAGGTTCATTTTGGGTCGCCGTGGGAGAATGGGCATAATAAATGGAGGTGAAGTGCCATGCGTATCCTGATCGCGGAAGATGAAGTGACCATCGCCCGTGTGCTGAAGGTCATGCTGGAAAAGAACAAATACGCTGTGGATATGGTTCACAACGGCAGCGACGCGCTGGACTACATACAGGCCGTCGGCTACGACGCGCTGGTGCTGGATATTATGATGCCGGGGAAGGACGGGATCGAGGTATTGAAGGCCGCCCGCGCAGAGGAAAACACCACACCTGCCTTGTTCCTGACCGCCAAGGCGGAGGTGGCCGACCGGGTAGCCGGACTGGATGCCGGGGCGGACGATTACCTGCCCAAGCCCTTTGCCGCAAACGAATTTCTTGCCCGTGTCCGCGCCCTCACCCGTCGCAGCAACACCTACGCTTCGTTTGCGCTCAGCTTCGGAAATGTCACACTGGACTGTTGTCAATATCTGCTGAAAACCGCTTTCGAGGAAGTGCGGCTGAACAACAAAGAGTTTCAGCTTACGGAGTTGTTCCTCCGCCATCCCCGGCAGGTGTTTTCCTCGGAGCACCTGATGGAAAAGGTCTGGGGCCTTGACAGCGAGGCGGAGATGGATGTTGTGTGGACGTACATCGGCTTCCTGCGGAGAAAGCTCCGGCAGATCGGCGCGGATATTGAAATTCGCACCATCCGCGGCGCGGGCTATGCGTTGGAGGAAATGCCATGCTGAAAAAGATGCGCTGGCGCTTTATCGGTGCGGCCATGGCGGCGTTTACGGCGGTGGTCCTGACGCTGCTGTGCTTCGTGAATCTGTGGAACTACCACAGCGTGACGAGCCAACAGGACGAAGCGCTGACACGGCTCATGGAGATAGAGGATCAGCAGATGCCGTTTTCTTCCCGCCGGGGTGCGCTGCCTTTCGATGATTGGTCGCATTTTTCACCCGAAGTGCAGTATTCCTTGCGGTTCTTCTCCGTTCACTATGATACCAACAGTATAGTTTCGCGGGTGAATCAGGATTATATCGCCTCCATCTCCGAAAGCGACGCTGAAACCTATGCGGACGCGGTGCTGGAAAGCGGGAAAGCCCACGGCTATGAAAGTGGCTATCGCTATCTGGTCAGCACGACAGAGGACGAAACGGTTGTGCTGTTCCTTAACTCTGAGCGGGAGATACAGACTATGCGGTCGCTGCTGTGGATCACGCTGGCCATCGCCGCCGCGTGCCTTGTGGTAGCGAAGCGGCTTTTCAGCACATCTTCACGGAGCTTATCCACGACCTCCTGCAGTTCCTTCTTGAACGCGGGGCTGTTCAGCTCCTCCGGGCCGCGGGGCCACCATGTATGCCAGAACTCGTTGCCGCTGCGCCCGAAGTCCATGCGGACATGGCCGACAGCGCCAAGGCGCTTATCTTCTTCGGGATGCTGGGCATAAAATAAGCCCGCCTCCTCCGGGCGGGCAGGTCGGATATGAAATTGTGTTGTTTTTTTCAAAGTTATGATCTCCTTTCGGTGTGGAATTTGGCTTTACACATTTTGAGGGGTGTGCTATGATGTGGCAAACAAATCGGAAGTTGTGAAGGCAAATGAATCGGATACTACGATACAAGATACCATAGAGGAATATGAGAATGTCGAAAGATGAGTATTTGATAACCGATGCGCCACTCAAAGCGTTGACGGTTTTTGCAATGCCGATGATTCTTGGGAGTTTCTTTCAGCAAATATACAATATGGCCGACTCCATTATTGTCGGACAGTTTGTTGGTTCTTCTGCACTTGCAGCTGTCGGTGCCTGTGCAACATTGACCAATGTGTTCATTTGTGTGGCACTGGGAGCCGGCGTAGGTGCCGGTGTGCTGGTGAGCCGCTATTTCGGTGCCAAAGAGTATGACAAAATGAAAACCATTGTGTCAACGTCCTTACTCAGCTTTTTGATTCTGAGCATTGTCCTTGGCGTTTTTGGCTTATGCTTTTCCCGCCCGATGATGCGGGGCTTGCAAACCCCTCCCGACATTCTGGATGAGGCAGTGCTGTATCTGCGGGTCTACTTTGCAGGCTTTCCGTTCTTGTTTATGTATAACATTCTCTCCACCATGTTCACCTCCATCGGTGAATCAAGAATTCCCTTGGCACTCCTGATTTTTTCTTCTGTCCTGAATATTTTTATGGATCTTTGGATGGTTGCCGGGCTTGGTCTGGGCGTGCTCGGCGCAGCGCTGGCAACCCTGATTGCTCAGGGCATTTCCGCCGTGTTTTCACTGTTGATTTTCCTGAGCCGGATGCGGCGATACCAAAGCCCTTTTCAGCGGTTTGACGGGTGGGAGCTGCGCTCTATGCTGCGGATTGCCGTGCCGTCGGTTCTGCAGCAGTCTACCGTGTCCATTGGTATGATGATCGTACAGGCAGTTGTAAATCCCTTCGGCACACAGGCGCTGGCAGGGTATGCGGCAACGATGCGGGTAGAGAACGTCTTTTCACTGATCTTTGTATCCATCGGCAATGCGGTTTCGCCGTTTGTTTCCCAAAACCTTGGCGCAGGCAAGCCCCAACGCATCAAAAAAGGCTACCATGCGGCGCTGGTGCTGGACGTGTGCTTTGCCGTTCTTGCCTTTCTCGTCATTGAAACGCTGCACACGCAGATCTCCTCGCTGTTCTTAGGAAAAGACGGAACGGCGTTGGCCTATCAGGTGTCTGGTGATTATATGAGGTGGATTGGTTACTTTTTCATCTTCATGGGTATCAAGATGGCAACCGATGGAGTCCTTCGCGGTTTCGGAATTATGCGTCCGTTCCTCGTTGCAAACATGGTGAACCTTGCGATTCGTCTGTCCGTTGCCCTGATCTGTGCACCGCGTTTCGGCATTGCCTTTGTCTGGCTTGCTGTACCAGCTGGTTGGCTTGCAAACTTTTTAATCTCCTATGTGGCTCTCAGGAGATCATGGCCGACTGATAAAATGGCATCAACCAGATAACTTGTCATTTGTCTGCTTATCAAGCGGCTTGATCCAAATGGGTCGAGCCGCTTTTGCTCACATCATCCTCTGTCCCTGCCGCCGCACCGGAAAGGGCGGGTCCAGGCACCGCAGCAGGCCAAACTCTGTTTTGTCACGCAGTTGTTTTCCATGCAGTCCTGACCGTATTTCTCGAAATCCATGCAGCCACGGCACAGGGGTTTGCCTCGCACCCGGTCTGCTTACACTTTAGTTCTGCTTGAATGATCATCGTGAAAGCCCTCCCATCTCCATGTGGCTGCTCTGGCTGCCGTTCATCACTTCTTCCATGCGAAAAAAGCCTTTGTAGGCAACATAGCCCCGGTCGGTGAACATCCCGTCCTCCTCGTTCATACGCTCCGTGCCGTACTTTTCATAGTCGTAAAAAGCGTCGAGATTTTCGTCATAGTCGAAATGACCGGACTGCTGGATCATGTACTTGCCGTACTCGGCGGGAGAGTGCGCGTCGGGGGCGAAGTCAAATAAGTCAAGGCTTTCTGCAAGGTTTTTGATCTGTGCCGCGGACTTTGGCTCTGCCAGCATGACCACAGCACCCAGCTTTTCCATATCCGCTTTTGATAACCCATCCGTCGCCGCTGCCAGTTCGTTGAGGTCGGCGAGGGTTTCGTACTCCATATCCAACAGAACATCCACCTCGTTGGGGAACTGACTGTCCTCCAGCCGCAGGCGAACATCGGCGGGATCTGTGATGCCCCCGCGAAGGAGGGCGCGGTCGATCTCCTCTTGCACCATGGGAAGAAACAGCCATGTGATATGCTCGGTGTCCTTTGGCTCACTTTTAGAGGTCACCGCAACCGTGATGGCGTTCGGTTCATAGTAATAGCAAGGGAAGAACCGGCCGTCATAGATTTGCTCTAACTCCATACCGTTGTCGTAGATCACACCGTAGGGCGTGATCGTGCCGCCGCCATTTTCGATGAGCTGCCGTGCGGTTTCCTCGATATCCAGTTTGTTCAGTTCATCCACACTTGCGCTGCCGCCGTGCAGGTTCATGTAGTGGTCGCGGCCGATGGCGGCGAGGTCGGAAAAGTCGGTGATGACCGTGGCCTGCTGGCAGCAGAAGGTCAGGTTGATGAGATCCTTCAGCTCGAAAAGCTCCAGTTTGTGGGCCATCGCCTGAAACTGCGCGGCCTCGCCGGTGTCGAAGCTGTCCAGCCTCTTGGCGAGGTAGTTCAGTTCCTCCACATTGACCGTGAGCATTTCCGCACGCTTGAGAACGGTGTAGAAGCTGTCGACCTTCTCCACCTTACAGTCCGCCTTGACCGCGTCGCCGATCTCCAGCGCCTCCAGCAGCCCCATGCAGTGTGCGTACTGGTCGCGGGGGATGAGGAACGGGATGGTCGCCACGCCATATTCCGGGTGGCTGGGGTTACCGAGAACCGCTTGAATCATCATTTTTTCCCTCCGATCCGTCGATTTTGTTCATTCTGGTCCGCAGGCAGGTATCTTCACTCTGCCAATAGATGAAGCCATGCCCTGGATAGGGACAGCCTTTGCAACGCTCAAAAAGTGTGCAACCATGAATCTCCGGCGGGTCGCGGGGAAAGTCTGGGGCAAAGACTGGGGCATACCAATGCCCCAATGAGCTTTTCCGGTTGATCTGCGGCATTTCATTTCCTCCATAATAAAAATTGGCCGGAGTCTTATTGCCAAAACTCCGGCCATTGCCATGTAGTATTACATTGTCTGTTCCTGCGAGACTCGTTCCAATGCATCCTCTTGCTGTCGGATTCGCTCATTCAAATCCGACACGCACACCTCAATCTGTTGCTGGACACTGTGGATTACTTCCTCCTGCTTGTCAGTGAGTTCAAAAAACTCCCCGTCCACAGAATCGGCACAGCAGCGATAAATCTCAGTCAGCTGCTCTGGACTGAAAAGCTGTTCCTTTTGGATAAGCCTTGAGCGCGTGGCGAAGTCCTGCTTGGCGCCATCGTAGTTCTCCATAAAGTAGTGCCCGTGGGACACGCCTGTGTGGCCGTAATCCCAATTCCATGTGACGAATTGAACGCCGTGTTTGCTCGGAGTGCCTGCCAGCACCGTGCCGCCAAAGTCAGCGAGGATACGGTAGTCACCATCCAGTCCGCTGGCTTTGAGCTGCGGAGCGGATTCCATAGTGGTCATATACTCCAGCGTCTTCGCGGCGATGTCCTCGACGCGAAACAGGGCATCCTCTGCCTGGGGCGTGTCCACATCCTCTCGCCGATAGAACACGCTGCCCCTGCCGGTGATTCGACACAGCGGAGCATTGTTCCACAGAATGGAACGTTCGCAGTCTTCCAGCGACTTTGTTTCAAAGCCCACACGGTGGAGAGAAATGCTGATTTCTTCGAGGTAGCGAAGCTGCTGCCCAGTGTTGCTGTTGTTCATGTGATGAACCTCCTATTTTTCTGTAAACCAAAAAGAGGTTGGTATCATGTTTTGATACCAACCTCTTCGATAAAAAGTTTCAAATTTTTTAGGAAAGATGAGCGACAAAAAGTAATTGAGGACGTAAAGCCAGCCATAAAGCGGGCCAAATCAGCCTAGAATTGAGTTCAAATCCTTCCTGACACTCTTAAATGCCCTTGTGTATCTATAAAACACGCTTTGAAAAAACAGGGGATAAAAACGCCGAAACCCCTGATTTCTCAGGGGTTTCGGGTGAGTGTACAGCGCTTCAGGCTCTTTCAGACAATACTTCATGGTACAATCTGCTTCCCATACCGTATAGTCATCGGTCGCTTCATACAGCCACCAATCGATGTAGTCGTATTGGTCATTGACCGATTCTTTCAAAACATCTCTAAGTGCCAGAAGATACTTGTTTTCGGCACCGAATACAAAATGGCCATCGCCAACCAGGTCGAGTGCTTTGCTAAACTGCTCATCAATGGACGCTTGCGCCTTTATCATCTGGAGTGCCTTGCAGAACCCTTCTTTACTTAGCATTGGTGCTATTCCTCTCTTGAGCTTCCTGTTCCTCTTTCCACATTTTGAGGAGTTTAATCGCATGATCCTGTGTCTTTGAATCGGCACAGTATTCCTGCGGCTCTGCCGGGGCCGATGGTGACTTCGGCAGCGGCACCGACGCAGCGGTGCGGAAGTACCAGAAAGCCAACGGTTTGACTGTTGACGGTGTGGTCGGCGCGGCGACGTGGGGCAAGCTGCTGAGAGCGTAAGGCGTTTTTTGGCACGTTTTTGGCACACTTAAACGTGCCAAAACGGGTGCAAACGGGATAGTATAGCTACCAAAAAATGGACATGAAAAAACCCTGTAACCGTTGTGGTTACAGGGTTTTTCGATGGCAGCGGGAGAAGGATTCGAACCCTCACATACGGAGTCAGAGTCCGCTGTGCTACCATTACACAATCCCGCTATGTTCTGACGAACAAAAACTATTATACGCATTTTGCAGAATTTGTCAACACCTTTTTTCATATTTTTTGGAATTATTTTGTGCATCATCCGATTTGCTTTTTTGAGCAGGGTGTGATATCATAAGCGGCATCCGGAAGTAACGGAAAGGAGACAGGCATGAAACGGTCAACGAAAGAGCTGGCGCTGTGCGGTGTGATGACGGCGCTGAGCGTGGTGCTGCTGTGTCTGGGCGGCGTGATCCCGTTGGCAGTATACGCCTGTCCAATGCTGGCTTCCTGTGCGTTGCTGGTACTGCGGGAGACATGCCGTGCCCGCTACGCGTGGTGCTGTTGGGCGTCGGTGGCACTTTTGGCGCTGCTGCTTGGGCCGGACAAGGAGGCTGCCGCGCTGTATCTGTTTCTGGGCTACTATCCGCTGCTTCAGCCGAAGCTTGACGCGATCCGGCGGCCCGCTCTGCGCTGGATGGCAAAGCTGGCGCTGGCGGTCGTGTCCGTGGGCACCATGTACCTGGTGCTGCTGTATGTGCTGGGACTGACGCAGGTGACGGAGGAATTTGCCGATACCGCGCCGTGGCTGCTCTGGATAACGGCTGCGCTGGGACTGGTCGTATTTATTGTATATGATATCCTGCTGCGCCGGTTCGCCATTCTGTGGCGCAGACGGCGGAAGCGGTGAGCTTACTGGGGAGGCAGACATTATGGCCTGTATTATTTTTGGGGCGGGCAGCTACTATGGCCTGACCCGTCGGCCGGAGCCGGGCGACTATATCATCGCCGCCGACGGCGGCTGGCAGTACTGCAAACAGGAGGGCATCGTGCCGGATCTTCTGCTGGGGGACTTTGACTCGCTGGCGGTAGTGCCGGATTTTGCCCATATCCACCGCGTGCCGGTGGAAAAGGATGACAGCGATATGATGCTGGCCATCAAGGACGGCCTGTCTCACGGCCAGAAAGAATTTCATTTGTATGGCGGGATGGGCGGCGCGCGCAGCGACCATACGCTGGCCAACATACAGTCGCTGCTGTATCTGACTTGCCACGGCGCACGGGGCTGGCTCTACGGCGACAAGGAACAGTATACGGTCATCCGCAACGAGAGCATTATGTTCCCATCGAAGGAACGGGGCATCATGTCGGTGTTCTGCATGGGTGCGGATGCGGAAGGTGTGTCGATCTCCGGTGCGCAGTATCCGCTGGACAACGCGCCGCTGTCGGCGGAGTTTCCGCTGGGCGTCAGCAATCATTTTGTGGGCAATCCGATCACGGTATCGGTGCGCAAAGGCAGTCTGTTGATCGGGCTGCTGGATAAATAAGGAGGATTTGAATCATGAAGAAGTTTTTAGCAATCATTCTGGCCTTGGTCATGACCCTGAGTCTGGTGGCCTGCGGCAGCACGCCTGCCCAGCAGCCGGACAGCGGCAATGATGCCAACGTGGAAGCTAATGACGGCGCCAACACGGATGCCGACGTTAAGGTACCGGTAGTCACCGACGGTGCCGTTCTGGGTGAGGGTGCTCACAGCTTCACGCTGGAGATCACCGATGCTGACGGCAAGACCATCACCGCCACCGTCAATTCGGATGAAAAGACGCTGGGGGCGGCGCTCAGCAAGCTGAACGTCATTCAGGGCGAGAACGGCCTGTATACGACGGTCAACGGCGTTACCTATGATTATAATGCCGACCACGCCTATTGGGCGTTCTATGTCAACGGCGAATATGCGCAGGTGGGTATGGACGACACGGAGATCGTGGATGGTACTGTCTATAAGTTGGCGGTCGAGAAAGCTGAGTGACCATAAACGGAGCTTCTGAAAAGCGGGCCGAAAGGCCCGCTTTTTGCTGCGCTAATGGCAGATGTAAACTTTTTTGATAGAATTTGTAAAAAATGTGTTGACAAAGGGGAAAAGGTGTGGTAATCTAACCTAGCTGTCCGCGAGAGACAGCAGTCCGGTCGAAAT
>ERZ836877.3708-NODE-3708-length-16790-cov-2.899313_pt1 | contig 16790 bp, 16 predicted proteins | sample MGYA00519469_ERZ836877 | MGnify/ENA primary metagenome ERZ836877 (study PRJEB31850, sample SAMEA3708809) | human gut metagenome | biome: human gut; feature: human-associated habitat; material: faeces | place: China | collected 2014 ... | reverse complement strand
GATACGCCGCGAGAAGCTGAGCGTGCGGGCCCGCGTGGGGATGGCCGCAAGCGGCGCCGTCTTCGTCGTGCTCGTCGCGGGGCCAATCCTCGACACGAGCTCGCTTTTCTTCATGCTCTCGCGCATCACACCCGAAGCCATCATCGCCGTCTATCTCGCCGGCTTCCCGATGAACTGCATGCAGGCGGCAGCGACATTCGTCACGCTGCTGCTCGTGGCAAACCCCCTGCTCGACAAGCTCACCCGCGTGCAACGCAAGTACGGTATGCTCGTGCGCTGAGCCTCATACTCGCCGTTCAGGTGCTCATACCTGGGTACTGAAATTGGAGAATCCCCGGTACAAAACGCGCAAAGTCGGTCGCGCCCATTTATAGGGCGAGTAAAATATTCACGTGGACAGATAAGTCTGCACATGCACATCGTGAGGGAATGGAGTCCATCATGGTTGAGTTTGAGAAAGATCCCGATATCAGCACGGAGGAAGGCTACGGGACCGAGGACATCGATGTCATCGACACCGAAGTCGAGCTCGAGAAAGATCCGGATATGAGAACGGAGGAAGGCTACGGCAACATAGATCCCAACCGGGATACGGGTATGCCAGCCTAGACGCTATAAGCCCGTCACAACGATACACATTCGAGGGACGGCCCTCCCGCAGCGTGGGAGGGCCGTCCCTTTCTTGGATTGAGACAAATAAATAGCTTATTTGTCCTATTTTTTGTGGGCAGAAAGTCTAATTCGTGTTAGTATACATAGACATTCAATCTAATTTGAATAACGATAGATTAGTCGAAGTATTTTTGGATTAGTTGTCTATTTTAGGAGCGAACGTGGCACGACCGCCGAAGAATGCAGAAGGACCGAGCGCAACCGAGCGCATGGAGCTCGCATTCTGGGATTGCCTGAAGGAAATGCCCTTCAGCGAAATTACGGTACGTGACATCGTGAGCCGCGCCAAGGTCAATCGTAACTCCTACTACTACCACTACGACAGCATGTGGGATCTCGCCCAGGCGAGTGTCGAGCATGCGGATTTCGCAGCCGTGGCGCGCGTGCTCCTCGAAGGCTTCGTCACCGATGAAGCCGCTGATGCAGACGACGTCGCAGCTCAAGCGCAGAAAGGCTTCGATCACCTACGCGTGCTGGCGAGCGAAAACGGCAACCAGCGTCTACTCGAGGATGCCAAGCGCTCCGTCGTGAACGAGTGGCTCGCCCTCTTCAAGTTGCGCGAAGACAGGCTCCCGAGCGAGACGCGCTCCTCCATCGACTTCGTGTTCGGTGGGGTCGCGGCCTTGCTAGCAGGTGGCCGACCAGGGGATTTGGACACATTCGAGACAACGATCGAGAGCTCTCCCCTCCTCACGAACACCATCGCGATGCTGCGCAGTGACCTCGACCCCGAGGAGCCTGCACAAAGCTCCTGGTCACAGAGCTTGTACACGAAGATGACCGAGGAACGGGTCGTCGTCGAACGTACGGTCGAGGAATTCGTCGTCAGAGAGGAAGAGGTCGAGGAAATCCTCGCAGAGGCAAAGAACGCCCCGGTCAATGGGGTGCTAGCACCTTCCGAGGACATCCGTCTGGAAAGCGATTCCGCGACATCCGAGCCCATTATCGAAGAGCGTGTCACGTCCACAAACCTCACCGGAAGCGAAATGGCCACTTCTTGGGATGAGAACGAGACGGCTCATAGCACCCCCGAAGTAGCAGAAGAACAGGAATCGGCAGATCTTTTGAGCGAGGATGCCACCATTCCGGAAACAACAGGTACACAAATTGAGCAGGAGCCTGCCAATATTTCTGCTCATACAAGCGAAATAGAGGAAACGGTCGAAGAGGAGATTGTTTCCGAGACCATAATCGAGACTCGTGAAGGCTTTAGTCTGGTATCTGAGCAGGTACCAGAGAATGAAATACAAACGCAGCAAGAAACGGAGCACGCAAATGAGGCAATATCAGAGCAGGAACCTGTCAATGAAACGCAATCTCAAGATGATTACGTACCAGCGCAGGACCTCAATGATGTTTCTGCAAATGAAGCGGAGCAAGAAAGCGAACCGACCGTCAATCTAGAACAGGAGGCTGCAGAGAATCATGAATCCGAAGCCCTCCCCGCGCGGGAAACCGCGGACGTCTCAGAAGCTGAAAGGGTTTCTGAGCGAGATGCAGAAGGCCTGGGAAGCCACAAAGCCACAGACACCGATGTATCTGAACTCTCAGACGGATCCGCGCCTGACGCGTTCGATGAACAAGCGGTACCCGTCAAATCAGCTGACAATGAGCAATCAGCGTCGCAAACCGAGTCCTCTACTGAACCTGAGGTAAGGTCTGAGGAACCGAGTGACTCGAACGAGGAAGACCAGCTCTCCTTCGATTTTCTCTTTTAGAGAAACTTATGCAATATATTTCCTATATGTTGCATACTACGCATACGAAATGCCTATGACCTTGTACGAGTATATAGGCAATATACTGCTTTTCTAATCAATCACAGCTCCGTGACATAGTTGCTGTGACAGATCTTCTCCCCGCGCGGCTTCAGCGCCCCATACGTCCGCCAGAACAAGAACAATGGCATCGAAGCCTCCCCTTCTCGAAACCAGAGGGATTCGTTCTCATGTCCCCCTATGCCAAACATCCGGGCTTTCCGCTTGTATAGGCGGGTACCCATCCATTTTCCCGACGCTCAAAGCGATTTGCTTTTCAGTCGGCTCGGCAAAAATTATCCTGTACCTGTTATTTCTGTAAAACGAAGCGATAGTATGACTTCATGCATAAGCTAACAAAGCGAGCAGGAGCCACATGAAGCGAACGGCATCCAGAGTGCGAGCGCCAGCAAGGTCTTCTCGCAAGCAATGCTGTCCTATTGTCAGGATGCCACCCATCCTGTCGAAAAAATAAGGGGTGCCAGATAATTCTGACACCCCTTTCGCGCGCTCTGATGACGCAGACGCTTATTGACAGTACATGCGCTTGTCGGAATTAGCGAAGACGGCAACGATGATGAGCAAGACCGCCACGATGACGCTTCCGCCAAGGAAACTTAAAATGGTACCGGCTATAGCCCAACCCATGACAAGTCCGAGCTTGGGCGGATTGGCAGCATGCATCACGCCGAGGATGCCTGCAATAAGCCCACCGACGCAGCAAATGAGCAGCCAAACCGAAGCAACATCATGATGGCGCTGACGAAGAATGCGTCATCAGGATCGATATCGTTAAAGTACATCGAAGAGCCACCGTACTCATAGCGCATGTCGTTCATGAGCTCCGGGCCCTCGTTCATGATGATCGCGCTGAGCACACCCGAGAACACCATGAGGAGAACAGCGGCGAGTATGCCCAAAGCAGACAAAATGATGACGGCGATGCTCAGGCCCTTGATTGAGCTGGCATGAGCGTTTTTCATAGACATCTCCTTCATTAACTAGACTATATATCTAATACATGGACTGCTTCCATATATATGTGCAGTCTGCTTACACGTTGAACTTGAAGTGCATGACGTCGCCATCCTGCACGACGTATTCCTTGCCTTCCTGGCGCAATTTGCCGGCAGCACGGCAACCAGCCTCTCCCCCAAGCTCAACGTAATCGTCATAACTGCAGGTCTCAGCCTTGATAAAGCCCCGCTCAAAGTCCGTATGGATGACGCCGGCAGCCTGCGGAGCCTTGGCACCGATGGGAATAGTCCAGGCCTTGACCTCCATCTCACCTGCGGTGAAGAAGGACTGCAGACCCAGCAGGCGATAAGCCGCCTTGGCCAGACGCGAAAGACCCGGCTCCTCTAGCCCCATATCGGCAAGAAACTCGGCTTTCTCATCCGCATCAAGCTCGGCAAGTTCTGCCTCAACCTGTGCGCAAATGGGCAGTGGCTTGATACCGTCGATCTCGTCAAGGTCTGCATTGACCATATCTTCGTCAACATTGGCCAAGTAAAGAACAGGTTTCATAGTCAAAAGGTGCAAATCGTACAGGAGAGATTTTTCCTCGTCAGTCATGTCCAGGAGGCGTGCGGGATGCCCCTCGTTGAGCCACTCTTCCACACGTTTTGCCACCTCGTACTTGGGAAGGTTGGCCTTGTCGCGTTTGGCCTCTTTTTCGAGTCGCACGAGCGCCTTCTCAAGTGTGGCCAGATCAGCCAAGACCAGCTCAGTGCGTATGGTCTCGATGTCGGATGTCGGATCCTGGCTGCTCTCGTGTCGTATGACATCAGGGTCGCTGAAATAGCGGACGACCTCACAAATTGCGTCAGTTTCACGGATATTGGCCAAGAATTGATTACCCAATCCTTCACCTTCGCTCGCGCCCTTTACGAGTCCCGCGATATCGACGAACTCGACCGTCGCCGGGACGATGCGTCCGGGATGAGCGATCTCGGCCAACTTCTCGAGACGCTCATCGGGTACGGGAACGATGCCCACATTAGGATCGATGGTTGCGAAGGGATAATTGGCCGCGAGACCGGTCTGATCGGTCAAAGCCGTAAATAACGTGGACTTTCCTACGTTGGGAAGCCCAACGATGCCAATTGAGAGGGCCATGCTTTTCGTACGCTCCTATTCTGTTTCCTCGTCAGTTTCTTCCTGTGTGTCCAAGGTGGCAGTATCTACGTCATTAGTTTGGACCTGCTCCTGGTCAGTTATGACCCGCATACATATCTCGTCCACCGTAGTATCAGAGCCACCTTGAGGGGGAACAGGATACTCAGAGTCATTTGCTTCATCAGTACTCTGACCTGCGATTATTTCATCTTGGTCATTCTGGGTAACTTCGATTTCACTCTCGTTCATGTCGCGTGCCGTAGTATAAGCCACGATATCATCAATCTGGAAGGCATCGACGATATCGGCCAGCTTGACCGCGTAGGTCTCGTGATGCTCACGCTCGTGCTCGCGTGTCCAGGCCGCAGGCGGCACGGGTAGCATCTCGGTCATATCCTCGATGACGGGAGCCTCCGACGAACTCTCAAGTTTAGCCTGAGCGGCGTTTTCGTCACCGCCCTTGACGAGCACCTCCTCGCTCCCCTGCGCAAAGATCTGCTTCTGCTGGCCAGTGATGTTGATGCAGATGGCACCGATGATGAAGGGGATCCAGAAGATGAGGCCACGATACGCAAGCGCGATGGCCGCGGCCTGGGCGGGTGTGGCCCCATAGGCGCTCAAGACGAGCGCGAGCAGAATCTCGACGGCGCCAATGGTCTGCAGGATGAAGGTCGCGATGATGAAGCCCGCCACGTAGGAGGCCATGAGAAACGGGATGTACGTGTACCCGAAGGCAAAGCCCACGAAGATGAAGCACATGCAATCACAGGCATGCAGCAACACCATGCGGCAGAACATGACGATGAGCTGGCGTGGTTTGTCGACGGCAATGCTCGCTGCCTCGTGGAATGACGCCGCGATGCGGCCAGCCCAAGGCTCGGCAGGCTTGCGCTTGAAGACGATGAGGGCACGATTGACGAGGTTCTCGATCCAGGCGAAGAGCTTCTGCTCCGTCTCGACATGACTATATCCGAGCCACATCACGAACCCGAAGGTAAAAATCATAAGTAAGACAGCTAGGCCACCAAGGGCAAGATACCAAACCATCTGGCCCGTGAAGATGAGGATGGCAAAGCCAACGAGCATGACGACGGCGAAACCTCCGAAGAAGCCGATCTTCTCGAGGAAGACGACCGTAACCGACTTGCCCATGTCGAGCCCCTGCTTATGCGACCAGGCGGCAATGAGTACCGATCCGGCCGTACCTGCCGTGGGGGCACAGTCATTCGCAAAGGTCACAGAGAAGACGAGCGGCACGATGTGCAGGTACTTCACGTCCTCGTCCACGCAGTGAAACACCGCCTTGTACGCGAAGGCATGACTGAAATAGCGCCCGAACAGGCAGCACGCGGCAAGTGCAAAGGGAACGATGGAGACGTCCTTGATGGTCTCGACAAAGGAGCCCAAGTCGTCACGCTTGATGAAGACGATGACTGCCACGATGATGACGACCACGATGGGCAGGATGATATTCCAGCGCTTGGCCAAATCACTTCACCTGCGAATATCCGGACTCATCGAGTCGCGTGGAGAACTCGGCACCGTCGCCCGCCAGCGTGGCCGAATAGCCGTTGAGCGCCTCGATCGCCGCCACAGCCGCATCGCCGGAAAGCGGCATGGGCTGGTAGTCGTTCACGCTCGAGGAGCTGCTGACCAGACAGGGTACGACACGGGCCTGGGTGCGCATGGCCTCGCCAAGCGCGATCTGACCGTTTTTGATCGGGAAGGTCTGCTGGTAGATCACGGTGCGGTAATCCATGGGATTGGTGTTACCGCCGAAGCAGAAGTTGCCAAGGCTGTAGCAGATGTAACGCTGCTTGTAGTACTCGATGCCCTGCAGCACATGGGGATGCGAGCCCAAGACAAGGTCGCATCCGGCATCGATGGCCTGATGCGCGAGCGAGACCTGCGTGGCCGTGACCTCGTACTCGCCCTCGTTGCCCCAGTGGAAAGTGCCGACGATAATCGCGCAGCCCTCCTTCTGCAAGCGCTCGATGTCCTGGAGCATGAGGCTTTGCGCCTTCTCGACGCCATCGAGCTCGTTGACGCCAAAGAGGCCGATCTTGACGCCATCGACCTCGTAGGTGTTTGTGCGGTCATACCCGAAGCTCGTGATTCCGGCATCCTGAAGCGCTGCCTTCGTATCATTGTAGCCCGTAGTACCATAGTCAAACGAATGGTTATTGGCTAGGTTTACAGCCTCAACACTGCCCTGGACGAAGACATTGGCGTATTCCGCGGGAGCCTTGAAGTTAAAGGACTTTTCCTGGATGTCGTTGCTCTCCGTGAAGGTGCCCTCGCAGTTGGCGATCGTCAGGTTATCTGCCGAAGTAAACGGTAGTACGTCCGCAAAGAAATAGGCGGGGCCGTTTGCCTGGTAGAACGCGTTGAAACTCGTCGCATCCGGGAAATCCGGATCCTTGCCGAAGGTGCAGTCCCCCACTGCCGAGATGGTGACCTGCGTGTCGAAACCCTGCTGTGCCGTGCCGTTGAGACCGGCAAGTCCGGCCTTCTGACGCGCCACGTCGATGTTCTGAACGACGATGGCCAGTACGCCCGAATTGCTCTCGGTCTTCTCCTCGGCCTTGAGGAAGGGCAGGCCGCCACAGGCGAACTGCCACACGCAGGCGATGAAGATGACGACGAGGGCGGCGATGAGGGCGATGCGCGGCCAGCGCCGCGGTGTCTTGCTGTAGATGCGCATCTGGGAGCCCATGTGACGCCGACCGGTGCTGCCGAAGATGCCGCGCTTGTCGCCGCCGTAGATGATGCGACCCTTGTGAGGACCGCCCCCTACGTATGTCTCCCTGCGTCGTGCCACGTGATTGCTCCTGGAACTCGTAAAAGTCCCTGTATTCTACCATGTCTTTCCCCTGCGGAGAGGCGCGCAAGACCGGCGGCGCACGCATCGTACTTGCCAGTCGATTGCACCCGAAGCTCGAAAACGCTCAGCCGCTGCGGAACTCGCGCGCAAGACCGGCGCGCTCAGACAGTCCTCGCAAGACCGCTTCGCGTTTTCAGCGCTTCTGCAATCGGGGCGGCGCACCTTGCGCCAGTGAACTCTGTTGGAAATCAGTCTTTTTCGTCTTCGTCCCAGAATGCCGCATCGGCTTCTTCCTCGAGGCGTAGCTGACGCTCGCGCTCGGCCGCTTCCTCCTCGATGCGATGCAGGACGCGCATCGTGTCGTTGTCATAGCGTTCGTTTTCGAACAGGTAGTCATAGAGGGCTTGCGCGTTATGCGCGTATCCATAGAACTTCGCGCGCTTACCGTTCAAATCGAAGACAAAGTATGCATTGCGACCCGGATGAAACGAGACGCTGACCTGATCCCACGCGTAACTTTGCTTTCTTGCCATCCAGTTTGTGTAGACGACGCCGTCGTCTGACACGGTGATTTTCTTGTTGAGAAAGCAGCACATGTAGTACAAGCCCAAGAGAATGCCCACGACACCGCATGCGCCAACGATTGCGGTGCCAAAGCCGTTCGAATTATCGCCCATCAGGGCATAGAGCAGGATGAAATCGCCACCGAAGAGAAAGAGCAGCCCGAAGAACGCGTTCATGCGCACGCGTTCGCTGCAGGTGATGGAAGTGAGTGTCGTCATCTAGAGCGCCTCTCGTATTGCCGCAAGCAGCTCGTCATAGGTCTCGAGTGCGGGGATATCGGGATATGCCGCCTTAAGCTCATCTGTGGTCCTGAAGAGGAAACCCGCCTTGGCATCCTCGATCATGCAGATGTCATTGTGGCTGTCACCAGCGCAAATCGTCTCGTAGCCCATCTCGTTGATGAGGCGCGTGACCTGGACCTTCTTCTCTGCCTTGCGCATTCTCCAACCCGTGATGCGTCCATTCTCGTCGACGACGAGCTCATTGCAGAGGATGGTCGGCCAGCCAAGCTTCTTCATGAGCGGAGCGGCGAACTGTGAGAAGGTGTCACTCACGATCATAACCTGCGTGAGCGAGCGCAGCTCGTCGAGAAACGCACGTGCTCCATCAAAGGGATCGAGTGTCGCGATCGTCTCCTGTATCTGGGAGAGCTTGAGGCCATGCTCATCGAGTATGTCGAGGCGGTACTGCATGAGCTTGTCGTAGTCGGGCTCCTCTCGTGTGGTGCGCGTGAGTTCGGGGATGCCGCATGCTTCGGCAAACTCAATCCAAATCTCGGGAACGAGCACTCCCTCAAGGTCTAGGCATACAACGTTCATGGTCATAATCTCCTCTCGTGATCAGTTCATCCGCAATAGTAAGCGCAGTTATTGGGCGTTTCGTCTACTTCGACCTTTGCCACGGGGAAGCCCATCTCGGAAAGCCGGTCGAAGAAATAGCGTGCAAAATTCTCGCTCGTAGTGCGCCAGGGGACTACGAACAAGCGGAAGGTTTCGGATTCGAGAGCGGCTATGGTTTCCGGTGCAAGCGAGCCCTTCTCGACGATAAACATGTGGTCGAGCTCCTCGGTGAGAGAACGAAGGGCATGCTTGAAATCCGAGAAGTCGACGACCATATCAAGTTCCTGACCGCCTTCTTGTAGATGCTCGACTTCAATCCAAGCGATGACGCGCCAACGATGGCCATGGAGGTTCTCGCATTTTCCGTCATAGTTAGTGAGGAAGTGCGCGGCGTCAAAGGAGCTCTCTGTCTTGAGTCCGTACATGGATGTATCCGTTCTCGAGGCTATTTGACGATGATTTCCTGGTTCTTGAGCACGACACGCGAATGAGGCGGCACCGATTCGGTGACAAAGCTGTTGCCGGCAATGACCGAGCCTTCGCCGATGACCGTATCGCCGCCGAGCACGCTTGCACCCGAGTAGATCGTGACGTTGTCCTCGATCGTCGGGTGGCGCTTGGTGCCCTTGAGCTTCTGGCCTGCGCGCAACGAGAGCGCACCGAGCGTGACGCCCTGGTAGATCTTGACATGATTGCCGATGACGGTGGTCTCGCCGATGACGACGCCTGTGGCGTGGTCGATGAAGAAGTACTCGCCGATTTGCGCGCCCGCGTTGATGTCGACACCAGCGAGCTCGTGGGCATGCTCGCTCATGATACGCGGGATAAGAGGCACGTCGGCTAGATAGAGTTCATGGGCGATGCGATAGACGAAGGTCGCGTAGAAACCGGGATAGGAGAAGATGACCTCCTCTTTGGATTGCGCTGCCGGGTCGCCATCGAAAGCCGCCTGCACGTCCTTGAGCAAGAGGCGCTGTATCTCGGGAAGGCGATAGAAGAAGTCGGAGCATATCTTGCTGGTCTGCTCACGTACCTCTTCCTTGGAGAGGCTCTCGTCCCGGAAGAGAAGCGCCTCGCGCACTTGCTTGCGCAGAGAATGCTCGATGCGCGTGAGCGTATCGCCGATGAAGTACTTGGGGCCCGTCTCGCAGGGAACTTCCCAGCCGAAGTAGCGAGGAAACATGATGCGCCGTATGTCATCGAGAATCTCGATGATCCGATGCTTGTTCGGGAAATGCCAGTCCTGCTTGGTGAAGAAGATTTCCTCTGCTTCGTAGTAGTTCTTCTCGAAGTCTTCGACGATATCGTCAAGTTTGCGGTTAAAAATGGCCCTGCTCCTTGCTTACGAAGAATGTCTGCTGCACACGATACCAATAAAACCACGCACATGTTTGCCACGTTTCGATTTTGTCAGCTTTTCAGGGGTTTCATGCCGCATGCAGAGGCGAAACGGGTGCAAGCTGATGCTATAGTTGTTCGGTTCACTTCATTTGCGACGGGGAATGAGTATGCTCGAAGAGAGAGACATCATCAGACATTGCGAATCGCGCATGCTACGTCGCGCTCGCAATATCGCCCGCACCGATGACGCGATCTTCGATAGACGCTGCAGCTACGATACGGGCGAGAAACCCATCACGCGTCTGCGCGCGCGGGTCAAGAGCACGGCAGATTGGCGTACCAACTACGAAGTCGAGCTTGCCTTCGACGAGGACCAGGGCAAGGTCGTTGACTACGCCTGCACCTGCGCCGCCTCCGTATCCAACCCCGGCATGTGCAAGCACGTCGCAGCTGTCGCGCTCATCTTCCTCGAAGCCCCCGCGAGCTTTGCCGGTCACATGTCCGTGCGCGTCACGCAGTCTTCGGCGGGTGTCAAGAAAGCCCTCAAAGAAGCGGTCAAGAACCTGCATGTCGAGGATGCCCTCACGGCAGAGCCCTCTCTGCAGGGTCTCGTCGACCTCGAGCCCTGCCTCGTGTGCGTCAAGGAAGGCTGGGGCCTGCGCTTGAGCGTTGCCGGCCTCGAGGGCAAGTACGTCATCAAGGACATCCCCTTGTTTCTCTCGCTGTGTCGTCAAGGTAAGTTCTACAGCTATGGCGAGCGCCTCGCCTTCGAGCACGAGCGTGCCGCGTTTACGCCGGCTGCCTGGAAACTCGTCTCCTTCATCGAGCGATCCATCGACATCCGTGAGCAACTGAGTTCGGATGCTTTCAGCTCGTATCGTAGTATGCAAGCCGACCTGCGCGGGGCGTTGATGCTCTCGACGCCAGAGCTCGTCACTTTGCTGCATGTCCGCAACGGCGAAACGCTCTATGTTGATGACTGCACCAAGCTCAACCATAAGCCCGTTCACACGCGCATCATCGAGGGGAACCCGCCCCTGCACATCGTTTGCGTACCGCAGGGAAACGGTGGCTACGTGTTGCAAAGCGATGTCGATGCTCGCATCATCAAATACGATGACGATATCTACGTATGGGCCGATGACTTCTTCTACCACTGCGATGCCGGTTTCGTGGATTGCCTGCCTTTCCTCGAAAACGTCTACTGCAACAAGAGTGAGCAGGCATATCTGAGCTCTGGGGATGCCGCGACCTTCTGCAAGGCCCTGCTTCCCGCCATCGAGCCCTTCGTGGAGCTTGACCTGCCAAACGAGCTTGCCATGCTGCGTCCGCGTAGCTGCGAGATCGAGATATACCTCGACCGCGACGGCGCTGCCTGCGTATGCGAGGCCTATGCGGTCTACGACGAGGAGCGCATGCCGATCGTCGAGCCCAAGGGGTCGGCACATGCGCTCTCGTATGGCTTGCGTGACGAGGAGCGCGAGGGACGCGTGCGCAAGACGCTCAATCGCTACTTCCCGATTGTCGCGGAAAGCTCCGCAAGCGATGCGGAGCACGGCCTGCGCGTGTCCGATGATGTCGACATCGCGCGTATACTTTCGACCGGTACCGAGGAGTTTCGTGCACTTGGCACCTTGTTCACGACGCCAGGCTTCGATTCCTTCATCTCGTCACGTCGTCCCAAGGTCGTCTTCGGGCTCTCCATTCAGTCCAATCTCGTCAATCTGACGGCATCGGTCGATGACCTTCCCAAATCCGAGCTTGCCGCCTTGCTTCATTCATACCGACGACGCAGGCGCTTCCATCGTCTTAAGGACGGCAACTTCGTCGACCTATCTGAAAGCGACCTTTCGCGTGCCGAGGAATATGCGGGCGAACTTGGAATGGATGCCGAGACGTTGCTGGTCAACGGAGGGCATCTGCCCTTATACCGCGCCTTTCAGCTTGACGGGCTCGTCGAGGGGGCGCGCCGCGATCATGCTTTCTATGACTACGTGCAATCAATCGAGCAAGCCGCACAAGTCAAAACGCACGTACCCGCTGGTTTCAACGGCGAGTTGCGTCCTTACCAGATCGAGGGCCTGACGTGGCTCAACACCATCGCGGCCATGGGCCTTGGCGGCATTCTTGCCGACGAGATGGGTCTGGGCAAGACCATACAGCTCATTGCCCATACGCTTGTCGATCTCGATAGCATACGTGCTTACGGTCCGGCACTCATTGTCTGTCCCGCATCGGTCGTCTACAACTGGGTTGCCGAGTTCGAACGCTTTGCGCCGAGCGTGCGCGTCGTTCCCATTGCGGGAAGCAAGGAGGAGCGCGAGGCAACACTTGCGTCCTGCGCCGTCGATTACTCCGAGGGGTCGGAACTTCCGGACGTCCTCGTGACTTCGTATGACTTGCTCAGACGCGATGTCGAGTGTTACGAGGCACTCAATCTGCACACGGTGACGCTCGACGAGGCCCAGTACATCAAGAACCATGCGACGATCTCGGCGCGTTCGGTCAAGAGCCTCGATTCCCTCCACCGTTTCGCGCTCACGGGCACGCCCATCGAGAACAGGCTCTCGGAGCTTTGGAGTATCTTCGACTTTCTCATGCCCGGCTTGCTGAGCACGTACGAGAACTTCCGGACTCGCTACGAGCAGCCCATCTTGGACGGTGACGAACGTGCGCTCGAACGCCTGCAGGCACTCGTCGGGCATTTTATCCTGCGCAGGATGAAGCAAGACGTCCTCACCGATCTGCCCGATAAGGACGAGTCCATCGTCTATACCCAGCTTGGCGACGAGCAGATGCGTCTGTACCGTGCGCTCGAACAGCGTCTGCGCGAGAGCATCAATTCTCGTTCGCGTCAGGCGTTCAGCGCCGACAAGATCGCCGTACTCGCAGAGATCACGCGGTTACGCGAGCTCTGTTGCGACCCCGCCCTTCTCTTCGAAAACTACGAAGGGGAGGCGGCCAAGCTCGATACCATTATCGAGCTCATCGAAAGCGCTCATGATTCGGGCGAGAAGACGCTCGTGTTCTCGCAGTTCGTGCAGTTCCTCGACATCATCGCCGAGAGCCTGGACAAGCATGGCATCTCGTATTTCGTGATCACGGGCTCGACTCCCAAGCGTCAACGCATTCAGCTTGTCAACGAATTCAACGAAGACGACACGCCCGTCTTTCTCGTCTCGCTCAAAGCCGGCGGTACGGGCCTCAACCTCACCGGCGCATCCGTCGTCATTCACTCGGATCCCTGGTGGAACCTTGCCGCCGAAAACCAGGCCACCGATCGCGCCCATCGCATCGGACAAAAGCGCGCCGTATCCGTTTACAAGGTCATCGCCAAGGATACGATCGAGGAGCGCGTCGTTGCCCTGCAGCATGCCAAGAGCAAGCTCGCCGACAAACTCGTGCGTGGCGACGGAACGCCACTGGCTTCTCTCACGCGCGACGAGCTGCTCCAGCTACTTGATCGATAGGATACGCACGCGATGGGTGACGAGACGCGGACGAGCCGTCTGGAACGCTTGTTGGGCGCACAGGGAGTCGCGAAGCTCGCTTCTGCGCGCGTGATGGTCATCGGCATCGGGGGCGTGGGTTCTAACTGCGTCGAGGCGCTCGCACGTGGTGGCGTGGGATCATTCGTCATCATCGATGATGACCGTGTTGAGGAGAGCAACGTCAATCGACAGGCAATCGCCTTCTCGAGCACGCTTGGCAGGCTCAAGGTCGATGTCATGCGTGACATGATTGCCGACATCAATTCGCAGGCTCACGTCAAGACGCTTGAACGACGCATCCTGCCCGATGACGTTGAGAGTCTGTTCGAGGAATGCCCAGTCGACTACTGCATCGATGCGCAGGATACGATTGTCACTAAGCTTGCCCTTGCTGCCTATTGCGAGGAACATGACCTATCGCTACTAAGCTCAATGGGTGCGGCCAACACCTTCGACCCAACCAAGCTCGCCTTTGCCGACATCTACGAGACGAGTTCGTGCCCTCTGAGCCGCGTGGTGCGCAAGCAAGCGCGCAGAAGGGGCATCAGAAGCATGCGCGTGCTCTACTCGACGGAGACACCGGCACATACGCAAACGCGCGAAGGAGCCGAACGGTCCGAGCGCAGCGATTTGGGCACGATGTCGTACATGCCCGCCATCATGGGCCAGATGCTTGCCGCCCGCTGCATAAGCGACACGCTCGGAATCGAGTGGACATGATTGAACGCATCGAAGACGTCTGTGACGAGCGTTTGCGCTTCTATTCGAAATTCACCGATGCGCAGCTCATGAACTACCCGGAAGGCTCGTCCGGTATGTTCATCGCCGAGTCACGCCTCGTGATTGAGCGCGCGATGAAGGCGGGTGCTCGACCTGTCTCGCTCTTTGTCGAGGATCGATGGTTCGAGCCTTCGATTGACCTGGTCGACGCCATCGAGGCAATCGATCCCGCTACGCCCATCTTGCGTGTCACGCGCGCGCAGATGCAGGAGATCACCGGCTATCGGGTCACGCGTGGCCCACTTGCCGTCTTCATGCGTCCCGAGCTTCCCGGTCTCGATGAACTCCTGCGCGACGCGCATCGTGTCGCGGTGCTCGAGGGCATCACGAACTTCACGAACATTGGCGCGATTTTTCGCAGCGCGGCAGCTCTCGGTATGGATGCGGTTCTCATCACGCCGGGATGCCATGACCCGCTTTACAAGCGCGCGTCGCGCGTCTCCATGGGCACGGTGTTTCAGGTGCCGTGGGGGAGGATTGACAACGTTGGCGAGTTGGGGGAGCGTGGTTTCGTCACGGCGGCGCTCGCCCTCGAAGATGACGCGATCGCAGTTGACGATGCCTCCCTCAAGGAGATCGAGAGACTCGCGCTCGTGTTGGGAAGCGAGGGCTATGGGCTAGATCGCGCCACGATTGATGCTTGCGATACGAGTGTCATCATTCCGATGGAACACGAGGTCGATTCGCTTAATGTCGCCGCTGCGAGCGCTGTTGCCTTCTGGGAGCTACGCTATGGGAAGGGAAGGTAGCCGTGGAGCTTCTTGCGCCGGCAGGCGGACTCGAGCAGTTGCAATATGCGGTGCGATTTGGCGCGGATGCCGTGTACCTGGCCTGCGATCGCTTTGGCATGCGACAGCGGGCGAGCAACTTTGCCCTCGACGAGATTTCTGCGGCAATTGGCTATGCTCACGCTCATGATGTCAAGGTGTACGTGACGCTCAATATCGTCATGCACGACGATGATATCGAGGCGCTTCCCACATATCTGGCTGCTCTGCGCGACGCGGGTGTCGATGCCTTCATCATCGGAGATCTTGGAGCAGCTCGTCTTGCCCGTGAAATCGCGCCGCAAGTCGCCTTGCACGTAAGTACGCAAGCGAGCGTCTCGAACGCCCTGGCGGCACAAACCTGGTACGAGCTTGGGGCAAAGCGGATTGTCTGCGCTCGTGAGATGTCCCTTGAGGGTATCGCGCGGATGCGCGCAGAGATTCCTGCAGACCTCGAGTTGGAGGCTTTCGTTCACGGAGCCATGTGCATGGCCTATTCGGGGCGCTGCCTCATCAGCGATTATCTGACGGGGCGCAGTGCGCTTTCTGGACACTGCACGCAATCGTGCCGCTGGCGCTACACGCTCGAGGAGGGGAAGCGCCCAGGCGAGCACTATCCCATCGAAGAGGATGAGCACGGTACGTACATCATGAACGCTGAGGACCTCAACATGCTTGCGCATCTGGAGGAGCTTGAGGAAGCCGGGATCGATTCGATCAAAATCGAAGGACGCAACAAGAAGGCGTTCTACGTCGCGACCGTCGTCAATGCATACAGGAACGTGCTAGACGGCAAGCCGGTGACGGATTTTGCGCGTGAGCTCGAACTCGTTTCGCACAGGCCATACTCGACAGGCTTCTACTTCGGACCGGCCCACCAGGCGCACGCTACCGATGAGCGCACGCAGCTCGTGGAATGGGCTGCAGAGGTGCTCACCTGCGACGAGCGGGAGCCGGGTACATGGTCAATCGAAGCACGCTGTCGCAATGGCTTTGACGAGGTGACACCGCTCGAGGCACTCGGCCCCCGCAAGCCCGTTCGCGCAATCACGATTTCGAACTTGCAACACATCGAGGACGAACCGCCCATCCCCGTTACGCGTGCGAATCGCGCGATGGAGCGCTACCGCTTCGACTGCAACGAACCTCTCGAGCCTCATACTATCATCAGAATGCCTAAGTAATACACGTGTAGGCAGATCATCTTGCTTCGACGGTCGCCTCCCGACGGGCCGCTGCGCGCTCCTTTGCATCTCCGTTCGATGGTCTGTTTGCACATCTGCTGTCGGTGGCATCATGTCCCCGACCACTACGCCGCATTTCGAGTCGTCAAACCATGATTCTGCCACGAAATGCGCATCTGTGGTCGCGCTGGCAGCCACCACGCAGCAATCCTTGGCGTTTATGCCAAGCAATGTGCTCCTGTGGTCGCAGGCCTGGACATGGGAGCACATTACTTTGCGCATACATGGACATACGCCAAATAATGTGCCGCTGTGTCTCACGGGGTCAGCCACTTGAGACGTTTAACCGGACGTCAGCACCAGATATTCATGGGCAAGAGCTCCTTGCGCCTAATGGAAGCATGCGCTCGGGCAGGTCATCGAGCGGAGGTACAAGGGAGCGCGCCGTAAAGA
>ERZ836877.3706-NODE-3706-length-16793-cov-19.839288_pt1 | contig 16793 bp, 16 predicted proteins | sample MGYA00519469_ERZ836877 | MGnify/ENA primary metagenome ERZ836877 (study PRJEB31850, sample SAMEA3708809) | human gut metagenome | biome: human gut; feature: human-associated habitat; material: faeces | place: China | collected 2014 ... | reverse complement strand
ATTTTAACTAAAAAATTGCCGCCCATAATTTAACGTTCATTTTTAAACAACTTCTCAACAACACGACATGGCGCCCGACAGTTCCGAGCCTCGTGTCCTGACAACCCGAAGGGAAATAGCCCGGACTCTAAAGCAAGGTTTTCAAGCGCGCTATCAGCTCCCCGGTATTTTCTGATTCGTCAAACCTGCGGACTACAAGATTACCATCCGCATCGTAAAGCGCCACATGAGGAATCGTCATGATTCCTCTGCTGTTGCCAAAAGTCCGGAACACATCCTTATGCAATTCGCTGCCGGCAATCACATGGCTACCCTTTACTCCGAGTTTCTTCACTATTTTTTCGGCAGCCTTTTTTCCTTCATCCTCTTCATCTATGGATATATACACAAGTTTCAGACCGTTCTCGCCTGCAAACTTGCGGAGTGGTTCCAATTGCGTGAAGCTGGCGCGGCATGGTTCGCACCAACTGGCCCAGACATCTACCAATACCGGCGCACCATTGAAACGCTCAATGAGCGACTTCATGCTCGCCACACTGTCAAGGAACACGATATCGCTATCGTTCGCACCAGAATTTACGGCAATATTCCTCGCCACCGCCTGCTCCAGACGGGGCAACAACGGCGACTCCGGATATCGGCTGCGGAACTCCTCATACAGCTGTGGAATCCCCTCCGCATATCGGTTCTCGTCAACATCGGCAAAGATTATGGATGCCTCGAGGCGTTCGGCATTCAATCCGGAATAGAAACTGCGGTAATAATCCCTCTTAAACCTGTTTATGCCGTCGCGCGTCCGCTCCCCACTAAACTCAGGCACATGCGGGAATACCTGCAGCATGGTCATCGACAAGGCATTCAGGGGATTCTGAAAATCCACCATCCGCTCAAGATCCACCTCCTTGCGCTCCCACTCGTCGAGAAGCGCACTGTCGCCCGCAGTCCTCTCATGGCCGGCTTTTACCTCTCTGAAATATCTATAGGCGTTCAGCATTATTTCCTGACGCAGAACAGGATACAAGCCACAACTGCTTTTAGCGACTATTGCCAGGCTGTCAGCCACACCCATTATCTTTCCATAGACAGACGACGGGATTGAATCATTCCTCAGCCCCATGGGATCTTTCCCCCTCAGATAATCCCAATAAGCCTCATCTATCCGGCGTGCGGCTGCGATAGCCTCCACCTCTTCTTCCGGGAGTGATGAAGAGAATACCTCATCACCGGCTCCGTCGATCGTAAGCGTTTCCCCCTCCTTACGTACCACATACATCGGAAACAACGAGTATCTGCCATCTTTAACATAACGGAACAGCACATACTCCGGATTATCGCCATCGGGAAAAGAGACCTGAAAAGTACTGTCGGCACTGAGTTCCGGCTCCACAGGCCACTGAATCAGCATCCCCCCCTGCGATTCGAAATAGGAGACTTTGCCATCTCCCTGATTTTTCACTGTCACGGTAACTCCGGGACGTACAGCCATAGCCAGAAGCGTGGAGAAGAGGAGCAATGACGCGATGAGAGCTTTCATAAATCAATTTTTCAAGAAATCGTTCTACATACCGCGAATTTAATAAAAATTCCCCAATTCCCCAAGTCCGGCCTCCCCTCATCCATTGAAAGATAAACCGGGACTAAAATCAGCACGACGACTGGATCTACAGTGGCGCCGCGGAACTCCGACAACATCATGACTGGATTATAGCCATCCCCGATCATGGAACCACATGTTTTATCCCACTCTCTTCATCGCGGAGAGGGGGGTATGACGACGCGATTGGCTTATAAAAGTTCGGAGTTGCCGGATATCGGCATAATTAAAAATAAAATACTTCCTGCCGCGAAATGTCAGAGTAAATAATTAAATTTGCAGCGTATTCCGGCTGTAGGGGTTGCCGTGCATACGGCAAAGGAGTCCACAGTGGCGGAAGCATTCGCGATTCAATAAGCTCACAAAAAACCAAAGCAACCGGAAATATGGCGACATCTGTAAGATTAATAAGGCGCTATGTGTGGCTGATCGACACAATCCGCCGCGCCGGCAATATCACATTGGAAGAGATAAACCAGAAGTGGATGGAGGAACGGTCTCTACGCCTGGAAAGCGAAGGCTATATTCCCGAGCGCACGTTCCACCGTCATCGTCTGGCAATTGCCGACATCTTCGGCATCGACATCCAATGCAACAGATACAACGGCAATACTTATTATATCGAAAACGAGGATGCCCTCTCCGAGCCGACGTTCACATCATGGCTCTTCAATGGTTTAGCCATCGACAACCAGTTGTTGGGAAACAGAGATATCGTCAAGCGTATACTGTTTGAAGAGATTCCCGGCGGCATGGATCACATGTCGCCTGCCATTGAGGCTTTGAGCAAAAGCCGCGTGATCCGCATATCTTATCGGCGTTTCAATTTCTCAGAGGCGACAGAACGCTTTGTTGAACCCTACGGCCTGAAACAATCAGGCAGAAGATGGTATCTCGTAGGAAAGATTCAGGGATATGATACCCTTACAGTGTTTGGTCTCGACAGAATAGAATCTCTCAGCATCTCAGACATCACTTTTGAGCCCGACAGATCGATAAATCTAAATGAATTCTTCGATGAGGTCATCGGGGTGAATGTTGACGATGACTACGAAAGCGTAAAGGTTGTCATCAGGGTTTTCGACCGGCAGCGCCCCTACGTTGAGTCTCTTCCTCTCCACCGCTCGCAGCATCTTGTAGCCTACACTACTGATTATTCAGACTATGAGTTGATCCTACGTCCGGAATACGAGTTTCAACGAGAAATATTGCGTCTCGGGCCGGATGTGGAGGTTTTATCCCCCGGTTGGCTGAGGGATGAAATAAAATGGCTGGCGGAGGAAACAGCAAGGAGATATGCAAGGGAAGGATAGGCATCACTCCCCTTTTATTCTGCAAACGCCTTTCTTGAAGTCTATATCGAAACTATGTGAGTAATCAAATTTGCAATTCCCGTCAGAAAAGGATATCGGGAATATGATTGTCTTTGACTCAGGCAAACCCGGATCCATCCATCTGTCGCCCACGTACAGATATGTCGTCCCTTCAGTTCCCTTGACAGTCAGGATAGATGCAGCCTGAGTGTCGTAGGCAATGTCGTCGCCTATCTGGCGCAGCTCGCTCCATCCCGAAGTGAGGGAATCGGAGCACGAAAGCTTGCATGGATTAGGATCCCACCCGGTACAAGCCGACGAAAGCATATAATACATGCCGTCAACCTTAACTATGGCCGGGGCCTCGCGGCTTTGGTATTTGAATAGTTCTGTGTATTCAACGGCTGAAAGATAGTCGTCGGAGAGCTTGAACAGCCCGAGATGCTGGTTCTCCTCAATCGTGGATATGAAATAAGCGGTGCCGTCGTCGTCGACAAACACATTACAGTCGCGAGACTTAACTCCTAACGGACGTCCTCCCCAATGGAACTTATAAGCGCCATTGACGCTGTCGCAATAGAACACTCCGGCCTCCGACGCCCCGTAGTCGGAGCTTTCCCAATGACACCAAACCACATATTTTTTTGTTTTGGCACAATACATCAGCTTTGGCCGCTCTATCATCCTCGTTTTGCCCAATTCCGGATGGGTGACGCCATTCTCGATTATCTTGCGCTCGAATTTCCAGTTGACAAGATCTTTAGACGAGTACATGTTGACATCAGGATTCCATTGCTTAGTGCGGTCTTCGCCGATCATATACCAAGTGTCATCAACCTTGAGAAAACCGGCGCCATGAGCCTGCACATCATTACCGTCGGAATCAATCCACATTTCTCCATTATGGATGGTCACCCAGTCTGAATCATCTGTCGCATGACATGAAAAGGATGCCATGGCAGATATGAGCGCCATGAGACCCAATACATGAGTTTTGGTATTTTTGAATATCATTTGATTTAAGTTTTGTTTGATGCTGCAAATTTAGCTTAAATTCTCCGAAAGTCACGGTTGGGATAGTTCAATGAAGAGGTTAAATCATTCAGAGTGGATAAAAAATAATTCAGATTCAGTTTCCGATATGTCAGGACAGATAAGATGCTTCTGTATAAGCGAACTATTCTGCGATATATAGTCGGCAGCTTATCAATGACTCGCCCTGACGTGACCGGTCACGTTATAAGCCAAAGGCATCTGAATATTTGACATATCCTTTGGGGATATCCTCATCATTATCAAGATCACAAACCATATAATATTCAGCCGGCACATCAAACGGTGATATTATTCCATAATCTGACGCCTTTTCATAGCCGAATTTTGAATAATAATCAGGATTGCCCAAGACGACAGAACAAGAATATCCCATCCGACAAGCCCGCTCATGTGCCGCCGTAACTAATAGTTTTCCAATACCCATTCTTTGCCGGTCGGTTCTGACAGATAGAGGTGCGGGAGCGACAGCCTCTGATTGGCCCACCAATATTCTGCTGAACATTATATGACCGAGAACGATATCGCCGGATACAGCGACAAGTGATAGTTCCGGAATATAATCCGGGGAACGCCTAATCCTCTCAATAAGATTATGCTCATCACCATCACTATGTTCAGCAAGCGCAAATGCTTCCCTGACAAGTTGTCTGATTTGTTGAAAATCTTCTTGTCGTTCCTGCCGTATCTGTATGTCAAGTTGTTGTTTCATCTCACAAAGATAGTGTTTTTTCATGAGATTTCAGTTCCCGCTGTCCTGCATTGTAGGCTAATCTCAGGCTCGCACTGGCGGGACTGGTCAGTTCCATTTTTATAGGGATAGATGGAGAATCGGGTATGGACGACCTGCACCATCCGTTAAATCTTTTGCTGTTATACGGAATCCTTTCGATTTGTAGAAATACAAGGCAGATGAATTCTGTTCGTTTACATCGACTTTTGTCGCACCATGTTGTTTTGCATATTCCATGAGCGCCGACCCATAGCCACGACCGCGACGGTCGTTGTCTATAAAGAGCATTTCTATTGAGTCCGGACTCAATCCTATGAATCCGACATACACTCCATTGTCGGCAATGGCGTATAGATCTATATTAGGGAAATAGTCAGGAATCAAAGCAGCTTTTATCTCATTGAAGTCTTCTTCTTTAAGAAAATCATGCGTAGCAATTACTGAACGCTCCCATATTCCGGCGAGCGTCTCATAATCTTCTTCGGTGCATCTTACTATCTCCATATTGCAAAATTAGCAAATTTTCACGTGATTTCAGTTCCAATATGCTGGCATTCGTTCTGCCGCGAGCGCAATTTTCTGAGCGACGATTTTCAATTCACCGTCATGGGAACTTAGCTCCAGTTATTATGCAGTCATATCAACTCAAGAAGCCTTGCATGCCCGTAATTATTCTATAAATCTTGGGAAGTGGCGAGTCGTGACAATGCTTCCATATAAATAATCGGCATATATTATTGAAGCGTCTATCTCTTTGCCTGCAGGATGATGTCCTGTGGAATGGAGCAGGAATGCCGATTTTGAATTGTCGGTCTTATATTTATCAGAGGAAAGAGACGCAGGCATCCGAACTACACAGGACTATCTTGGTTCATTTGAAAGGGAAGCACGGACAGAGAGCGCAAAGATACTTTCCTCAATCCTGAAGAAAAGTATCTGATCTGGGATTGTAGGGTCTCTCTGTCAAGTTCTTAAATAAAAAACCATTGTAAGATACAAGATTTATGATTAACTTTGCAGCGCTGAACATCGGTTCAGCACACATAAGAAAAAACACGAAAGTGTCTTACTGATTCTCATGGATTGAAGTCTGGAAAACTGTAATCTATGCACAGAGGAAAAGGTAGACACTCTCGCGTCATACATACTATGGCGTGAGAGTATGCTACTTATCTTGTGCAAAGGTTTTCCAGACACCGAATCCAGAAGATAAGCAAGCGGCTCTCACGCTTTCGCATCTAAATATCTTCCGGGAGGGCGGGAAACCTTAAAACAAATATTGCTATGGCAAAATTCATGGGGACTATCGAAGAGTTTATCGCTCTCTTTGGAGGAACACTCCTGACCAAGGCGGTTGAAGCGTACACAAAAGAATATAAAGGAATGGTGGGCGGTTGTCAGCACAAAGGCAAGGACGGAATCGAATGTTCTGATGTGCTACAGACTGCGCACAACCATGAAGCCGGTTATGACCGCAAAGAGATGGCCGTTGAAATCCTCAAAAGCTATGAGAACGCAGCCGGAATCGTTGAGGTTGACATCAATGAATTCCTCCGGAAATATCACGATGCACATCAACCTCTGCACAAGACCGTGAAAATACTTTGTTCAACACATCACAAACATTTTGATAAGGGGACTTATACTAAGTCAAAACCTGAGGATGTGTATCGCTATGGTATGCCGGAAAAGCAGGTAGCAGAGAGAGGTTCATGTCCCCTTGAATTCGTCCCTTCTAAAGAAGCCGTAATCAACGCCATGAAAGAAAACGGTAAGTGTTTTATCCACTATCACATCTTCGGCGGAACGATTGTGACTAAGGAATGGAACAACACCAAGAGTGAAATCACAGGAGAAAACCTCTACAACAATCTCCGCAGCAAGCAGTTTGTCAAGGACTACCGCAACCGCATCGAGAAGATTGTCGTATCCGTTCATGAATATCCCGAAGCATAGTTGTGTATGATGGAAGTGACATTCAAAGGTACTTATCAGCAGAACGGTGTCAAGACCATCAATAGAGTCATAACGTGTTCGGCTGATGAGGCCCGAACGTATACCCAATATATGACAGACCGCCGGCTTCAGGAGGCTTGGATAAAAGCAAACTATCCGGCAGCCCAGACCGGCAAAGGATTCACTCTTACAATAAACACAAAAAAGAAATAATTTAAATTTTAAAGCGAGATTATGAAAAAAAAGCTTTTTAATATTAAAAATAACGGACTTCCTAATGTGTCGGCTGGCAAAGCTAATGATACCCAGGATTTTTTTAATCAAATAATTAAGCCACAATTTGCTAATAAGAAGTTAATTAAAAGGACCCATGACAGTTTGATGGACTACATAAAGCTTTCGGATGCAATTTTTGTTCTAAGATTATACGGTAGTGATTCCAATAAATCCTATGACAATCTTAGACGCGGATTTCTGACTCAATATCCCGATGGCAAAAAAATGGTATTCTGTGATAATACTTTTGCAATGCCTTTTGTGGCAATGAAGATTTCAGGGATAACATATACTTCAGATGAATTAGTTAAGTATATGAACGATTCATCCACGCGCTTTGGTTTTGGAACAACTAAGGAAGAAAAAGAAATTGCATTTTATAACTGGAGTGGAAATGGAATTAATATAAATCTCAATGTGCAGGGATGGTATCTGGCACATATCATACCTGTAGGAAAGGATTTCTTAGGAAAAAATCTAAGTAGATACTTCCCTAATCCCAAGAGAGAGGAGTGGCTTTCCCAAATAAATCATATACGATCTCCCAAAGATGATTTAACCTATGATGAACTTTCCATATTAAAAGCACATTTTCTGCGACTGGTCCATCCATTGAATTCTTTTATAGTCCCTAAACGGAAGTTGCTTGCTTATGACGGCGTTAATATTGGAGAAGAGGCAGAACTAATCAATATTGTACAAAATTATTTAGAAAAAGAATTTCCAGAAGAATTTATTGAACTTAATAAGGTACTTCTCGCATCTGAAAAAAGCTATTCCCACACTTCTACAATTGGAGAAATAATATGGGATCCAAATGAATCAAATATAAAGAAAGAAAAGTCTAAACGTGCACCTTCGAGAAAAGTGCATAGTACAAAAATCGCATCAGCAAACGAAATAAAGGAGATATACGATATCGATTCAGAAGAAAATCTTGAAAATACATTGCGATCTATCGGTAAACAAACTTTTATAAGATTATATCCTCTGCTCAAAAGAAATATTCTAATAACTACGGAAGAAATATATAAATATTTTCCTGAATATAATAGATATACAGTGAATTCCCAAAAGACAAGATTGTCCGGTTCCAGAAATATTTTTTATCGGGGGCTGGAAAAAGAAGCGTTATTCAATATTATAAGCTCACCTCATCTCCCCTCGGATATTAGAAGAGAAGCGCAACAAATGTTTGCTGAACTTTAACATCTCATCATTTTGGAACCTTGTCGAGTTCTTAATTTCACGCGTCGGGAATAAGTCATATCTTTGCAATGTAAAATAATATCGACAATTATGGCACGACAAAAGAAATATCCCGAGGTACCCAATCCTGAAGCGAAGGAAGTCCCTTATGACACAGAGCATTTCATAATGTGGTGTGTGGATGAAGAAGGCATGTCCGAACAGTCTGCATACGTATATGTTTCCCGTATCCGTACTGCCTTTGAAATCGTATTTAATGGTGATTACTCTATATTCGAACTTCTCGCCCAAGCATTTCGTGGATATCTCAGACAATCGGAAATCTGTCTTAAAAATCTTGAGATGGTTTCCGCTCATCTGAAGCATCTTATTGAACTTATGAGCCAGTTGCCGCCAACTGAATTCTTTGAAAAGAAGGGCCTAAGCTACACATCAAAAAACCTTTCGGAATGGGTTAGCGCATTCTTTGCTTATCATCGCTATTATGAATGGCGCATTGATAAACTGAGAGTGGAGCTTGGTCATCCAACCGAAATCGTCGCCACAAAAAAAGAGTTGATGCTTCCTTTAAAAAAGGATTTTTCGGAATATCTCCGGAAAGAGTGTCATTATGCTCCTGCATCAGTGTGGTCTCACGTGACATTCTTGACGAAACTCAAGAATTTATTCTTTTGTTTTTTGTTTGATGAAGATGTGTTTGATGTTATTGCGGAGGATGATGATGATTGGGAATCAACCTCTTCGATGTTGAGAGATATGATAGAATTGGTTGATCTTGAAATAGAGCTTGTTGAGAATGATCTGCCCGATAAAAGATCCGTTGCATTGTCTGTTGCCGATTTGAAACGAGGTCAACAAGCTTTATGCAAATATTACGATTTCCTAAAGTATAGAGTCAAGCAAAAGCATGCTTAAGGCAATATATAAGAATCTGAATTACCGCAATTTTACCCCCTGCGGCCGCATTAGTCGCAGGGGGTGTTGTATAAATACAAATTTAAGCTATGGATGATTCACGCCACAACCCCCTTATTGAACTGCTTGAAAAGCAGTCATATCATGGTTCTATGCCTGATGAAGAAGTTGAATGTATCAAGTATAGTAGATTGGGTGTGTTAAATAGATATGGTATCGAAGTTGATGGATTGGATTTTATTGTAAGTCCTTCGGTTATAACAATAGAAATTACTCTTCCATACAACAAACGGGCATCGAAAATAAGGAAATATGCCAATGATATTGAAAACGATCTTGTCAAACATAGTTTATGTAGAGTAATCATTCCGGTTCCCGGTAAAAATGCTATTGCAGTTGAAGTACCGCGCTCTAAGCGCCGTATGGTATATCTTCGTGAGGTTCTTGAATCCAAGGAATTTCAAGAATCCAAAGCGGAATTACCTATCGCGTTGGGAATATCGACAAAAAATAAGCCTATAATCGCCGATTTATGTAAGATGCCTCACTTATTGATTGGAGGTGCAACCGGCATGGGTAAATCAGTACTTCTAAATTCAATAATAGTTTCATTACTCTTTAGAAAAAGTCCCGAAGAGGTCAAGTTTATGCTTATTGCCCCTAAGATGGTGGACTTAGGGCATTACTCTAAAATAAAAGAACAATATCTCGTAAAAATTGAGGGGATTGACGAGGATATCATCTCATCGCCTGAGCATGTCATAACTGCTTTGAACTCTCTATGTTCGGAAATGGATAGACGTTATGAGCTGCTGAAAAAAACTTTCTGTAGGTCAGATCTGGAGTATAACCAAAAGTTGGAAGAAAAGAAACTATCGACAACACATGGATATAAGCCCATGTCATATATAATAGTTGTAATTGACGAATTTGCAGATTTGATTATTGCGCACGGAAAAGCAATTGAAATTCCTATTGCCCGACTCGCACAAAAGGGTCGTGCCGTAGGGATTCATTTGATTATCACGACACAAAAAACATCATCAGATGTCATTACCGGTATACTTAAAGCCAATTTCCCTGTGAGAATTGCTTTTAAAGTTCAAACTTTTGCAGATAGTAGGACTATTCTTGATATGACTGGAGCACAGTTGTTATTGGATAGGGGCGATATGCTTGTAAGTAATAATGGAGTCAGTTCAAGAGTTCAGGGCGCATTTATTGACGAACCTGAAATTGAAAGAATTTGTGATTGGATTGCACACAACAATTCTGATTATAAGCCTTATATTCTTCCAAATCAATCAAGGCATGAATTTTCTGCACTTGTCAATGATAATGATCCAAACATTGTTTTTGAGCAAATTGGCAAGATGAATGTTTCATCCGATATCGACAATATCATTAACTGGAATGCCTATTATATTTCTGGTGACATCGAAGAAATTAAAAAAATCGCTCGTGCACACGGCATAATAAATATTAGTGTTGAAGATATAATTTGTACTTTGTCAACCGCCAATACAATTTATGTCACATCAGGCGAAGGCATGGGAGCAGATAAGATTGTCACGGCACTAAACCATGCAATCTCCAGATTACCAGTTAAATTGCAAGACATCGAAAAGGTGATTGTCAATGTGTGGGTTAGCGAATGTCACCAGATTTTGATGTCTGAAATCAAAGGGATGGTAAAATATTTCGGATATAAATTCCCCGAAATAGTCCTGATATGGGGCGTTGCCGTAGATTCGGACATAAATGAGGATATAAAGATAACACTAATCGCAGTAAACAGGCACAAGTTATGTTAGGAGCAATCGCAGGAGATATTATTGGCTCTGTGTATGAATTCACAGGACAGAAGCGGTATGATTTTGAAATGCTGCCGAAGGGAAGCAGATTCACTGATGACACGGTGATGACCGTTGCCGTCGCTCATTGGTTGAGCCATTGCGATGAAGAAGGTAATACAAACCATAGTAAAGGCCATTTGGTAAAATGTATGCAGAAGTTGGGTCAGGAATATCCTTTTGCCGGGTATGGTAGTTCATTCAACGCTTGGCTATGGTGTGAGGATCCGCAACCTTACAATAGTTGGGGCAACGGAGCGGCAATGCGCGTGAGCCCGGTCGGACTTTATGCTGAGACTCTTGACGAAGCTCTTGAACTGGCGAAAATATCAGCCGAAGTCTCGCATAATCATCCCGAAGGTATCAAAGGAGCGCAAGCTGTAGCCTCGGCAGTATGGATTGCAAAGCACGGACATACGAAAGATGAAATCCGTGATTACATAACGGAGAAATTCCATTATGATCTTACGCGGACTGTCTATGAAATACGTCCGGGTTATAAATGGGATGTATCGTGTCAAGGGTCCGTTCCGGAGTCAATCATCTGCTTTCTCGAAGGAAAGGACTTCGAGGACGTTATAAGGCTCGCTGTTTCGCTCGGTGGCGATGCAGATACGATGGCATGTATCGCCGGCTCGATAGCAGCCTGCGTCTATCCAATTCCGGAATGTATTGAAAACGAATGTAAAAAGATCTTACCCCCTCTTCTGTATAATTATATGCAGATGTTTGAAGGCTATATCGGGCATGGTCGGGAATTCAACCGGCTGCCTGATTCATTGTAAAACGACTAAATAATAAGTATATGACTTTTGAAGAATTCAAAAAAATGGCCGGTGTCGAGCCTGAACTCAACTGTAAATCCATTTTTAAGGTTGAGATGTTTTTCATCGGATTCTGGGATATGAATGAAAACGGAGAAGAGGTCGATCCTTACACAGAATCTGATTCAATGGATCTTGACGTTCATGTAGTCTATTATTTCTTCACATATGAAGATGCAAAAAGACAAATCCTTTCGGAGCAGTCAAAAAATCCTCGGTCATTTCATTCTGCGCGGATCATTCAGTTGCCGGCGGAAATCGAGAGTCATGAAGGCGAATACCTGTCATTCACCGTTTTTGACAAAAAGGGTGATATCTGCTATCGGTCTAATCTCCCTACGGTCGAATCGTATGGTGATGGAGAAGATGATGTATCTCCTGAATTCTATGGGTATCTCGAAGAGAATATGCCTTTTCATAAGGGCGAAATAGTTGAGGTATTGGATACTGAAGCTGATACCGTTCGACTCGGGATAGTCGCTAAAACTCCCATGAGCCTTGAAGATAATTGGGAACGCAGTAATAAAACCGGCCGTCCGCTTTATGTTCTTGACAGGTTTAAGATAATCACCGATGAAAATGAATCGGAATATTTTAAAACAGACCTTGTTTTCAAACCATCCTTCCCGGTTTCAGATCATATACGGAAGCGTCTTAATAAATGGTATGAAAACAATCCTCATCCCGACTCCACAGACTTTGCGGGACTTCTTGAATTGCTTTAAGGAAATAATTGCGGCTACCGTTAATCAATCATGGAATATCTTGAATATCGAGGTCGTATAGTCTATCCAATAACATCAGAAGACGGCCAAAAGGATTATTACGAACACCTCAATTATTGGAGGGTGTGTTATCAAAACAATAATCCGTTAATTCTTCCCTCACAGGAAGATGTGCAGGAGTATATGCGCCTTCGGGAGATAGAGAATACACTCTATGGCTGCACTGATAAGGAAGCCCGCAAAATGTTACGCCAATTCAGGAAGCATGATTCTCAATATGATTGGCGTCCTCGAAAGTCCGGAGACGATAAGTTTGTCGGTTTGGTTTCACCAACAGGTGAACAGTTATTGCCAAATTCCTTCGCTGATGTATTCACGCAATTTGATGCAATAAACAGTAAGCCGATTTTTGTGCCTGTTTCAAATGGAGAGGCATGGGCGTTGGTGTCGTTATCCAATCCACATATTCTGATGACATGTTTTCAATACAATGCCATCATCCCGGAGAGATGGGAACGACGCCTGTTTTTCGTGCAGGACAAAAAGACAATGAAATGGGGCGCACTCTCGGTCGCATATCCCTTTCTACATGTAAAGTCTTATGGCGATTGCATGCCCTTACTTGAGACACTCATGCCCCCGATTGCGGATGAAATATATGAGGATGAACTGACTACCGAAAATCACCCTACGGCCTTCTTTATGACGCAAAGAGATGGCAAAATCGGGATATTGACTCCCTTTGGCTATTCAGACATTATATATGACTCATACGAGGCAGATAGTGCCAAATGCACATTCCGGTTAATCCGGAATGGCCGCAAGAGGGCGCGCCGCGCAGATTATTGGCATCCGGCTAGTAAACGAAGACATTGTTGAATTTATCATATCGCAAAATATGGAACTGACAGTTGAATATTTGAGGCAGCGACATACCTACTGGATTGAGAGATTAGCCGACGCAGGAATTTGGGAGGCTGACAAATTCAAGCCGGTAGAACTCGTCGTGCGGGAGCGTTGCAAATCCTATGTGGGATTGTTTCACCGCAAGTGGGTCAAAGTTAACGTCCGCCGCCGGTTGCGCGACAGGATCATCATCTATCGCAAGTCGGCGGATATGACTGTGAAGGAGATTGATGACACTCTCGTGCATGAGATGATACATCAATACATATTCCAGAACGATTTGCCGGACACAAGCACACATGGCAGACTGTTCAAGGATTTTATGCAAAGAATCAACGCGGCTTTTCCACATGAACTGAAAATTTCCATTTATGGAGAGTCCCCAATCTTGAAAGGACCGGGCGCAAAAACACATAAGCTGATATTGCTTAGGATGAAGGATGGAGAATGTTACTGCTGCAAAATAAACCCGTCTAAAGTGCCTTTATTTGTAAAATTGATAGAGAAGAATCAATTGGCATGGAAACTTAAAGGCTATCTGCTGTGTGAGTCCAATGATATGTATTTCGATGATTTAGCTGCCTGTCGCAAATACCTGCACGGCCTCCCGATGTCTCTCCCTGAACTCAGGGAACTATGTAAGGAATGTAACATCAAACGGATATGACCTTTGAAGAATTCGAGAAGTTGGCTTTGAATCCGCCATATAATTACGAACCATCTGTATATCGTGTGGATGTTTTCAGGATACTTGGGACAGATAACGGCAAATCCTGTCTCACAATCTATCCGAAAGAAGATCTAAGGGAATGTTTCTCGCGGATTGATTACATTCACGAAAAATCAGATGAAAATGAGCCGGAATATTATCCCGAATACAAAGTCTGTAAGGCACAAAGTTTCTTGATGCCAACTTTTGAAGATGCAAAACGACTTATCCATTCCGAAGAAATATTTAACGACGATTATAGACCTATATACTGCATTCATATATATGAGTTGCCGTTTGGCAAAGATGTGATATCAGATCTCTGCAAACGGGAATGGGTGTTTGACTGCAAAGGAAATCTCTTGGAACAATCTGTCTGCTCTTCACTGATGGAAGATCTTGATAAACCTGAAGGTCACTTCCGGGGTCGCCCGAAAGATTCCATAAGATTCAAACCCGGCGACATCGTGGAGGTTCACGATAAGGGAAACGGAGTTGTCAGCCTCGCGATAGTATTGGCTCTATGCAATGATATTGAAAGTTGCTGGAGTGAATATCAAAAGGTAATCGGAAGTTGTAAAGAAGAAGGTCTTTCAGAAGAAAATGCAGATAATAATTATTGGTTGTATGCTTGCGATGATTGCTATTACGTCGGTTATGACTCAGAACTTGAATACGGCACTTCGTTTCCCTGTACTACCGATGTATTCGCTCCCCGGTTTCCGATTCCGGAGAATCTGAAAAAGCAGTTATTCGATTGCTACAATAATACTCTCGTCAGTTCCTCTAAAAATGTAGTTGAGAATAATTGAAAGACAAAATCTTTATCAATCAATATAAAACAAGAGTCAACCGAAAGAACTTTCTTCCAGGTTGACTCTTATCTTTTGAACAGATGAAACAAGGAATGAGCAAAGTTAGTTAAGTGAGTAAAAAAACTCAATTATATATCTTTAATTTATCTTTTTATTCAATTATCTTATTATTATTTTTAGTTATATTATTAATTTCACTTCACTCACTTATTTAACTATAAATCAATAGATAAAACGTATACTTATTTCCTGATTTTCTTTTTTGATAACTTCTATTCCCTCTATCTCGTTCATGGTAAATGTTGTGAAACAACGGATATTTTTAAAATCGAAAAGTTCAAGTCCGAATTTTGTTTTTTGAAAGGCAATATACTTGTATTTATCACCAAAATATAAGACATCCCCTGTTTTTGCAGAATCCACATACCATATTCCTTCATTGAAATACGTTTGTTTTTGCTCATAAGGTAAGACATTATTCACAATCTTGAATCCGGATTGTTTCTGAAATTGATTCCAATTCTTATATCCGCAAAAATCTGAGAGGACATCTAAATAAATTGAATTAGGGGTATATCTTCTTCTTGCGATTCCATATTTATCTATTCCCCAATATTTTAATAATGCTTTATCTGTTATGGCTGCTCCCTTATAAGAAATGCCGAAACGAAATCCTGATATACGTATCTCTAACTCCTTGAAATCTTCTCTATTATTAAAGTTGAGATCGTAATTCTGCATTTGAACAGCTTCAAACAATTGTTTTAACACGTGTGCATTGATTGGGGTGCATTTGGGCTTATTCATACTGATTCTATTTAACAATAGTTCGTTAAAAAAATATTCATAGGCTAAGCGGCATCAGTCGCCAAGCCAAAGAGTTCTTTGACAAGTTTAGCATTTAAAGTCTTGTACGGGTCTATTCCGCTCAGGTCAAAAAATCTTTTTATGAAATGAGCGTTGACCATCAGAGACTTAATTTGACCGATAGAAAAAGGCATCTTCGTCTGCTTCCTTAGCACCTTGGTGATGTTTACGGCGGCAAGCGAAGCGTTGTAGGCAAAATCCAAAGCCTTTTCATCACGAGCCTGACAGTCGAGCAGACCGGTGAACTGGTGGCCGTCCCTGAAACAGAACTCAATCTGGAACCGTGTCCGGTAAATGTCATAGACATCCTTGCCGCAGACAGATGTGTCGGTTGAGAAATACAGTCGGTGTCCGCCACCGGGCAGATAATGGATTACCAACCGTACTTTCTGCTTCAGCGACTTGCACCATGCGACAAGTTCAAAGGCTTCGCCTTCTTCTGATGCAATATCAAGCCGAGTCATTCTGCTTTTGTCCGGATTGGAGAAGTCTATTTTTCCATCCTTGGTTTTAGGACGTCCTCTTTTGCCGGTACGCGGACCTTTGTAGACATAATGCAATACAGCATTGGAACGCAGACGGCTTATCAGAGAGAACCCGATTTCCTTCAGTCCCTCGACAAACGGCTGTGTGGAGAAAGCGGCATCAGCTACAAGCATTGAAGTGATTTTCAGCAAATCAGTTCTGTACATTTTCAATACTGAAAGATACCATTGGCTGAGAGTCATCTCCTTTTCTTCAAGTTCAGTAGCGTTTAGAGTCTGCACGGCACGGAGCATCATCGCGTCCTTTATGTCAGCATCGATCACGGCGATACCGAGTATCTCAAGGCCATGCTTGACAGCCGAGGCGCAGCCTGACCAGAAGCGACCGATATGGTCTGTCTTTTTGCCCGCTTTGGATACATAGCTCGGATCGATGGCAATAGCCAGTCGTTTCATGCCGTACTGGAAACGGTCGGCAGCGAGGTTCATGTTGAAGCATAGCCAGTCGAAATCCTTACGGAAAGTCTGACGGTATCGCTGTTCACCTCGTCGTCCGTAGC
>ERZ836877.3702-NODE-3702-length-16805-cov-2.532955_pt1 | contig 16805 bp, 11 predicted proteins | sample MGYA00519469_ERZ836877 | MGnify/ENA primary metagenome ERZ836877 (study PRJEB31850, sample SAMEA3708809) | human gut metagenome | biome: human gut; feature: human-associated habitat; material: faeces | place: China | collected 2014 ... | reverse complement strand
TGATGAAAGAAACCAAGACACTCGGGGGAAAAGTCGTTGTGCTGCGAAATGAGACGATGATCCACGGCGTTGCAGTTGTGACACATGAGGAGGATCGATATGAGGTACAGGAAATGATCTGTGCGCCGGAAGATGCGGCTAAAGCAGCAGAATCTTTATGCTATTATCTGGGAGTGACCGACGACGAAGCGGTTTTGTTCGAAGATGGATATTTTTTACAAAATTTAATGGGCGAAGGCATCACGATTCGTATGACGGAAAAGCCGTATATTATGGCGAGGGCACTTGTGGAGGACGGAGATGCCGGAAAATTAAAATGGTATATTAACGATATCACATAGGAAAGAGGAAAAATCATGGAAAATCAGGAAAATGAACTGCGGCTGGAAGGCCGGCACAGCGTAATGGAGGCGTTTCGCGCAGGAAAATTGATCGAGAGACTATTCGTGCTTAAAGGATGTCAGGACGGACCGGTGCTGAGCATTCTCCGCGAGGCAAAAAAAGCCGGAGTTTTGGTGGATTTTGTGCCCAAAGAACGCTTGGATCATATGAGTGAGTCGGGGAAACATCAGGGAGTTGTGGCGAACTTGTCAGCATTCCACTACAGTACGGTGGAAGATATGTTTGCATTGGCGGAAAAACGGGGCGAAGATCCCTTTTTCTTCCTGTTGGATGGGATTGAAGATCCACATAACCTCGGAGCGATCATCCGAACCGCAAACCTTGCCGGCGCACATGGTGTGATCATTCCGAAGCGCCGCGCGGTAGGCTTGACTGCGACGGTAGTAAAAGCTTCTGCGGGAGCCATTCATTATACGCCGGTGGCAAAAGTTACCAATCTTTCCGCTGAGATGGAAAAATTGAAAGAGCGCGGATTGTGGTTTGTGTGCGCGGATATGGACGGCGAGATCATGTACCGCAATAACCTCAAAGGACCGATTGGGCTTGTGATCGGAAATGAGGGAGCCGGCGTGTCACAGCTTGTCCGAAAACACTGCGATTACGTGGCAAGCATTCCGATGGCAGGGGACATCGATTCTCTGAACGCCTCCGTGGCGGCCGGGGTACTTGCTTATGAGATCGTGCGTCAAAGAAAGGGTTTTTAACAGAAAATGGAAATAAGTGGATTCGAAACACTTACCGACGAGGAAATCATCCGCCGCGTGCGTGGGGGAGAAAAAGAAGGAACCGATTATCTGCTTGAAAAATACAAAAATCTCGTGCGGAAAAAAGCGCGGGCGTTGTATCTGATTGGCGGCGACAATGACGATCTGATTCAGGAAGGCATGATCGGACTTTACAAAGCCATACGTGATTATGATGTGGAAAAAGAGACCGTATTCCGTAGTTTTGCGAGTGTCTGTATTGACCGCCAGCTTTACAATGCCGTAAAAGGGGCAAACCGCCTTAAAAATTCGCCGCTTAACACGTACATTTCGCTTGATATTCCGGTGGAAGCGCGTGGAAATGAGGAAAAGGGGGCAGCGACACTTGGTGAAATGCTTGAATGGGTCGGTGTGTCCAATCCCGAAGATATTTTGATCGACCGGGAACGTGTGGGAAAGATTGAGCAATACATCCGCCAGAACCTCAGTGAGTTTGAGCAGAAAGTGGTCAATCTTTACGTCGACGGCATGGATTACCAGCAGATTGCAAAAGAACTGGAAAAAAACCCTAAATCTATTGACAATGCCCTTCAGCGCATCAAGAAAAAACTTATGGCATTTTGGTAAGTTTTTGTTGACAGAATCAACATACTTTGATAGAATAGTCCATGGATTGTTATAAATGATTCAGCTGGCGTGGCACAGTCGGTAGCGCACTTCATTGGTAGTGAAGAGGTCACGGGTTCGATTCCCGTCGCTAGCTTTAGAGAGAGGAAATGAATGGTTGCAAGCCTGTCATTTCCTTTTTGTTTTATAAGGGATTAGGATTTACACGGAGGAAACGCCTATGAAGGGAACCGCATTACGAAGCCGGTGGGAGATCGTCTCGTCGCATATATTTACATACTTCAACTTTTTGAACCTTGTGCTGGCAGGGCTCATTCTGGTGTCCGGTCAATACAAAAATATGCTGTTTATGGGGATCGTTATTACCAATGCTGTGATCGGAATCGGACAGGAATTAAAGGTAAAACGAATCATAGACGCATTGTCGGTTGTTACGGCGACAAAAGCAAGAAGATATGAGAATGGGGAAATTTGCAAATGCGACATCGAACTTCTGCAGGAGGGTGACACCGTGCAGTTTTTGCTGGGGGATCAGATTCCGGTGGACTGTGAAATCTTGGAAACAGATGGGATGGAAGTCAATGAATCACTTTTAACGGGAGAATCCCTTGCTGTTCAGAAGAGAAAAGGTGACTTTGTGTACTCAGGAAGCGATGTGGTGGCAGGAAGTGCGGTCGCCAAAGTGTTACATACGGGAGAAGAAAATTATGCGACGCAGCTTGTAAAAAAGGCAAAGACCAAACGGCGTGCGACCTCGGAAATGCAGGATGCGATCGGAAAAATTATTAAATATGTAAGTTATGCGCTCATTCCGATCGGTCTGCTTCTCTTTTTTATTCAGCGCTACTCCGCCGGCAATACGTTATCCGATTCTATCGTAAATATGGTAGCCGGTGTGATCGGAATGATTCCGGAAGGCCTTGTCCTTCTTACCAGTATTTCTTTTATTCTCGGTGTGGGCCGTCTGGCAAAGAAAAATGCATTGGTACAGGAAATGGAAGCCATCGAAGCACTTGCGAGAGTGGATGTTTTGTGCCTCGATAAGACGGGGACGATCACGACAGGAGATCTGCAGGTAGAAGAACTTGTACCGTTGTCCGAAGAAAAAGACATGAAAGAAATTCTGGGCATTCTTGCCTATGCGTTCGAAGAGACCAATGCGACGACAGACGCGCTGCGGAGATATTTTCCGGAGACAAAAGGGGCATCGGTTACCGAAAAGGTACCATTTAGCTCCAGCCGCAAGCATATGCGTGTAACGATTGCGGGAAAAGGGGATTATCGACTGGGTGCCCCGGAATATCTGACAGAAAATGGGACAATTCTTGCCCGCGCAGAAGTGTACGCGGCAGAGGGAATGCGCGTCCTCCTTTTGACACACGATAAAAAAGAAGTGGGATTTGTCGTTTTGTCTGATATCATCAAAGAAGATGCAGCAGAGACATTTGCCTTTTTCCGCGATAAAAATGTTCAGATCAAGATTTTGTCCGGTGACAATCCATTGACGGTTTCCGTCGTGGGTGTGCGTGCAGGGCTGCCGGAAGCGAAACATTATATTGACGCCAGAGAACTCCCGGAAGAGGAGGAAGAACTGCAGAAGATCATTGGAAAATATACGGTGTTTGGACGCGTGAGCCCGGAGAAAAAGCAGGCGATCGTAAAAGCGCTGGAAGCAGAGGGCAATGTGACCGGAATGGTTGGCGATGGTGTGAATGATGTTCTGGCCCTGAAAGATGCGGATTGTGGTATCGCTATGGCGGCGGGAAGTGATGCGGCAAAGCAGATTGCGCATATCGTGCTGCTGGATTCCGATTTTGCCTCGATGAAACAGATCGTGGGGGAAGGACGAACAATCATTTCCAACATTGAGCGTGTAAGCGCATTGTATCTCACGAAAACGATATATTCCATCCTTTTGTGTATTATTTATATTATATTGAGAAAATCCTACCCGTTTATTCCGATCCAGCTCAGTCTGATCGGAGGGACCGCCATCGGAATTCCGAGCTTTGTACTTGCTTTGGAACATCATGAAGAGACGATACCAAAAGGGTTTCTGCGAAATGTCCTGCGCGTTTCCTTGCCGGCGGCAATTTGTATGGTAGGAAGTCTGGTTGCGATTACATTGGTGGGAGAATGGTTTTCGTTATCAGAACTGATTTTATCGACGATGCATCTGATCGCGGGAGGAATTGTAAGTTTTGGAGTGCTTCTGGCAGTTTGTATCCCGATGAGCAGAGTACGATTTGCACTCTGCCTTACGGTGATCGGCATATTTGTCGGCACAATCCTTTTGTTCCCGGGATTTTTCGGTGTGGCACCGATCATGCATCTGATTATGACTCTTTTATAGACTCCAATCCCCGGTGGACGAGTTCCAGGGCGCGTGTCATTTGACCGGAGAGATAGAGGTAGCCGATCAATGCTTCAAAACCGGTCGCGGTGTGGTAATCATGAAGATTGGCATTTTTTGCGACCGAATGCGGCTTGGCATTGCGTCCCCTTTTATAATAGGAAAGTTCTTCTTCTGTCAAATGGTCCTCGATGGCAGCGAGAAGATCTGCCTGCGCCTTGGCATTCACAAGTTTACTGGAACGAAGGTGCAGTTTTTTTACAGTTCCGGATTTTTCTTCTACGATCAAGGTCCTTATAATGATCTCAAAAACAGCATCCCCGATATAAGCGAGCGTCAAAGGCGCATACAGGTTTATGTTCTTGGATTCCAGGGAAAATGTATCGTGGATGGCTTCCAATAATGAATTGTCCATAAGTAAAAACTCCTTTGGTAAAATGGTATATTCTGATTTTATATCCAATCCTATCCCAACGTCAAGAAAAAAGAATAAAAATCGCCATAATGCTGACAAAAATATTTCATATATTAAAAATAATAGAAAGAGTTTAGATGCATCTGACTTTCTGCCGGGCAAAAACATGTAAGATATGAACAAATTGTAAAAAAAACAAGAAAAAAATCTAGTTATAATTTTTACAAAATTTAAAAACACCCTTGCATATTATGTCGGGTAGTGTTATAATCGACTTAAATATCATTGTGGATGTATTGGAGTTTTTCTGCAATGAAACACAAAACAATTTAGGAGGTATTACGATGAGACAAATCGGTACACAGTCAGCCAAGTATTTCAGAAGATTTGTGACAGCGATGCTCGTATTCGCGATGGTAATCACATCTTTGACTGTATCTTCCGTTGACTCTCAGGCGGCTAAAAAAGTGAAAAAAGTCACCATAGGGGTCAAAGTTGGAGGATCAGGAATCCTTGTGCTGAAAAAAGGACAGTCAAAGAAACTGAAGGTTTCTGTGACACCTAAAAAAGCAAGTAAAAAGGTTACATACAAATCAAGCAAAGCTTCTATCGTAAGCGTAAGTTCAAAAGGTGTTGTTAAGGCACGCAAGAGCAAAGGTTCTGCGAAGATTACAGTAACATCCAAGCAGAATGCAAAGAAAAAAGCTACGATCAAAGTCAAGATTGGTACTCCTGTAAAGAAAGTTGCTATCTCCAAGAACGCAACTTCCACATGGTCAAGTGCTAACTACAAGATTGTAGAAAAGAATGGACAGAAAACGAAAGTTTATCCTAAATATACGGACAAACTGAAAGCCGTAAAGAACACCTTTACCATTATGAATGGTCGTAACATGGTGATCAAAGCTTCCGTTTCTCCGAAAAAAGCAACACGTAAATCTTTGAAATGGTCCACAAACAAAGGATCCATCCTCAAAGTAGTAGGAAATGGTACGAAAGCAACCGTTATCGCCCGTAAAGTTGGTAAAGCCAATGTTATTGCACGGGCTACTGACGGAAGCGGTAAAAAAGCTGTTGTAAAAGTAAATGTTGTTAAGTTTAAGAGCGATAAGACACCAGCTCCGACACCTACACCGGATACGAGAAAGAAAACACTCGTAGAAGATTTCGAAAGTTATCCTGTAGGAACAGAGTGGAAATACACTTCCGCAGACAAGAACTCCGGTACGATGAAAGTAGTACAGGATCCGGAAGATGCTTCTAACAAATGTTTGGAAGTTGATTTGAATGGTACAGAAGCAGCATATGACTTCGCTCCTATCTTTAACATTGATCTTTCTAAATTGAAAGATACAAGCGGAAAAACAATGGGAAGCTTTAGTGGTGCTTCTGCTGACCTTCGTGTAGTATCTACATCCAGTGATGTTACTTACAAATCAATTTATGTATATTTGGATCAGTATGGCAAAATGAACAAAAAAGATAAGTTCGCTGCCGATGCAAATAAATCCGCTTCTGCTCATGTTAATAACAAGGGCGAAAAAGTAGCAGCAGGTGCTGCTGATGAAGACACCACACTTCGTTTCGGTATCAATAACCCTATGGGAACCGGTACAAAAGCAGATTATGGTGTAAAACTTTTCAATGGTAACGAATCCAAAGAAAATGGTGCATACTTCCCAGGCTATCATGATAACACATGGAAACCGGCCGAAGCAAACACGCATTATGCAAAAGATTCTTGTACAACAGGATTCAAAGAGAAGGAAGCAGACGGAAAAGTAGGATTTGCTAACCGTTCTGTAAACTTTGATACAACATTTATCAATGATTTGGATGCTACTTTGGTAAATCAGACAAAATTCGACCTCGTATGGGGAAGTACTTACCAGGGAAATCCAACAGATGCTACAAACAACATGCACACTACATGGTATATCGATAACTTGAGTTTGATCGAGGAAGATATTCCGATAACAGACTTCAAGATTTCTCTTGAAGAAAGTAAAGATGTAACAACCGGTCGTGTTGCTAACGGTGGTAATGCTCAGATTTACACAACTTACACACCGGCAAACACAACTCAGAAAGGTCTTACATGGACTACAACAAACGATAAGGTAACTGTAAATGCAAGTGGTAAAGTATCTGTAGCAGATGACTTTGTATTCCCGGCAGGACAGTCAGAAGTAAAAGTAACAGTAACCGCTACTTCAAAATACAAGGCAGCACTCAGCAAGAGTATCGAACTTACTGTATACAAAGCAGCAGAGGCTCAGGATATTACGATATCCGGTAAAGATCTTGCCGGTATGCTTGTAAAAGACTGGTCAGACGCTGAAGTCGAAACTGCTTTGGTTGAATCCGGTTCCGGTGAGAACAAGGAAATGGTAGAAGTTATGGATATGAGATTTACAAAGAATAACTTACGTAACTTCTTCAAACTTCCGGAAAACATCGATCTTTCTCAGTATGAGAGAATCGTTATTACCGGAAATGCATGGGGACAGATGAACTTCGATACTTGGGATGCCGGATTTACACATGATACGGAAAATGACAGCGAATGGTATAAGAAATCATCCGTAAGCAGTTATCCGTTCTTTGAGGGGGCTCATCCATATCGTCCACAGCGTGAAGATGTTAAAGTGGAAGATTTCTTGAAGAAATATCCGGAAATCGACAAAGCAAAATATATCGATGGAAATACAAATATCAAAGATGGTGTGATTCCTAAGGGAACTTCCATCGGACCAAGAGGCGTAGAACCTTGTGAGATCGATATTGAAGACAGTATGCAGAATGACTACTCTAACACAGGCTATGTATCTCTTGGAACAAACAAGCCATTGGTAGAATGGGATGAGACAGATGATGATGGAAATATCACAGCAGAATTCCATTACTATATCTACTCCATCAAGTTTGTGACAAAGACAACAGCAAAAGCAGAAGAGGCTGCAGAAAAAGCAGCACAGGCTGCAAAATAATTCTGTAATAATAATCCTTGGTTTTGAGGGCGGTACGGATGTAATACCTGGCATCCGTAAGCCCTCTCTACCACCCAGACAGGGTGGGGGAACCTCAGGGGATATTATTAAATAAATAAAAAAATGGAGGTAAGAGTTTTGAAAAAGAATTTCAAAAGAACTTTAGCAAAAGTTATGGCAGTTGCTTTGACCGTATCTATGGTTGGCGTTGCTTCTACAGATGCAGACGCAGCTAAGAAGATCAAACTTTCACGCAAATCCATCTCCGTAGCTAAAGGAGCAACCAAAAAAGTAACTATCAAAAACGTAAAAGCCAAAAAGGTGAAAAAACTTACAGTAAAGAGCAAAAACAAAAAGATCGCTACTGTAAAGAAAGCCGGAAAAACTGCATTCAAAGTAACAGGTAAGAAAGCAGGAAAATCCACAAAAGTAACTGTAAAAGTAAAAGTTGGCAAGAAGACTACAAAGCTTACTTTGAAAGTGAAAGTAACAAAGGCAGCTAAGAAAGTAGTTCCTACAACAGCACCTACGACTGCACCTACAGTAGCTCCAACTGCTGCAGCAAGTGCTACACCAGCAGCTACAGCTAAAGCAAGTGCTGCACCAAAAACTACTCCTACTGCTACACCACCAGCTAAACCAGATGAGTCAGCTACACCAACACCAACACCTGTAGCACCAACACAGCCACCTAAACCAACATCTCCTGCAAAACAGATGCCTGAGTTGAATCTTCGTGAAGAAGCAGCTACAGAGTGGACTACAGCAGGTGGTTATGGTACAGCAATTTTTAAAACAGATGACACTGTAGAATTCAGCAGCCAGCCATGGGCAGCTGAAGGAAGCTGCTACAACAATGGTATCGCTTGGTACATCGATGCAGCTAAAAAAGGTAAAGTAGATCTTTCTGCTTATACTGATCTTGAGCTTACAATCAAGACAGATGCTGAAATCAAGTTCATGACTTGGGGCGGTTCTGCAGATGCTAAAAGTTTCTGGGATAAGAACGATACTTGGGGCGGAGCTTCCAAGACAGTAGAAAACGCTGACGGTTCTAAGACAATTACTTATAACCTTGAGAAGATTTTTGGTAGTGCAACAAAGGTTAAAAAAGCAGTTGCAGTTGGATTTACTTTGAAATCTGATAAAGATGGAGACGACAATGCATTCGCAGCTAGAACAGCTACTATTTACGGAATCAAATTCGTAAACAATGGTGGTGCTGGTACAGACACAAATAATACAGACACAAATAATACAGACACAAACAACGTAGATACAAATAATACAGATACAAACAATACAGACAAACCGGCACCTACAAAAGCTCCTATTCCAGACGTAGCTGGTAAAAAAGTCAATGTTAAAGCTTCATACGATGCTGCATTCTCTGATAACGATATCACTGAATTAGAGGATGGTAATATCAAATTGAACTTGAGCGGTAAAAATAACCGTGTATGGTTCAAACTTGGTGAAGAAATTGATTTGAATGATTATTCAGCTATTAAAGTTGTATTCGCTAATGCTCCTCAGCAGATGACAATTTCTGTATTTGAAGGAAGCGAGACAAAAGGAGATAACTGGTGGAATAACGCAGTAGCAAATGCATATCCATGCTATGGCGGAAGTGCATCCGAACGTTCAGAGGACGGCGGCGTTGCCGTAAGAGGTCCGGAAGTTGGTACTATCGATCTTACTGGAAAAACCTTTACTTCAAAAGGTGGATTCATTACCGTAGCACCAAACGCAGCAACCGGTATCGCTAGCGATGCAGTATTGAACGAAGATGGCGATCTTGATTTTGCAAAGAATGATTTCACTATTGCATCTATCGTACTTGTTAAAAAATAATTATTGATTTAATTATTGAATTTCAAAGGTGTACATCTTTCCATAAGATGTGCACCTTTTTTAAAACAAAGGTAATTTACAAAATGGAGGTATTAAAGTATGCGAAAAAACATCAAAAGTATTTTAGCAAAAACACTTGCTGTTACTCTTGTGGTTTCCATGGCCGGTGTTTCTGCACCAAATGCAGATGCCGCAAAGAAACCTAGGCTTAGCACAAAAAAAGTAACTGTGACAGCGGGTAAATCGAAAAAGGTTAAGATTAAAAATGTAAAAGCAAAAAAAGTAAAGAAATTGACGGTTAGTACGAACAAGAAAAAAATTGTGACCGTAAAGAAAAATGGAAAAACCGCTTTTACGATTAAAGGTATTAAAGCAGGATCTGCGAAAGTAACTGCTAAGGTAAAAGTTGGTAAAAAGACAACAAAACTGACCGTAAACGTAAAAGTAAAGAAAGCGGCAAAGGTAACAGTAACACCGGCTCCAACGACAGCACCGACGGCAACACCGACGGCAGCTATTACTCAGGCACCGGCGACAGCACCAGCAGCTACACCGACGGTTGATCCGAAACCGACGAAACGTCCGGGGTTAGCAGATAGCAATCAGGAAGCACGTCCGAGTGGAGAGCCTTTGATCGAAAAAACATTTGATTTTGAAAATGGTTCTGATGATTGGTTTGCTCGTTGTGCAGATGATCATGTTTGCAAAATTGAAACGTCTGATGAAACTCGTCCGGGAAGTACCGGTAAGAAGTCTATGCGAATTTTCCGTGATAAAGATAAAGAAGGATTGTATCATGCATGGAATGGCGCAGGATATGACCTTTCTGCCGTGGGTACATTGGGTGCTACCTACACCGCGGATTTCTGGGCTAAGATTTCCAGTGATGAATCCGAGGATCTTGATGGCGATGAAGTAAAGATGCGTTTTTCAGGTGCAAAGAAAGTAACCAGTGATGCGGAAGAAGTGTATGAAAACTATCCGGCAGATACAGATTATATGCTTTCTGCAGATGAGTGGAGACACTTCACCATTTCTTTTGTAGCTCCGGCGACATTCTATAGCTACATGATCTACTTTGAGACAAACGGTGGTGGAAAATATGATATCGTGGTAGACGATTTCACATTGACAAGAACTTCCGCTCCGGCAGGACCGGATCTGACACTTGCCAGTATCAAAGATACTTATGCACCGTATATCGGTACGATGGGAACTGCCCTTACGTATTCTGATCTTTTGAATGAGAATACATTGAATTTTGTAAAACATCATTTCAATAGTATTACACTTGGAAATGAGATGAAAGCAGATGCTATGATCAGCAATAGTGAGACATTGCTTGCAAGTGAATCCGGATATATCCTTCCTGCAAACTATGGCGACTACGCTGAGAATAAGGATAAAGATGGTAACGTGATCGTTCCGAAACTTACGATGGACGTTGTAGATAAAGTGTTGAAAATCTGCAAAGAGAATGGTCTTAAAGTACGTGTTCATATGCCTATGTGGCACCAGCAGATGCCAAAAGCATTTTTCTGTGAAGGATTTAATCCGGATGGCAAATTGGTAACAGATAAGAATGTTATCCTTGCTCGTGAAGAAATGTTTATTCGCACGGCATATCAGTATTATTTGACAAGCCAGTACGCAGATGTTATCTATGCATTTGACGTAGTAAACGAGTATACACATATGAGTAATGAAGGCGGCCAGGTAGGAAGCGAAAACTGGTGGAAATACTCTTTTGGTATAGTTATGAAGACAGACTGTGAATATGTAAAGAAAGCATTTGTTTGGGCGTATGATGTGCTTCAGCTTTGTGACCGTACAGACATCTCTCTGATTTACAATGATTATAACACATATGATCCTAAGACAACCGCTCAGATCATCGAATTGATCAACAACATCAATAAAGTTGATGATGTGAACAAAGTTGGAAAAATCTGTGCCGGAATCGGTATGCAGAGCCATTTGAATGATGAACTCGGATCTGTTGATAACTACAAAGAAGCAATTGAAAAATTTGCAGCACAGGGTTACGAGATTCAGATCACTGAGCTTGATATTACAAACAACGGTAAGATTGATAGTACTACGACAGAAGAAGAGAAGCAGACTATTTATGAAGCTGGTGCGAAAGCATATGGTCAGATCATGAATGCGATTCTTGAAGAAAAAGCCAAAGGTGCTAACATCACCGCAGTAGTTATCTGGGGAATGACAGACAGTACATCTTGGAGATCCGACCGTTCTCCATTGCTCTTCGGTACTGACATCGCAGACAAGAAACCTGCCTTTGATGCCGTTATCGACGTAGCAAAGAACTTTAAAGCAAGCAAATAATTTGAAATTCTTATAAGAAATTCTACCTGATAGAATACAGACAACCCAAATGGTATGTGGATATCATTTGGGTTGTTTTTCTTTTTTGCGATAAACACTTCATCCGGTGATGGAGTTCTGTTTGAAAATATCCGTCCAAACTAAAATGTGATTTTATTATAGCCGGAATCGTGCGATCGGGCGTCGTGTGTCGTCGTCATGCGAATGATTTAAACCTCTTTTACCCTTGCTATACAGAAAATATTTACTATATAATAAGGAAGAAGCGTTCGAAGGATTAGATTCTCTGAAGGTAAAAATCGGAACCGGCAGCGTGATCTGTATGGCAGGTGACTTATCCCGGATAACTATTGCAGGCGGAATAAATGTTGTTGCATAGACGAAAATGTGGTATTATATGATTAGTGAGCAAATCTGGAAGACGAGCGTATTGAACAATTTTCAGATATATGGTATACTTATAGAAACTATACATAAAAAGGATAGCGCAAATGGGACAGATTAAGGTATTACAGACGAATAAGTTATATTATCCGGTAACCGGAGGGATTGAGAGAGTTGTACAGCAGCTGGCAGAAGGATTGTCAGATAAAACGGATACAACTGTTTTGGTGTGCCAGAAAGAAGGAAAGGCAGTACACGAGAACATAAATGGGGTGCCGGTGATTCGGTGCAGAACGTTGTGTCATATTTCTTCGCTGCCTATTTCTTTGTCTTATGTGTGGTGTTTCAAGAAAGAAGCACGGAAAAATGATATTGTGCACATACATATGCCGTTCCCGCTGGGGGATCTTGCCTGTTTGTTATCCGGATATAAAGGGAAAGTTATATTGTGGTGGCATAGTGATATTGTGAGACAAAAACGAATGATGTTTTTTTATCGTCCGTTGATGAACTGGCTTTTGCGACGCGCAGATGTGATCGTGGTGGCGACAGAAGGACATATTAAGGGATCCAAATATTTAAAACCCTATTCGGATAAATGCACGATCATACCATATGGTGTGGATTGGCACATTAAAAAAACGGCGGACGACTGGCTCGCAAAAGAGAAAAAAAAGTCAGAGAAAGAATGTGTTCGTTTTTTGTTTGTGGGGCGGCTGGTATATTATAAGGGTGTCAAAAATCTGTTAGAGGCTTATTCTGAACTGGTGTCAAAAGAACCGGATTTAAAAGAGAAGATGACTCTTGACATCGTCGGAAGCGGACCTTTGGAAAAAGAATTACATGAGTATGTCAGGGAGACTGGATTACAGGATAGAATTTTTTTTCATACAAAGGTGACAGATGCACAGTTAATGGAATTTTATAAGAAGTGTGATGTTTTTGTACTTCCGTCTCAGCGGCGAAGTGAGGCATTTGGACTGGTTCAGATTGAGGCGATGGTATTTGGAAAACCGGTTATCAATACGAATCTTCCGAGCGGAGTGCCTTATGTCAGCCGGGATGGGGTAACCGGATTGACGGTTGAACCGTCAGATATAGAAGGATTAGCGCAGGCATTAAAAAAAATGACGATAGATAAGGAATGCCGTACCCGTATGGGAAAGGCGGCGCGGCAGCGTGTGGAAAAAGAATATACGATGGAGAAGATGCTTCAAAAGACGTATGATCTTTATGAAAAATTAGTGAGAGAGGGATAAACGATGAAAATTGCATTTGATGGGCAGCCGCTTTTGAATGCCAATAAAACAGGAATTGCCTATTATGAAGATGGCCTGGTAAAGGGAATGCTCAAATATTATCCGGAAAATGAATATCAGCTGGATGTGTTTACGTTTCGTGGACGGGAAGAAAAAATACAGTATCTGGAAGAATATGGTGAATTCATAACGAAAAACGAGTGCACACATTTTCCGGGAAGTTTATTCCGTATGCTATCGATGTTTTTCCCAATTCCATATTCGTTGTTTTTTCGGAGAAAAAGTGATATTACACATTTTTGTAATTATGTAATCCCTTTTGGAGTGCGCGGAAAAAAGATTGTTACGGTTCATGATCTGGCATTTCGGGAATATCCGGAAACGATACGTAAGCGTACATTACTTATGTTGAAAAGCAGTTTGAAGCGATCTATCCGGCGGGCAGATGCAATACTTGCAGATTCTGAATTTACGAAACAGGAAATTTTAAAATATTACAATGTACCGGAAGAAAAGATTTATGTTGTGCCATGTGGAATTGATACAAATAAATTTTATCCGATTGAGGATCAGGCGGAGATTGAACGTACAAAAGAAAAGTATGGGATTCATGGAGAATATTATCTGTATCTTGGCACATTAGAGCCGAGAAAGAATATAGAGGGGATTCTGGAAGCTTATGGGAAGTTAAAGAAGGATTCTGAAGAACCGATTCCGAAAATGGTAATAGCCGGAGGAAAAGGTTGGTTATTTGATAGTATTTTTGAAAAAGTAAAAAAGCAGAACCTGGAAGAAGATGTAATTTTTACCGGTTATGTAGATGAAACAGATAAAGTTCAATTGTTAAATGGGGCAATGGCATTTTGTTTTCCTTCTTTTTATGAAGGCTTTGGTATGCCGCCGATGGAGGCGATGGCGTGCGGAACTGCGGTGATCACCTCGAATGGAAATTCTCTTTTTGAAGTGACGGGAGAGGCTGCTATTCATGTTGAGCCGACAGACATATCTCAGATCAGCGAAGCACTGCGAAGAGTGTGGAAAGACGAAGTTTATCGGAAAGAATTAGAGGAAAAAGGATTTGAGCAGGTGAAAATGTATTCTTGGAAAAAGGCAGTAGATGCATTGTATAAAGTGTATGAAGATGTGGCGAAATAATGAAGAAGGAGATGGCTGGCAGTGTTTAAGACGATACATGAAATATATGAATATCGAACCATGATCTCAAGTTTAATACGACGAGATCTTAGGGGAAGATATAAAGGCTCTGTTTTGGGGTTTGCTTGGACTTTTTTAAATCCGTTGCTGCAACTGGTGGTATACACATTGGTATTTTCTACTATTATGAGAGCGGGGATTGAAGATTATTATTTGTTTTTATTTGTTGCACTGATACCATGGATATTTTTTAGTGGATCCATTTCAGCAGGTGCAAGTTGTGTGATCGCGCAAAAAGAAATGGTAAAGAAAATCTATTTTCCGCGTGAAGTTTTACCAATCGCACATGTCACCTGCCAATTGGTCAATATGCTGTTGAGCTTTATTGTTGTGTTTGCGGTGCTAATCTTTTCGGGAAAAGGGGTTTCTGTCAGGGCCTTGTTATATCTGCCGATTGTTATTGTTGCAGAGTATCTTTTAGCGATAAGTATAACGATGATTGTTTCCGCAGTTACGGTTTATTTACGGGATTTGGAACATATCCTGGCAATATTTACGATGGCATGGCAGTTTTTATCACCTGTTATGTATTCTGTGGATATGGTTCCGGATCAGTTAAAAAAGTTATTCTATATGAATCCGATGACTCCGATCATTGTTGCCTATCGTGATATCTTTTATTATAAAAGAGAGCCGGAACTTGGAACACTGATGCATGGTGGGATTGTTAGTATCGTTTTGTTGATTATTGGCTGTTTTGTGTTTGGAAGACTCAAAAGGCATTTTGCGGAGGAAATGTAATGCAGGAAGAGTATGCAATTGAAGTAAAAAATATTACGAAAAGTTTCAAAGTATACCTTGATAAAGGGAATACTATGAAAGAGAAAATACTTTTTAAAAAGCGAAGACGTTATGAGGAAAGAAAAGTTTTGCAGGGAATTTCTTTTCAGGTTAAAAAGGGAGAAGCAATTGGTCTGGTAGGTCATAATGGCTGTGGAAAAAGTACGACATTGAAACTCCTGACACGTATTATGTATCCGGACAGCGGGGAGATTGTGATGCGTGGACGCGTATCAAGTCTGATTGAATTAGGGGCAGGATTTCACCCGGACATGAGTGGAAGAGAGAATATTTATATCAATGCATCGATTTTTGGACTTACCAGAAAAGAAATTGACGAACGTCTGCAGGAAATTATTGACTTTTCGGAATTGGAGCAGTTTATCGATAATCCTGTTCGTACGTATTCTTCCGGAATGTATATGCGTTTGGCTTTTTCAGTTGCGATTAATGTTAATGCGGATATTTTATTGATTGACGAAATATTGGCAGTAGGGGATGCTAATTTTCAAAATAAATGTTTTGGAAAGTTAAAAGAAATTAAAAAATCCGGAACGACAATTGTTATTGTTTCGCATTCGCTGGGGCAGATTGAGCAGATATGTGAAAGAAGTATATGGATAAATGAAGGAAAGATTCAAGCGGAAGGAAGTCCTTATGAAGTACATCCGGAATATCTGAGATATATGGATGACAGAAGAAATGAAGCGCAAAACGGACAAGCAGAGGATGATAACAATACGACGGTTCGGAGCCACGGTCATGCCTATATTGAAAAGGCAGTGATAAAAAATCAAAATGGAAATGTCACAGGAAGGTTCCAAACGGGAGAAAATATCAAATTGTTATTTGATATAAAAGCAAAAAAGACAGTACGGGAAATACATGTAGGTGTGAGCATTGTTAGAGAGGATGGAGTGTATTGTTATGGAACCAATACAAAAAATGATGACATCGCTTATGTGGTCGTGGAAGGCAAAACTACACTTCAGCTGATACTGAAAGATATCAACTTGCTGCCCGGCAGATATTATTTTGATTTTGAGGTGAAGGATCTGGATGGATATGTGCTTGATTATTATCAGAAAGCATTTGAAATAGAAATCGTTTCAGCGACTGCGGATGTAGGAATCTGCAAAATAGACCATGAATGGTCAGGAGCAACAATTTGTCAATAATCAATTTTGAAGGAGAAAGAAAATGATAAAATACATAGATGGAAGATCTCAACTATACAATGTAAGTGACATAATGAATAGTGTAAACAACTATATGAATGTGCTTGATGCCGAAGAAGAGTCCACGGAGCAATTGCACCTTATGATGATGCGGGAATACGAAAAGTGTTATGACTATATGGACAACTTAAATCAAGGATATATGGTTACACCATATAATCCAATCCCATTTCAGGGTAAAAAAGGAAAGATAAAGGCAATTATCAAAAGAGTTATACGGAAATGTATTGTATGG
>ERZ836877.3701-NODE-3701-length-16808-cov-3.121590_pt1 | contig 16808 bp, 13 predicted proteins | sample MGYA00519469_ERZ836877 | MGnify/ENA primary metagenome ERZ836877 (study PRJEB31850, sample SAMEA3708809) | human gut metagenome | biome: human gut; feature: human-associated habitat; material: faeces | place: China | collected 2014 ... | reverse complement strand
ATTATAAATAATCATAATATAAAGCTCAGATTGGATTTTAGAGTCCGTTATGCAGATATATCCCTGGATGAAGCAGAACAGCTTATGAGGTTTCATGCAAAAGAGCATGGAACAGAATTCACTTATCTTGAAAAGGAACGTTTTGAAAAATCAGGTGACAGATGGCCGGATTGGCCGGTTTTATTATGCAAAGGGAAGGGTCGTTTTTGTGGTATGCATCTTGTGGTGGATAATCATTTTGTAAAACCTGAAAATGAAGCAGAAGAATGGTGGTATGGCATTGCGGATAACAAAACCATTGATTGGTGGTGGGGGGAAGGTGACGAAAAATTTTTTGTTGATGGTGAGAAATTTCCTTCTTCTTTTGGAACCGGAAGTGAAGATTATATAGGATATGCCTGGGCGGCTGAACCTCCACATGTATATTTTGATAGTGCATATGCTGTGCAGAATGCAGTTCCACTGGATGGAAACGGAAACACTTCTCTGTTACGTTTTCATATATGCGATGCAATTCCTTTTCAAAATCAGTTTGAAGGTTTTCTGGAAAAATACAATGATAACGGATGGTCAGTGAATGCAACATGTGAATATACAGTTACACCTTTTTGGTACGTTTTACATGATGGAAATCAGGTAGATCCATATCAATAATCGGAGGAATATGATGAGTCAGTTGTTAGAAAAAGCAAGAGAATTTGAACAGAAAGAAATAAATAAAATCAACATGGAGGAACGTCCGGTCTTTCATTTTTCCAATCCGGTCGGCTGGATGAATGACCCGAATGGATTTTCGGATTATCAGAAGGAACATCATTTATTCTTTCAGTATTATCCATATGAAACCTGTTGGAATTCTATGCACTGGGGACATGCAAAGAGTAAAGATTTTATTAAGTGGGAATATTTACCTGCGGCGCTTGCTCCGGATCAGGAATACGACAGCTATGGTGTATTTTCCGGAAGTGCAATAGAAGATAAAGGGAAGCAGGTATTGGTATATACAGGAGTGAATGAAATCTTGAAGGATGGGAAAGCATATGTCCGTCAGAATCAATGTGTGGCAATAGGTGATGGTATCAATTATCAAAAAATTGCTTGTAATCCTGTAGTAGGTTCTGATATGTTACCGGAAGGAAGCAGCAGGGAAGATTTCCGTGATCCCAAGATATGGAAAGAAGAAGATAAATACTATATGGTGGTTGGCAGTAGGGGAAGTGACGGAAGCGGGCAGGTCGCATTGTTCTCAGCAGATCGGCTTGATTCGTGGAAATTTGTCGGAATTATAGACAAAAGTGCAAATGAATTAGGGAAAATGTGGGAATGTCCGGATTTTTATCATTTGGAAGAGAAATATGTATTAATGGTTTCGCCACAGGAAATGGAAGCGAAGGAACGGGAATTTCATAGTGGAAACAATTCTGTGTTTCTGGTTGGAACCTATTGCAAATGTAATTATAAATTTAACCGTGAAAAAATACAAAATGTAGATTACGGATTAGATTTTTATGCTCCCCAGACGATGCAGACAGAGGATGGAAGAAGAATATTAATTGGCTGGATGCAATCATGGGATAATCCGATATATCAGGACATCCATGCTTGGTCTGGTATGATGACAATACCGCGTGAACTCACGATAAAGGAAGGGCATATCTGCCAGTGGCCGGTAAGGGAGTTGGAAAAATACAGGACAGATAAAGTATCATATGAGAATGTTGTGGTTAGCAAGGAATTAAGTCTGGCTGATATTGACGGAAGAAGTATTGATATGGAAATTCAGCTGACAGGAGATACATATCAAAAATACAGAATTAAACTGGCAGCAGGTGACAGCCGGTATTCTGAAATTATCTATAACAGAAAAGAAAAAGTACTTACATTTGACCGTACATATTCTGGATTGAAAAGGGATGTTACCAGTATGCGTAGCATGTATGTAGAAGAAGAGAATGGAATGTTAAGCCTCAGGGTATTGGTGGACAGGTATTCTGTGGAAATCTTCGTAAATAACGGAGAGCAGGTGATGACTTCGCTGATCTATACACCCTTAAGTGAAAATTCCATATCTTTTTCCTGTGATGGTGAGGCTTGTATGAATATTACCAAGTATAATATTGAGGTATGATTATGGAGAAGTATGATGTTGTTGCGCTTGGTGAATTGTTGATAGATTTTACACAAAACGGATATAGCGAGCAGGGCAACCCGATTTTTGAGGCAAATCCAGGAGGAGCTCCCTGCAATGTTCTTGCTATGCTGCAGAAGCTTGGGCGTAAAACAGCGTTTATCGGTAAGGTTGGACGAGATGGCTTTGGATTCCAACTTGAAAAGGCATTGAAGGAAGTTTCCATTGCAACGGACAATTTATGCTTTGATGATGTGCGTACAACATTGGCTGTGGTGCAAAAGAAAACAGATGGAGACAGGGATTTTTTCTTTTACAGGAATCCGGGGGCAGATATTATGCTCAGACCGGAAGAGATACAGGAGAATCTGATTAAAATGACGAAGATCTTTCATTATGGTTCCCTGTCCCTTACAAGCGAACCGTCCAGAACAGCGACACGGAAAGCAGTTGGTATTGCTGAAGAAGCAGGCGTTATTATTTCGTTTGATCCAAATCTAAGAAAACCATTGTGGAAAACGGATGCTCTTGCCAGAGAACAGATAGAATACGGAGTACGGCATTGTCAGGTGTTAAAAATATCAGATGATGAGCTGGTCTGGTTTACCGGAAAAGAAGATTTTGATCAGGCGGCAGAGTATATACAAACCCAATATCATATTCCCCTTCTTTTGATATCAATGGGAAAACAGGGAAGCCGTGCTTATTGTGGTGAACAGCAAGCAGAAATTCCGGCATTTTTAAATCTCCATACTATTGAAACTACAGGTGCCGGAGATACTTTTATGGGATGTATGCTGCATCAGATTCTGGATAGAGGATTTCAGAATTTAACAAAAACAGATATGGAAGAAATGTTACAGTTTGCAAATGCGGCAGCTTCGCTTATTACAACCAGAAGAGGTGCACTCAGGGTGATGCCTGCAAAGCAGGAAATTAAGGATTATCTTTCTGCATTCTGTTAATAAGGCTTTATTATTTAATATATATCTCTTGAATTGGTGAAAATACACAAAAAGAGAAGGCCATTTTTGTAATATTTGTGAATCGTGAGTATTTACGCAAAAATAGGCATATGCTATTATACTACTTGTAACCCCCCCAATACATTATATAGTTTTTGCTATACCCCATAAGAAAGAAATACCTTCTCTAAAAAGGACAGTAAATGTTTACTGTCTTTTTTACTATGCCACGACTTTAATGCGGTAAAGCCGTAAAGAAAAAGATGGCGCATACTATTCTTGATTCTGGGACATGGTTGGTATAAAATAAATCTGATTGTGATTTTTCCGATCGGGTTATACTCATTCTGTGTAACGAATCAGAATAGTTACCATTCTATAAAAAACAGATGGAGCATATTGTATATGCATATCAATCGTATTATGAAAACCGAGCAAAACATGATATATATATCAGAAATGAGGCCGGTTTTTAACCGTGCGGCATTATTCAGTGACACAACAGAGAATTATATCAGTCCTGCAGAACCCAATCCGTATTCTGAAGTACAGGTACGATTCCGTACCAAGGCGAAGAATATCGACCGGGTTTTTCTGGTACACGATAATGAGAGAATTCTGATGACCGTTACAGAAGGGGACGATGAGTTTGATTATTTTACCTGTTCCATCGAGGTAGAGCAGGAACAGTACAGCTATTATTTTGAGGTGCAGGTCGGAAGGATTAATTGTGTCTATGATACGCGCGGAGTTTCCAAGTACCCTGAGGAAACGTTCTTTTTCCGGATTATTCCGGGTTTTAAGACGCCGAAATGGGCTAAGGGAGCGGTAATGTACCAGATCTACGTGGATCGCTTCTATAATGGCGATCCGACGAATGATGTCCTGACAAATGAATATCAGTATATCGGGGACAAATCCGTCCGCGTAGAGGACTGGAACAAGCATCCGGCCAGCATGGGGGTCCGTGAATTTTATGGAGGTGATCTGCAGGGTGTACTTGATAAGATGGATTATCTGCAGGATCTTGGCATTGATGTTATTTATTTTAATCCCCTGTTTGTTTCTCCGTCCAATCACAAATATGATATTCAGGATTATGACTACATTGATCCGCATATTGGAAAAATTGTCCATGACGAGGGAGAGCTTTTGCGTCCTGATCAGAAGGAGAATCGAGAGGCAACCAGATATATTGACCGCGTGACCAATAAGGAAAATCTCGAAGCCAGCAATGAGCTTTTTGCACAGGTGGTGGCGGAGGCTCATAAGCGTGGCATGAAGGTCATTCTGGATGGTGTGTTTAATCATTGCGGATCCTTTAATAAATGGATGGACAGAGAGCGTATTTATGAGAATGCGCCCGGATATGAAAAGGGCGCCTATATCAGTAAGGATAGTCCGTATCACAATTATTTTCAGTTTTTTAATGATCATGCGTGGCCTTATAACAGTGCATATGATGGCTGGTGGGGACATGATACCCTGCCGAAGCTTAACTATGAACAGTCAAAGGAGCTGTTTAACTATGTGATGCATATTGCAGCTAAATGGGCTTCTTTTCCCTATAACATTGATGGCTGGCGTCTGGATGTGGCTGCAGACCTTGGACACAGTCCGGAGTATAATCATTATTTCTGGCAGCAGTTCCGTAAGGCAGTCCGGGATGTGAATCCGGAAGCAATTGTACTTGCGGAGCATTACGGAAGTCCGAGAGACTGGCTGAATGGCAAGGAATGGGATACGGTGATGAACTATGATGCATTCATGGAGCCGGTAACATGGTTTCTGACCGGTATGCAGAAGCACAGCGATGATTTCCGTGGAAATATGCTCGGCAATGCAGACAGCTTCTTACAGGCAATGCGTTATCATATGGCAAGCTTTACGACACCGTCCTTACAGATCGCCATGAATGAGTTATCGAATCATGATCACTCCCGGTTTCTGACAAGAACCAATCATATGGTGGGAAGAACGAATACCTTAGGACCGGAGGCAGCAGAAGCGGGCGTAAATAAGGCAGTGCTGCGCGAAGCAGTTGTCATTCAGATGACCTGGCCCGGTGCACCAACGATTTATTATGGCGATGAAGCCGGAGTATGCGGCTTTACGGATCCGGATAACCGGAGAACCTATCCATGGGGGAAGGAGGATAAGGAGCTTATCCGTTTCCACAAGGAAATGATCCGTATCCATAAAGAAAATGAGGAACTGTTAACCGGATCGCTGAAATTTCTGGATGGGGATTATAATATTCTGGCTTACGGACGTTTTAACCGTTATGCATGCACAGCGGTTTTTCTTAACAATAACGACCACGAAATTACCAGAGAGATAGACGTGTGGTATATTGGTGCTCCCAAGGAAGGTGTTATGCAATGTGTGATGCTGACCACTGCAGATGGATTTGATGTAGAAGTGCATGAGTATCCCATTGTTTCCGGTAAGGTGATGGTGACACTTCCCGGAACGTCTGCAATTGTGTTGAGGTATGAGAAAGCGTAAATGAAGCAGAAGGAGCAATATACATTACAGTAAAGCCAGTAATTTTTGAAATTATGATCTTGCGTTTTAGCAGATGATATGGTATATTCTATTATTGTCAGGACTTCGTGAGCAATATGCTCACGAGACTGTATGGATGGATTCCCGAGTGGCCAAAGGGGACAGACTGTAAATCTGCTGCAAATTGCTTCGGTGGTTCGAATCCACCTCCATCCATTTGAAGTCTGCGTTGCGGATTTCAACCTGCGCATCAATGAGGTTAATGGAACAGCACTTGTGCGTATGTCCATGATCTAAACCGAGATGTATATTGTGGCGTCTGCAGGTGTGGCGGAATAGGCAGACGCAAGGGACTTAAAATCCCTCGGTGGCAACACCGTGCCGGTTCAAGTCCGGCCACCTGCATAAAATCGGAAATGCTTAGAATGTTGACAACAATATTCTAAGCATTTTTCTTACTACCGAAAAGAATTGTTTGTGTATTTGACGGAGGAAAAGCATGACCGAGTTACAGCAGCAGTTATTTGCCCTGCAGGATGAAACGTATCGGGAGTTTCACAGTAAGCTCATGCCGGATATCAATAAGGAAACGGTGATTGGAATCCGGATTCCGGTGTTAAGAAGGTTTGCGGGAGAGTTTGCAAAGAAGCCGGAAGCCAGAGAGTTTTTGCAACAGCTTCCACATCAGTATTATGAGGAAAACAATCTTCACATGATGCTGATTACTGCAGAGAAGGACTATGAGAAATGTCTGGCAGAAGTGGAAAGATTTGTTCCCTATATTGACAATTGGGCAACCTGTGATCTGCCGGCACCGAAATGCTTTGCAAAACATAAGCAGGAGCTGTTTCCCCGAATAAAGGAATGGATTGCTTCGGAAGAGACTTATACGATCCGCTATGGAATCGACCTGCTTATGGCGTTGTATCTGGATGCTGATTTTAAACCGGAATATCTGGAACTTGCGGCATCTGTAGCTTCGGAAGAATATTATGTGAAAATGGTGATTGCGTGGTACTTTGCCACGGCTCTTGCGAAGCAATGGGATGCAGCAATTCCTTATATGGAGCAGAAAAGGCTCCCTGACTGGGTACACCGCAAGACGATCCGGAAGGCGGTTGAAAGCTACCGGATTACGAAGGAGCAAAAGGATTATTTAAGGACATTGAAGTGAGATTCAAATAAAGGTGATGTTGGAGATATGGAATTGATTAATGTGATAATACGGATTGAGAGTTTGAACAGAGGAGTATAGGAGGATGGTATGACACGTGAAGAGGTATTGGAGTATGGCTTATCCTTTCCACTGACCTATCAGGAGGCGCCATTTCATGATCCGAACTGGCAGCTGGTCCGGGTGAAGGGAAGTAAAAAGGTTTTCTTATGGACATATGAAAGAGAAGGCTGCCTGAATATCAATGTAAAGCTTGATCCACAGTGGAAGGATTTTTGGAGAAGTGCATATCCTGGAAGTGTTGTAGCTGGATATCATCAGAATAAAGAGCACTGGAATACACTGATTCTGGATGGAACCATTCCAGAGGGGGATGTGAAGCGCATGATTGCAGAAAGCTATGAAATTGTTACGGACAGCCCGACAAAGCGGATCTATGAAGCAGTAAAGAAGATTCCGAAGGGGCATGTGGCTACCTATGCACAGATTGCGGAGCTTGCAGGTGAGAAAAAGATGGCAAGGGCAGTGGGAAATGCCCTGCATAAGAATCCGGATCCGGAAAATATTCCCTGCTTCCGCGTGGTGAATTCGAAGGGAGAGCTATCCGGAGCATTTGCCTTTGGAGGAGAGGGTGAACAGGCAAGACGGCTTGTGGAAGATGGAGTTGTCGTAGAAAATGGGAAAGTGGATCTTGATCAGTTTAGAATTCAGATTGATCCGGTTACTCTGGAAATAAAAACAGCTGATTCTTAATTATTACTTAATTTTTAGCATTCATGTATATATGTTCCGGGAAATAAGGTATAATAAACAACATCAAATATCGTGAACGCCTGAGAGTGGCGAATTGATTGTTAAATCCAAGCTTTTAAAGAGATAGCTTCTCATAGCTCCTTAAGTGGGAACATGTGATGGTATTTCTGTGAAAAGATGGCGATAATCTATGTGAACGGAAAATGAGAGGAAAGGTCGATAGGGATAGGAAATTGTTCGTATCATTCTTTTTTATTACTTTTTTCGTGATTACATTAGGTTTATTTTACTTATTGCCGGGAAAGTGGCGTGTTGCATTTCTCTGTCTGATGAGTTGTTTGTGGTGCGCATATCTGGATATCCGGTCTTTGTTTATCTTAGTTGCAGGGATGTTGTATTGCTATCTGGGAGGAATCCTTCTGGAGTGGCATAGGGATCTTAGGAAGGAGAGCTTCTTAAAAAAACAACCTGCAAATCCAAAAAACGATCAACCTGTGGAAAGCAGAAAATGGCTGTTGTTCCTGCTTGTGGGATTCTGTGTTTTATGGATTACCGTTTATAAGTTTGGGACTTATTTTTGTACCCGTTTCTGCATCCAGGTGCCGGAATCCATTCTGACGCAGCTCGTGATGCCGATTGGATTTTCCTTTTATCTGTTTCAGATCATTTCTTATTTTGTGGATATTTATCGTGGAAACGCAAAGGCAGAACGGAACTTTTGGAATCTGGCTTTGTGGCTTTCCTTTTTTCCGAAGCTGGTCAGTGGACCGATTGAGCGGGAGCACGATTTTCTGCCACAATTACAAAATGTCCGTAAGGTAACATTCTGGAATACCGGACGGATTTCTGTTTCCCTGTCGTATGTCTTATACGGATATTTTTTGAAGATTGTGATTGCAGACCGCCTGATGCCGATGGTGGATCGCATCTTCAATAATCCGGGAGGCTTTGACAGCTTTTTCCTGATTTTGGGCGCGGTTTTGTACACGTTCCAGATTTATTGTGACTTTGCAGGATATTCTTATATTGCAGTCGGACTGTCAGAATTGTTTGGAATTCATCTGACAATGAATTTCAAAGAGCCCTATACGGCACAGTCCATGACCGATTTCTGGCACAGATGGCATATCAGCTTAAGCTCCTGGCTGCGGGATTATTTATATATTCCGCTTGGAGGAAACCGAAAGGGAATTGTCCGTAAGGTCATGAACAATATGATCGTATTTCTGGTGTGCGGAATGTGGCATGGAGCGGGCTTAAACTATATTGCCTGGGGACTGATTCATGGCTTTTATACTTCGATGGAAGCGGTGAAAAAAGACCGGAATAAGAAAACAGGAAAGATGGTTCCCGGAAAGAAAGGAAAATGCGTTTTCTTCCTGCAGGCAGCGGGTGTGTTTTTGCTTGCGGCCTTTGCATGGATCTTTTTCCGGGCGGGAAGTGCCAGTGCTGCACTGCGGTATCTGTCCGGAATTATTCCTATGCATCTGCAGTTCGCGGATTGGAATGAAATGTTTCTCACTGTTTTTGAAAAAAATATTGAATTCTGGCTGGCATTCCTTGGAATTGTGATGGTTAGTGTCGGAGATTGGGTGTCATCCCGTAAGGGAGTTGTTTTTCCTGAGCTTCTTCAGCAAAAAAGCTCAGGAGTGCGTTATGTGTTTTTCGTTGTAATGATTCTGATTCTGTTTGTATTTGGAATTTATGGACCGGGATATGATACCGGACAGTTTATTTATATGCAGTTTTAGAAGACGATTTTGTCTGAAAATGGTATTGCATCGTGAAGACTGGAAGATAGTGCGATGGATGATGGAAGGAATTGTAGAGGTGAAGGGTATCTGGTATCAGATATAAATGGGAAATAAAATGAGCAGTTTTATTAAAAAATTTAAAGATAAAAAAATAGTGATCCGGGTTCTGGCGATATTCGCACTGATTTTTGGGATTTCTGTGTTGTCAGATATTTTACAGATCAAGTCGGATCATGGTATTAATCAGAACCGTGGACTGTATTTTCAATCAGAAGACAGCATTGATGCAGTTTTTCTGGGAACCAGTCATATTCATTGTAATGTGAATACGGCCCTTTTGTGGGAAGAGTATGGTATTGCAGCATATGATTATAGTGGTGCGGAGCAGCCCTTATGGATGACCTATTATTATTTGAAGGAATTTTACAAGTATCAGGATCCGAAGGTTGTGGTGCTGGATCTGTATGCGCCTGCACGGTTTAAAGAGGATTATCAGTATACCTGGATTTCAGAAAATATTTATGGAATGAAATTTTCCCTGAATAAACTTGCCATGCTCTGTGCCAGTGTAGAGCCGCAATATTTTCTTAATTATTTTCCTTCTTTTGCAGTATATCATGGAAGGTATGATGAACTGGAGGCTGAGGACTTCACGCAGCTTTTCTGGAATGAGAATCAGCTGCAGAGCTTTAAGGGATATACTCCTTACTGGAAGCATATCAAAGCAGAAGAGGCAGCAGATCCTTCGGGGGTTCCGGGCGGCTTAACACCAAAGTCAGAAAAATATCTGCGGAAGATCATGAATTATATGCAGAAGAAGGATGCAAAGCTGATTCTGATTGTGGCACCTTATGCAGTTGCTCCTGAGGATGAGGAGACGTATCGGCAAATCCGTATGGTGGCAGATGAGTATGGTGTTGAGCTGATCGATTATAATCAGAAAATGGAATTAAATGTGGAAGAAGATCTGAACGATGCTTCCCACCTCAATTATTGGGGAAGCTGTAAATTTACAGAAATTCTGGGAGATGATCTGAAGCAGCGGGTAGAGCTTCCTGACCATCGTGGAGATGAGGCATACCAGTCCTTTGAGGAGCATGCAGAACGGATTAATGAAGAAGTAGAATATGTAACTATTCAGAGCCATGCAAATTATGACAATATGGACGTCGAATGCTCGCATTCGTAAGGACATTTGGCATAATTTATATGGCGAAGTAACCACATGAGCAAAAGGAAAGCTGCGTAGCAGCGATTTTGCGAATGTGGTTCTGAATAGTTACTTATGATTTCGTAAATTAATATTCGTAATCAATGCAGGCGCGGCTTTCGCGTAACGGAGTGATGAATGCGCCAAAGGCTTTGTGGGTGGGATGAATCTGATAAGCATTCAGGCCTTCGATATCATCAAAATCACAGATTAAAGCCAGTTCATAGTTGCTTTCGGCAGCTTTTTCATCATTGATGGCAACGACAAGCTTCTTTAAGGTGGGAATCTCAGCTTCAAAAACGGAAAGGCGATTCTTAGCTTCCACGATGGTTTCCTGTTTCGTCTTTCCTTCTGCATTTTCTTTTAGTTTGAACATTACAATGTGTTTAATCATAGGTGTATTTCCTTTCTTTGTTGTTATATAGAAATTTATCGGGCAGGTACGAACAGCTTTTGACCCTGATAGCATTATTTTATAAGATAATAAATGCAAATTCAATACGGTTCTCTGAACTGTTACTAAATGTAACCGTGTAAACATACTTGCAAGGTTTCCGGTAACAGGCTATGATGTAAAAATAAGATGAGGTGACAGACATGGCAAAAACGGAAGAGGATATTTGTAAAGAATGTAAGGGAAACTGCTGCAGGTCCATGGGATGCTCTCTTTCTCCGGAGGATATGATCCGCAGAATCCGGGCATGGAAGGAAATATCCGGAGCAGAGCGGATGCAGCACAGAAGGACAGAAGAAGCAAAGGCAGAGGAAGCCATGGCAGAAAAAGAGCCTGATTCTGAAGAGATCGAGAACTGGCTGATGAACAGCAGTTGTGCGTTGGATTCCTTTGGGTATCCGGGAGGGAGTCTGCTTTATGTGCGGATGCGTCATAAGTGCTTTACCTTTATCGGGGTGGATGCCATGGGAGAATGCGAAGCATTAACCGACACGGGATGCCGGTTATCCTATGAAGACCGTCCCAAGGGAGGGCGGATGCTGATTGCACGTGAGGATCATCGCTGCACCCAGGAATACACCAGGGAGATGATGGTGGAGGACTGGATGCCTTATCAGGAACAGCTTAAGCAGATCTGGAAAAAGTGGTATGAGAGGTTTATGCAGGATGGGACATTTGACCACTGTGAGGAAGAATATATGAAGCTTCAGAGAACACGCCGGGAGCAGATGATGGCTTCCATGCAGGGTTGATAGAGGGATAGAGGAAAATGTATGCTCAAGGTTTCACATATTAAGAAAAAGTATGGAAAACGAACCATATTGGATGATATCTCACTGGAAGCAGAGTGCGGACAGTGTCTTGCACTCGCAGGGAAAAACGGCTGCGGCAAGACAACACTGATGCAGATTCTGGCAGGAGCCATCCAGCCTGATGCTGGAGAAATTTCCTTTTTCGGAAAGAATCCGCTGCAGAAGCGCACATACTTCCGGAAGTATGTGGGATATGTACCGCAGGAGCCACCGCTTATTGAGGAGCTTACCGTGAAGGATAATCTGAAGCTATGGGGTGTCTGGCAGTCGGAGCACCGGGAATTGCTGCTTTCCTCCTTTGAACTGGAGGAACTGCTGAAAACAGAAGTCCGGAAACTGTCGGGAGGAATGAAGCGACGATTATCGATTGCCTGCGCACTGGCACAGTGGCCGCCGATTCTGCTGTTGGATGAGCCGACAACAGCACTTGATTTATATTATAAGGATAACATTCAGCAATGGCTGATGCAGTATCGGAGCATGAATGGAATTGTGCTGCTGACTTCACATGATGAAAACGAAATTCTTTCCTGTGACCGCTGTCTGATTATGAAGCAGGGGAAGCTCACAGAGCTCACGGGAGAAGATTTGACCATAGAGGAAATCAGAAAAGAAATCATAACACCGGATAAGTAAGGGTGAAGGGAGAAGAAAAATGCCGAAATTTGATCCAATGACAGGAGAACTTATTACAGAGGAAACAGACGGAAAAGGAACTGCATCTATATCAGAAAACCAGACAGATATTGGGCAGACAACAGAACAAACCGGAAAACAGTTTGTGCCAAGGTTTGATCCGATGACGGGACAGCCAATTCATATAGAACAATCGCAGCCACAGACTCAATCACAGTTCCAACGGCAGCTCCAGTCTGAATCACAGTCCCAATCGCAGCCACAGCCCCAGTTTCAGCCGCGGCCTCAATCTCAGGAACCGAAGAAGTCACACAAGATGGCAATCATTGTTTCGATTATTGCTGGAGTAGTGGTATTGCTTGGAATTCTTGCTTTTGTATTAGCAGCAGTGCTGCTTTCCAATCCGAGAACAGCTGTGGAAAAAGCATGTGCAAAGACCTTTTCAGAGGGCGGATATTTATATGATACATGCAGGGATTTTCAAGGATTTGAAAAAGATTACACGGTTACGTCCAACATCAAGATTGCGATGCAAAGTGAATATTCTGACGGCTCAATCATATTGTACACGCAGCTGGGAGTAGATGGAAAAGACAAACAGCTTGCCGGAACGATGGCATATAACAGCGCATGGATTAATATTCCTGAAATCGAATATAAGCTGCAGATTGATGAGGATGAGGTTCGTCTTCAGATCCCATCGGTAGACAGCCATGTGTTTACTTATAATTATACAGAGGAAAAGCATGGATATCTGACAGAAATAGCCTCTGCGGAGGATCTTCAGGCGATTGATGATGTTCTGAAAATGATTTATTCCAGTGAATCATCGGGCGATATCAAAAATACAGAGTCTGCTGTGAAGCTGATGAACTGGTACCGTTCCCTGAAGGTGGAAAAATCAGATGCAGGGCAGTTTGAAGTGGATGGAAATATCCGGAAGTGCAAGGGATATGCGATTTTGGTGACACGGGAGGATATGAACCGGTTTAGGGAGATTTATCAGGAATATGTCGAGACCGCGATGACAGATCGGCTGCATGCGCTTGGAATGTCCGCAGAGGAATACACGGAGCAGATATTTGCAGATATTCAGGATATGGAGGATGCAACGATCCGGTTTTATGTGTATCAAAAGGAGCTGGCCTGTGTGGAGCTTGAAGCTGCAGGGGATATTTATCAGGTGATTTTCCATGGTGGGGACTATCGGACGCAGAACATGGAGATACTTGTGAACGGTGCTGTAGTATGTACGATCGAAGGAACGCTTGCAGGGGATGAGGAAAGCATTACAGTGGATCTTTCGGGAAACCATGTCGAGGTGACATACAACCGGAGTACAGAAGCTTATGACATTAAATCGGAAAATACTTATGAAAAGATTGAAATGAACGGAAGCCTTTCCGTTGGAAGCAAGGAGATCAGACTGACTGTGGATCAGTTTGCCCTGGAGGGAGAGGCGGATTATACCCTAAGTGGGGATATTGCTGTAACTAAGGGGGCGGTCATTGACACAATGAAGGGGGAAGCCTTTGATATTGGAAATGCCAGTGAAGCGGAGTATGATGAGTTATTTGATGATCTGAATCAGTTACTTTATGGATTATTGGGATACTAAAAGGAAACCGGATGAAAACGTGGATTGCTTTTTTCATAGTGGAATGTAAAAGAACAGGGAAGACACTGTTAAAGTCCATAGGAAGCTTTTGCGCCTGCCTGCTTCTGACGGCGGTATTGGTAGCAGCATTCAGCGCGATCATGCAGAATGCGCAGGTGTTTCAGAAGGTGAATATTGGCATTGCAATTCCGGAGGGAGAGAGTATCAGCCGTCTGGCAACACAGTATATTTCCTCTATGGACAGTGTCCGTTCGGTCTGTGATTTTTATTATCTGGATGAACAGGAGTCTGTGGAGCAGTTAAAGCAGGGAACCCTTCAGGCGGTAGTTGTGCTGCCTGAGGGCTTTTATCATGATGTGCAGGTAGGGATCAATCCGCCTGCACAGATTTATTTTCCGAAGGATGCTGCGCAGAACACACAGGTATTTGAAGAACTGGTGACTGCAGGAGTATCCTTTTTACAGACCGCAGAAGCGGGCGTTTATGCAGCGCTGGACACGGCCTCTTATTATGGTGTCGAATTACAGGGGGCAGGACTCGGTGATACGATCGCTTATCTGTTTGTGAATCAGATGTTGAAAAGAGACAGCGTATATTCTGCCAGAATGCTCTCGTCCATGGGGAATCTATCGGTTGCGGAGTATTATTACGCAGCAGGTCTTGTGATTCTGCTTATGATGTGTGGGATCCAGTTTGGATTTTTATATGGAAAGCGGAACAGATCCGTGGAGGATAAACTGAAAATCCGTGGCGTAGGAAGTATCCGACAGTCCGTCGTTAAGATTCTGGTAATGACAGAGTTTTTGTATGTGACAGGACTCCTGTATTACTTTGCGGGAATCGGCATTGCCGGTTGGACCAAAACGTATTTCGTATTTTATCAGGGGACAACATGGTATGCCCTGTTGCTCTTGTGTCTTGGAATAGCGATTTATTTTCAGGTGTTGTATGAGCTTTCAGGCAGCAGCTCACAGGCAGCAGTATTTGTTTTTGCAGTAAATGTAATTACAATCAGTGGAGCCGGTGTACTGATTCCGGAGGCTTATCTAGGAAAAGAGATTGCCGGAATCAGCCGTTTCCTACCCATGAAATACTGGAATGTATATGCAGCCGGAATGCTGGAAGGAGAGTTATTCAAAGAAGCGGTAACCGGAACGGTATTTTTTCTGTTTGTTGGAATGGTGGCAGGGATGCTTCTTTCCTGGAGAAATGAAAAGAGTGGGCAGCGGTCACATAACGATATCCGATCTTGTATGCATGCCCATACAGGTATATGCGAAAACATAAAAAAAGTCCCAATGGGATTTGTTTATTATAAGCTTCAACTGAAATTATGGCTGAAATACAGAATCTGCTGGCTTCAAATACTGTTTCTGGTACTGCTTCTTCTGGTGATTGGAGGTATCCATATCCCGGATACAAAAAACAGCAGTATCGGACTCGCAGGCGTGACATCCGGTATTACGCAGACCATCGCGGACCGTCTGATGCAAAAGAGGGATGTGTATCAATTTACCACTTATGAAGGCGCGGAAGAGCTGGAACAGGCGGTAGAGGCAGGAGAGCTGGAATGCGGATTTGTGTTTGACAAAGAATTTGCAAAGCAATACGAAGAAGGTTCATTTACAGACAGCATTACTTATGTCTATACTCCTTTTACAACGAAGGGGATGGCGGTACGAGAGACTGTATATGGAACTGTTCTGGAGCTTTATGGAGAAAAGCTTTTGCAGCAGAATCAGGAAACAATTGTCGGACAGAGTTCCGAAGAGATTTCAGCAATGCTGGCAGATCGGTATGAATATTATTTGAACAGTGATGCGATTTTCCATACAGAAGCGATTTATGTGGAAACGGATGCCGGAATGGAGAGTGACTTAAAAAGAGCAGAGCCCGGCTCCGACGGGCAGAAAGGAGACGCAGACCGGCTGGAAATCGGGAAACCGAACCACAATCAAAACCACAATCAAAATAGTAATCAAAACCGCAATCGAAACAGTAATCAAAATAGCAATCAAAACCGCAATCATAACAGTAATTATAACAGAATTCAAAACAGAATTGCAGGTCAGCCGGCTGATATGGAAAATTTGATTCGTGGTGTGATTTCCTGCATGATTTTTCTGACGGTTTATCTGTCGGGAGCGTCCTGTAAGGAAGAGAAAAATCAGCATTTCCTGTCAATATTGGAGAAAGGAAAACGCCACAGCTATGAGTGTGCCGGAATGCTGGCTGCGGTAACACCGATGATGCTTGTCGGGACAGGCTTATCCTGCTTAACCATATTGCAGTCGGAGATGCTGGATGCGGCGAGTGGAGCAGGATTTGTAACCGCAACGGGAATTGGAATGGTAATTGTGACAGAGATTTTGCAGATGCTTCTGCTCATTGTGGTATCCATTTTATTTACTGCGTGTACGATGTGTATATGGAAAAAAGATATGGGAATGTTATCGGCACTTCCTGTACTTATACTGCTGCAGATCATCATCTGCCCGGTAATTTTTGACATGGCAGTGTATGTACCGGCCGTGAAATATATCCGGTATCTCTGCCCTATTGCTTATTATCTTTAAGTGCTTCCTAAAGTTTTCACAAGCAAGCTCCATTATTTTATAAGAACTTGATTTTGGACTATTTTTTCAAGTTTTGTTGCATTATATCCAATTTCGCTATAAGAATTAGCAATGTCTTTGCCACAATGGTTGGATTTTGGACATATATGCTTCTTGCAGCATCCATATATCCAATTTCGCTATAAGAATTAGCAATGTCTTTGCCACAATGGTTGGATTT
>ERZ836877.3697-NODE-3697-length-16829-cov-6.623167_pt1 | contig 16829 bp, 14 predicted proteins | sample MGYA00519469_ERZ836877 | MGnify/ENA primary metagenome ERZ836877 (study PRJEB31850, sample SAMEA3708809) | human gut metagenome | biome: human gut; feature: human-associated habitat; material: faeces | place: China | collected 2014 ... | reverse complement strand
CGACACAATCACCGACATCGAATAGTCGATGTATGCCGTCTTCATTTCGCTTTCGATATTGATTTTAAAGATGCGGTCTTCTTCCAACATGCGATAAAAAGATGTAAGTTAAGCGTTTTTGAAAAGCGTAGAAACAGCGACATCCGTAGCTGCGCCTTTCACGCCATATTATCACACAAAGGTACTCATTTTTTTTGAAACAGCAAAAGTTTTTCATGCGCGTATGCGCGCGTACATAATAACATAAAAAAGCCGTGACACCATTCCAGGGGTCACAGCTTTTGTTATATCGGAGATGGGAATTATTCAGCTTTGCCGGCGCTACCGAGCACATTGACGATTTTGTGACGGTAGAGTTTTTCCATGTTGTCACGGGCCGGGCCGAGGTACTTGCGGGGATCGAATTCGGCAGGCTTTTCTGCGAATACGCGACGTACGGCAGCTGTCATGGCGAGACGGCTGTCGGAGTCGATGTTGATCTTGCAGACTGCGCTCTTGGCGGCCTTGCGGAGTTGCTCTTCGGGAATACCGATTGCGTCAGGAAGTTTACCGCCGAACATGTTGATAGTATCGACTTCTTCCTGGGGAACTGACGAAGAACCATGGAGTACGATGGGGAAACCGGGAAGTTTTTCCATAACGGCATCGAGAACGTCGAATGCCAGAGGCGGGGGAACGAGCTTGCCTTCAGCGTTGCGTGTGCACTGTGCGGGAGTGAACTTATATGCGCCGTGGCTGGTGCCGATCGAGATTGCGAGTGAATCGCAACCGGTACGGGTGGCGAAATCGATTACTTCCTCGGGGTCGGTATAGGTGTGGTGATCGGAAGAAACTTCGTCTTCAACACCGGCGAGAACGCCGAGCTCACCTTCTACAGTTACATCGAACTGATGTGCATAGTCAACCACTTTTTTGGTGAGGGCTACATTTTCCTCGTAAGGAAGATGAGAACCATCGATCATCACGCTCGAGAAGCCACTGTCGATACAGCTCTTGCAGAGTTCGAAGCTGTCGCCATGGTCGAGGTGAAGCACGATCTGAGGATTGGCCCATCCGAGTTCCTTTGCATATTCAACGGCACCTTCAGCCATATAGCGAAGAAGTGTGGCATTGGCGTAGTTGCGGGCACCCTTGGAAACCTGAAGGATAACGGGAGATTTTTCTTCAGCGGCAGCCTTGATGATAGCCTGGAGCTGCTCCATGTTGTTGAAGTTGAACGCGGGGATGGCATATCCGCCAGCGATGGCCTTCTTGAACATCTCGCGGGTGTTTACAAGGCCGAGTTCTTTATAATTAACCATAATATATAGTATATATGAGTTTTACGCGTTGTCGTCAGTCACATTTTAATTAAAAAAGCCGGATACGCTTTTTGCAAGCGCAAAGTTAGTAATTTTTTTTGTGAAGCAATGCGAATATCGCCATTTTTCACATCCTTTTTTGCAAGTCTCATTCTTTTTTGTACATTTGTCGTACGTTACATAAATTACACTCATGAATTATATCATAGATCAGAGCTATGACTTTCCCGTAGCTCCACCAGATAGTCCGCAGGATGATTTTTTTAATCTTAGAGTAGAAACCCCGACCGGACCTTCAATATACCGTCTGAACAAATTGCCGTTTCAGAAACATGAAAATTATACTGTTCCATCGACCCTATGTTGCAGGGTAAAAAGTTTTGCAGATGATGGTTCTCCTGTCCTGACACATGTGATAGGCCCTTATGTATATGAATTGTATAAGTCTAAATACGAAAACAATGAGTCTTTTGAGTGTGAGGTTATATCTGTTCCGGCAGTTCCGTCCGAAGAGCCTTTCATGCTCCGAGACCGCAACGGTATTTTTTTCAGGCTCAACGAAAGCGAAGGCCTGCTCGTAAAGGGCCAGAGAGTACGTTGTAAATTTACTAAACTTACACCTCGTTATTTCGTTATGGCGCGAGTCGACGAGGGTGCGAAAATGCCATTTTTCTCGCCGGGCTTCCTCTTCGATGCTGTGGAAATGCCTGGAATAATGTGCCGTTTTGTCAACCGGCACATATTTTCTTTGCCGGAGTTAAAAGCGGTTTGCGATGAAATCGATGCGAAACAGCCGCGATGGGTTCTTTCTGCAAGCCATGCGATTCTCAGCCATCTCTCGGAATGGTTCAGGTTTGCCTCCATAAGCCGGCACGGGGTATTTTACCGTGCTCTCATAAATTATATGAGGGAAATAATATTGTTCCTGCTTGAAGGCTCGAATTTCCTCAATGCAGTCTCTCCCGAAGAAAGAATAGCGCTCCAGGATAGGCTTACGAAAGTTGTCGAGGCTCTGCAGCCTTTCGATCGGATGATAGAGCTTGTGCTCAGTGAATGTCAGGACGAGTTTGTCGAAAAACTGTTCGACAAACTCAGCAAATCAGGTTATCTGTATCATCCCTCCAAGCAGTTCGCCATTCTGATGCTGATATTCAGGCTACAGCCTGACAAAGTCGGATATTATCTCAGCCGTATATTCGAAAGCATATTCAGCCGCGATCTGGAAAACTGGAAACGCGAACCGTTCAGGAGTGCTTTTGTAGAACAGTTCCGTATCTACGTCGCTCAGGCACGCAAGGAAATCGACTTTTTCCCACAGGCAGGCAACCGCGAGCAAAAGACCAATATCGAGACGATAATCATAGCCATGGCGCTGGAGTTGCTTCTGTCAGAACCGGGCACCGATCTGAGCAAAACATATTCATTGTTTTTCAGGTATATCTCGTTGCTCAGACCTCTTAATACCGAAGCACTGCTTTCCAAATCGTTCCTTTCATTACTTGACTCCGTTCCTTACATGCATCTCGACTACGAGCAGCTCAAAGAGCCGATGATGATGATGACAAAGGCGACGATACTGCCTTCGGCGGATATGCTTTCACGGATTTCAGGATCGCACAGATACAGCAACGGAACGGTCGACATTTCGATCTCAGCCGATGGTATTTCTCTCGGCCGGACTGGCGAAGACGTCACGGAGCGTGTTATTCCCGACGGCTTGATGACATGGCTGAGACCTCAGATATATCTCAACGGAATCCCCGGCATATCAGGATCCAGACTCAGGAAATTATCAGAACACCATACATGGTGGCAGAATATCGAGACAGGACTTTTCGAACAAAAAATCGCCTGCATTCGCAACGAAGAAGAAGAGAGGCCCAGACGCAGGGCCGAGATCGGCGACGAAGTTTATATCGTAATCGATTCGGTCGACGATTATTTCACGAGCAATCCTACATTCAACTGCCATATAGAGGATACTGAATTTCTTGATGGTACAGGCACGCTCAGGCGCGATATGATTGTGGGGTATAATCTCAAACAGCCCTCGGAAAAGTCATATAAAGCGGCAGACGGCTCACAATTCGGCTTTCTCGCCACAATCACAGGCATAAAGTACGATGGTTCGTACATATTCTCCCTGCGCGACGAAGTTGACCGTATGCTCGAAGACAGAATCGATTTCGAGACAGACTATCTCACTGTCATAACTGGCATCAACGAACGCGATTACAGCGCGATAGCTCTTGATGGGTTCGGTCTGTTCGTTGAGAAAGATCCGTCACTCCCTCTTTCAATCGGCGATATCGTGCGTTGTCGCATAAACCAGAAAGGCAAGCAAGGCAATATACGCGCCTATGCCCTCGAGATTACATATGATCCGGCCGATAAATTCGATAAATCGATGGCTTTTGTCAATATAATGACAGAGCTTCGTATCAGTAATTCGGACGAGACAGCTGTATCACGCCCGGAAGAGGAGTTAATGCGCGACATCGACGAAATTCTTCATCCTGATGACATTCGCGAGATTGTGGAAATCCTGCGCTTCAAAGCCATTGCCGAGTCTGATCTGACGCAGGCTTACGACTACCTGAGATTCGCACGTCTGCTTGCTCTGACTATAGGAGATACTAAACTTGCCGAACGTCTGGGCACACACGCCTCCCTTCTTACGCTGCACCAATATTTTGCCAAAAACAACCGTATAGATGCCGACGAACTCGAGAATCTCCGCTCCGCTACCTCGGGCGATCCGTTACTGTCCATGATATTCCGGCGTCTCGAACTTGTTTCCTGGCTCGGTCGAACCGAGCGCAATGAAGAACTATATGCAAACTGCAACTCCGCCGCCAATGAACTGGAGGGCAGTATTGCCTCTATGGTTCTTTCATACAATCTCGTACAGGCTTCCGACAGCGGCGACAGTTCGATTTCCTCTACCATCAGAGGTAAAATCATGGAAAAGCTCAATGTAAACAACGAGACTAAGAGAGGCAAGTATTATGGTTCGGAATCAAAATATCTCGAATTCAAAACCTCGCTGGTATATCTTGCAGGTGGCCCGGGCGAGGAAATCAAAGAAAATCCGTCCGAACAACAGTTCCATATCCTCAGCCGTATCGCCGGCATGCTCAACGCCACCGGTGGCCGTCTGTACCTCGGAGTAAACAATGACGGATACGAAGTCGGGCTTCACGATGACTTCAGATATTACGAGCGCCATCGTGCGGTCGCAGGTCCGTACCAGTTCAAAATTAATAATGTCGACAATCTTTGTGTTTTTCTCGAAAATCTTATCGATGTCACATTCGGCTCAACCATAGCCCGCAAAATAACTGTAGAAGCCGATGATGAAGCCGAAAAGGAAGTTATTCTTATCTCTATCGGAGAATCTCTTGAACCGGTATTCCTCAACAACCGTCTGTTTGTCCGCCAGAGCGGTCAGTCCACACGTGAATACCATGGCAAGGATATTGAGGATTTCACTAAGGAACGCGCCGAATTGCTCGCCGAAAGAGCCCATCTGTTATCGCTTGATACAGAACCGAATTCCAAAAACGGAGCAGCACAGTCTCTGCCCAAAGTCTCCTCTAACGAAAAACAGACTCCGCAAGTAGCAGCGCAGATTCCGGCCACACCCGTTATCGAGACTTCGCGATGGCGGCCGAATCAGCTTCACAGCTGGGAAAACGGATATGCGCAACCCAAAGGATACCTGTATTTCGTCGAAAACGGCAAACTCCTCTACTCCACTAACGATTTATACAAAGAAACCGGCGAAGATGATTGCAATCTCGCCCTTGTAATACCTCACGAACTGGCCGACGGCTATCTGATTCTTGCATTCAGGGGAGAAAAAGCATCCAGAATTCCGCTTTCCGAAATATATGAAAAAGGCGAAAATATCGCTCTGGATTATCATTCGGCTGAAAAACCGATGTTTGCGGCTCTCGCTTCGAAGGACGATGCTTTGATATGCGTTGTGGCCGACAGCGGAAACTCGCTGTGGCGCCGAGGAATATCTATAGCCCAGATGGATAATTTTCATCTGAACACCACTCCAAGACGAATACATGATTCCGTCACTGACCATACGGTAATGTGGGAAATCGCCGATTCAGGCGCCCTACCAGCCGTAAACGACTGTCTTGCCGAGAATCTTCCGTCGCGACGTATCGGTGTCACTCTTCGGGTCAAGGAAGGTACCGAAGGCGCACCGGCCAAACTTGACGAAATCGTAAACAAATGTAAAGCTCCGGGCCTGTAACACATGGAACCACTATTTTCGATAATAACCATCACTTATAACGCCGAAGCGACTGTCGGAAGAACTCTTGAGAGTGTCGACAGTCAGTCTTTCGGTGATTATGAGCATCTGATAGTCGACGGAGCCTCTTCAGACAATACCATTCAGATAATCTCCGCTCATGAAAATCCAAAACGCGCTTTGATAAGCGAACGGGACAACGGCATATATGATGCCATGAACAAGGGTCTGGCCAATACAACCGGAAAATATCTGATTTTTCTGAATGCAGGCGACAAATTCCATTCCGCCGATACTCTTGCGGTCATTGCAAAGACTATCGCAGACAACGATATGCCTGGTATTGTCTACGGGCAGACCGATATTGTAGACAATGAAGGACGCCGTATCGGCCCCAGACATCTGTCCGCCCCGGAAAAACTTACGTTGCACAGTTTCTCTCAGGGCATGCTCGTGTGCCACCAGGCATTTGTCGCACTCAGACGCATAACCGGCAAATATAATTTGAAATACAGGCTGTCATCCGACTACGACTGGTGCGTCAGATGCCTCCAGCACTCGCGTAAAAACATCGGACTGATCGATATTGTGCTTATTGACTATCTGAATGAAGGTGCTACAACACGAAACCGATTCAAATCTCTTGCCGAACGATTCAGAATCATGAGTTTCTACTACGGATTCTTTCCTACGTTGGCAAGGCATGTCGCATTCACTATCAGAGCATTAAAAAGGAAACTATGATATTACACAATACCACATTTTGCATCGACGAACCATTCGAAAAAAAACTTGTCGACTTCGTAAAGGAAACCTATATGCCTGCCGCTTACGATTGCGGCATGTACAACGGTTTGCTGACTAAAATTCGCGCACCCAGAGAGACAAATGGCCTCAACGGTCAGTCAACAGTAAATTACGCTATTCAGTTCAGAGCGCCATCCGACGAAATCTGCCGTCGTTTTTCCGACGAAATCATGCCCGCCATTTTCAGCGGCATGAACCGCGATCTGCAACAGGCGCTCCACGTATACTGTACGGCGCTCGATGTCATCTACGATGCTGAGAAAAATGGAGAGTAAAGTCAGAGAATCAGATCGCATCATAATAGGTATCGACCCCGGTACTAATATAATGGGTTATGGCATTCTCGGTATTAAAGCCAAAAAGCCGTTCCTTATAGCAATGGGAGTTATCGACCTTCACAAGCTCGGCGATCATTATCTGAGACTCGGACGCATATATGAGCGCGTCAGCATGCTCGTGGAACAATATTGTCCCGACGAGATGGCCATCGAAGCTCCGTTTTTCGGCAAAAACGTACAGTCTATGCTCAAGCTCGGAAGAGCGCAGGGTGTGGCTATGGCGGCCGCACTCTCTAAAGAGGTACCTATTACAGAATACGAACCGCGCAAGATAAAACAGGCCATCACCGGTAGCGGTGCGGCCTCGAAAGAGCAGGTAAAAGAAATGTTGCGCCGTATCCTTGATATTTCGTCCGAGTCACTTGAGACCCGACTCGATGCTACGGATGCCCTGGGTGCGGCTCTCTGTCATTTCTATGAATCTTCTCGACCCAGTGTGCCTAAGGGAGCTTCCTCCTGGAAGGAATTCATAGCAAAGAATCCCGACCGCGTCAAATAGACTTCAGCGGGTAAGGATAATGGAACGTTCCTTGGCTATGCGGCGGAGATTGAGTATGGCATAGCGCATACGACCCAGCGAGGTATTAATGCTGACACCTGTCTGCTCGGCGATTTCTTTAAACGACATATCCTTGTAGTATCTCATCGTCAGAACTTCTTTCTGCGATTCGGGGAGCTCGTCGATCAAGGATCGCACATCACTTTCGATCTGTAGATCGATTATTGCATCTTCTATGGTGTCTTCCGAGAGTTCGCGGCGGTTGAGAATGTCATAGTCTGAAGTATCAGCCGAAATTTCGGCCTCGCTTTTTTCAGCTCTGAAGGAATCTATGGCAAGGTTTCTGGCAATCCTCGACAGCCATGCCGAGAATTTTCCGAAATCGCGGTAACGCCCTTGCCTGATAGTTATTATTACTTTTACAAATGTTTCCTGAAAGATGTCGTCGGCCAGATCCCGGTCGCGAACAATCTGGAGTATATAGTTAAACAGCTTGGTCTTATGCCTGGAGAGCAGGACGTCGAACGCATTGTTCTCGCCCCTTGCATAAGCTGCCACCAACTGCTCGTCGGTAAGCATCGTGTAATTCTGCATTTTCTATTCCTGTTTTGATTAGAGTAGAAGTCGGTCTATAGGCAGATTGGTTTTATGGGTTGATCATATTTGTTGCTGCAAAAATAACATTATTCCGGCAATATGACAACATTTTTGCCGGCACCTTTGCTTTATTTAACCATTTTGAAGCAATAAAAAGGTAATTTCGAAGTTTACCGTCAAATTCTCCGTCCATGCGATATACAATAAACACACGTATTCCGACGTTATAAAGACAAACCTAATACCGTTCCTGCCTATGGATAAAAGTTTTACTCTATCCAATCACGGCGTTCGCTTCAACGCCTATCGTCCTCGTCCGGCAATACGCCGCACTCTGCCTGGAGTCTCGTCTCCGAAACCTGAGACAATCGCGTTCCTCAAGCAGTTCGCACGGGCCTTTTATCCCGGCAACGACTCCCGGACTCTCAATATTGTTCTGAATTGAAGCATATCGGTCGCGTCCTGTTTCGGTGCTTTGCCAAATAGGACGCGATTGTTTTTGCCATTTGGAAATCATTCCTTATATTTGCGCAAAGAACTCGTCAATAATTATTATTAAATTTATGAAGAAACACAACTTCTATGCCGGACCGTCGATTCTGAGCGAATATACTATTCGCAATACAGCCGACGCAATAATCAACTTCGCGGATATGGGCCTCTCCATTCTGGAAGTGTCGCACCGCAGCAAACAGTTTCAGGCGGTGATCGACGAAGCAAGCGCTCTGGTAAAAGAACTTCTCGAAATACCCGAAGGATTCCATGTGCTGTGGCTCGGAGGCGGTGCCTCCATGCAGTTCTGCATGATCCCCTTCAATCTCCTTGCAAAGAAAGCCGCTTACATCGATACCGGCACATGGGCGTCAAATGCGATAAAAGAAGCTCGTCTTTTCGGTGAAGTCGACGTTGTGGCCTCTTCCAAAGAAGCCGGCTATACATTCATTCCCAAAGGCTTCGAAGTACCTGCCGATGCCGACTATTTCCACTACACATCGAACAACACCATCTACGGCACTGAAATCCGCAAAGATCCCGTCGTTCCCTGCCGTATGGTGGCTGATATGAGTTCCGATATATTCTCGCGCAAGATCGATTTCTCCAACTACGACGCCATCTATGCCGGCGCTCAGAAAAACCTCGCGCCCGCAGGCGTGACTCTTGTCATAGTGCGCGAAGACGCTCTCGGCAAGGTTGACCGTCCGATCCCGACAATGCTCGACTATCGCACCCATATAAAGAAAGGTTCGATGTTCAACACACCACCTGTTCTTCCTATCTTCTCCGCGCTCCAGACTCTCCGCTATTATAAACAACTCGGAGGCATCAGTGAACTCGAACGGCGCGATCTCGAAAAAGCCGCATACCTCTACGACGCGATCGACTCTTCGAAGATGTTCGAAGGTACCGTGACCGATCCGGCCGACCGCTCGATCATGAATGTATGCTTTGTAATGACACCCGAATATAAGAATCTCGAAGCTGACTTCGTTGAATTCTGCTCTCAGCGCGGCATTGTCGGCATTAAAGGCCATCGTTCGGTCGGCGGCTTCCGTGCATCGCTGTACAACGCACTGCCCATCGAAAGCGTGAAAGTTCTCGTTGAGGCCATGCACGATTTCGAATCCACCCATAAATAGTCAATAGTGGATATGAAAATCCTTATAGCTACAGAAAAGCCTTTCTCGAAGAAAGCTGTCGAGAGCATGCAGTCCGTCATCGAAGATGCCGGACACGAATTGTCTCTCCTGGAAAAATATACTTCACCCGAACAACTTCGTGCTGCAGCCGGCGAGGCCGATGCTCTCATAGTGAGGAGCGATATTGTTGACGAAGCTCTTTTTGCCGCTGCGCCGAAACTGAAGATAGTCGTTCGTGCAGGCGCCGGATACGACAATATCGATCTCAAGGCAGCTACAGCCTCCGGGGTTGTTGTGGAAAATACTCCCGGTCAGAACTCGAACGCCGTAGCCGAGCTGGTTATCGGCATGGCCATTATGGCTGCACGAAACAAATATGACGGCACGACCGGCTTTGAGATTTCCGGAAAACGGCTCGGTCTCCAGGCATTCGGACAGGTGAGCAGACATGTCGCATCCATTGCCAAAGGATTCGGAATGGAAGTCAAGGCCATAGACCCTTACTGTCCCGTAGAGGTAATGGCCGAAAATGGCGTGGGTGTTGCCGAATCGCTCTCCGATCTCTATTCGCAAAGCGATATTCTGTCGATTCACATACCGGCAACCCCCGAGACCGTAGGCTCTATCGGTAAGGAACTCATCGGTAAGCTCCCGAAAGGTGCCGTTCTGATCAACACAGCCCGCAAAGAGGTGATCGACGAGGCACAGCTTGCAGAAATACTGGAAGAGCGTCCCGACCTCAAGTATTTCGCAGATGTCAAGCCTAAAAATGCCGATGAATTACAGGCCCGTTTCGGCAATCGCGTATTCTTCACTCCTAAAAAATCCGGAGCGCAGACCGCAGAGGCCAATATGAATGCAGGTGTCGCCGCTGCCCGTCAGATAGTGGCTTATTTTGCCGACGGAACCGACCGCTTCCGTGTGAACTGAAACATACCGCATCTTTCGCCAAGGGCCGGGGGGGGCACTTTCCCCGGCCCTTGGCGTATAAAATGTATTTTTCACTTTTTTACTAAACATTTTCCCATTTCACGTCTCAAAAAAGAACCTGAAATTGGAATTAATGATTACCTTTGCATACGCTAACCCCTAAAAACACGTTTTTTTGATGGACATGCAAATTGACTGGGCAAATCTGCCTTTCGGATATTTCCCGACTGATTACAACGTACGCTGTGAATTCCGCGACGGGAAGTGGGGTCCTATTGAAGTCTCCCAATCCGATACAATAAATATCCATATGGCCGCCACTTCGCTTCACTATGGTCAGGAACTTTTCGAAGGACTCAAGGCTTTCAGAGGTGCCGACGGCAAAATCAGAATTTTTCGTCTTGAAGAAAACGCCAAGCGTCTCATCGAATCTGCAAAGGGCATTCTCATGGAACCTGTTCCTGTGGAGATTTTCAAGGAGATGTGTATCAAAGTCGTAAAACTGAATGAACGGTTCATACCGCCATACGGTAGCGGTGCATCGCTATATATCAGGCCTCTCGAGATCGGTCTTACACCGCGTATCGGTGTCAAGGAAGCCGACGAATTCCTGTTCATAGTAATGGTGACTCCAGTCGGGCCTTATTTCAAGGGCGGCTTCAAGAACACCAACATATGCATCATGCGCGACTTCGACCGCGTAGCCCCTCAGGGTACGGGCCGTTGGAAAATCGGCGGAAACTATGCGGCATCTTTAGGTGCGGGTCACAAGGCACATGAAATGGGCTACTCGGCAGTCCTCTATCTGGATCCCAAGGAGAAAAAATATCTCGACGAATGCGGCCCGGCCAACTTCTATGCCATCAAGGACGGAAAATATATAACTCCGAAATCCGATTCCATCCTCCCGTCTATCACAAACATGAGTCTTATGACTCTTGCTCATGACATGGGAATCGAGGTTGAACAGCGTCATATAACGGTCGAGGAGCTCGCTGACTGCAGCGAGGCCGCCGCTTGCGGTACTGCCGCCGTATGTTCTCCCATAGGCGAAATCGACGATATCGACACCGGAAAGAAATACATTCTGTCGAAAGACGGAAAACCCGGACCGGTGACAACAAAACTCTATAACGCCCTCAACGCCATCCGGCTCGGAGAAGCCCCCGACACCTATGGCTGGAATACGATAGTGGAATGAAATCCTGCGACTGGAGGACAATAATAGACAGCACATATCCCGCAGACAGAAAAGTCCGCGGGATTTTGTTGTCTCATAGCGCGTCTGTTTCGGCCCTTGCCCTACGGATCGCCGACAATCTTGGTCTTGATCTTGACAGAGATGAGATAGAAGCGGCAGCAATGCTCCACGACATCGGTATAATCAGAACGAATGCACCCGGTATCGACTGCCTGGGCGAAGCGCCTTACCTTTGCCATGGCGCCATTGGGGCCGATATGCTACGGGAGTGCGGCGCACCCGAAACTCTGGCTCTGGTGGCCGAACGGCATACCGGAGCCGGCCTGACTCCCGACGAAATTGAGAATGCAGGCCTTCCGCTCCCCAAAGGTCGCAGCTATATGCCTGAAAGTTGCCTCGAACGACTGATCTGTTATGCCGATTGCTTCTATTCAAAAGGAGGGGACGGCAGTAAAAAAGATATAGAACGGGTCCGGAAATCAATGGATAAATTCGGATCCTCTGTCAGAGAGCGCTTCGAAAGGCTGCATAGTGAATTCGGCAGAGGCAATATTTAATGTGTTTTTTACGTTATTTAAACACCCGCTAACTGCATTATTATGAAACTACGATATTTTCCTATCCTTTTTGCCGCTATTATTGCCTTAGCCTCATGCTCTTCCGCAAAAAATGAACTTCCATACTTTGTAGACATCAAGGACATCAAGACCGGCATACTCGACACTCTCCAATACCTCCCTACAATCCGTCCTGACGACGAACTCTCGATCACTGTAAGTTCCATCAACCCCGAGGCAACAGCGCTCTATCAGATGCCTCTTATAAATCCGGCATCCACAGATCTTCTGGCCACTACATCTTCTCCGCGATTTCAGACATATATAGTAGACAGTCAGGGAGATATTACTTTCCCCGTAATAGGAAAGATTCATGTAGCGGGTATGACCACCGAACAACTTTCGGACTATCTCACAAAAGAAATTTCCAAAGACGTGAAAGATCCGATTGTAGATGTCCGCATTCTGAACTTCACCGTCTCTGTTGGCGGCGAAGTCAAACTCCCCTCCCGCATTCCCTTATCAAGCCAGCGTATGACAGTCCTCGACGCTCTCGTACAGGCCGGAGATCTCACTGAATATGGCGAGCGTTCGAACGTTCTTGTAATACGTGAGGAAGATGGAAAACGTACATATGCACATCTCGACCTCAACAAAGCGGAAACACTTAACTCGCCTTATTTCTATCTCAAACAGAACGACTATATCTACGTTTCTCCAAACCAGATAAAACAATCCAACTCACGGTATAATACCAACAACTCCTTTAAACTGTCGGTCATATCGACTATTGTCAGCGCCACATCTGTAGTCGCTTCATTAGTGATTGCCCTCGTCGTTAAATAACCTAACCAAGTTCACAAGCTGATGGCTTCCAATAAATCAGACTTCATTGACATTTCCGGACTCATACGCCAGTACATAAACAAGTGGTGGCTGTTTCTCATTTCTTTTGTCGTGTGTGTCGGCATTGCATTCGTCTATTGCAAGATTCACAAACCTGTATATGCCGTCCGTGCGAATGTGCTAATCAATCAGGAAGAGGAAAGTAACAATCCGTCTTCCATGGCTATGGGAATGTCGGGACTTGGCAGTCTGTTCGGCAATAACGGCTTTGTCTACGATGAAATTTTTATCATTTCGTCACATTCCCTCTATAAGGATGTTGCCAAAGATCTGTCTTTAGGCACCAAATACTATGTCCGCAAAGGGTTCATGAACACTGTCTTCGCCTATGATGACTATCCAATCGAGGTGATCCCAACCGCCGGTATGCTCGACACACTTTCTGTCGGCATAACTTTCAAACTGAAAGTAAAAAAAGACGGAAAGATCGACATCGAGGGCAAAGCCAGAAAAAAAGTTTTTGTCAAAGCTGAAAAAATAGAACTGCCTTATACTCTCGAGTCTGATTTAGGCACTTTTACATTCGCAAAGACCGATCATTTCATTCCCGACAAGGATTTCAAGGAAACGATTGTCGTTCAGGGCTATGACAGTGCTGCCGAAGAACTCGACACCGATGTCGCGAGCGAAATTGCATCCAAACGGAGTAATGTCGTCCAGATGGGTATCAACACGCCCTATCCCCAATATGGTAAAAACATACTCGATAAAATAATTGAACTGTACAATAAACGCACTATAATCCAGAAGAATGAGAAAAACGATCTGACATCTCAGTTCATCGACGGACGACTCATCATTCTTACTAAAGACCTCAACGATATCGAGACCGAAATCCAGAACTATAAGCAGAAACGGGGCATCATCGATGTCGGACTCGAGGCCGGCAAACAGTTCCAGAAACAGGCCGAATTCGAAAACACGCTCCTGCGACTGCGTACCCAACAGGAAATCATTCAGATGGCGAGCGAATTTATTTCCGATCCTGCCAATGCATACAGTCTTGTGCCTGTAGCGTCCAATTCAGAAGGTATTCCTGGCGGTCTCGACGCCTACAACACTCTTTTACTCCAACGACAGGCACTCCTTACAAGCGCCCGATCCGATAACGCCGCATTGAAGCTTCTTGATGAAAAAATCGACGCACTGCGCGACAACATCAAGGCATCTTTCGCAAAAACGCTTGAAAACGTCGACCTCCGTATCCGCGACGTAGAGCGCAACATGGAAAAAACCGCCGCCAAACTCGGAGCGGCACCTGTCAGCGAGCGTGAATTCCTCAATCTTCAGCGTCAGCAACAACTTAAGCAGAGCCTCTATCTGTTTTTACTTCAGCGCAAGGAAGAGGTGTCGATCGCACTTGCCAATTCATTCCCAAAAGGCACGATAGTAGACTCTGCCTTCACCCTCAGCGAATCGTTAGGCATGAGCAACAAGGTGATTCTGCTTCTCGCATTCTTCTTCTCACTGATAATACCTCCTGTATTGCTGTTCCTGCGCCGTCTTGTCACCAACGAGATCGAAAGCCGCAGCGATGTCGAGAAGGCTACCGATATTCCTCTTCTCGGAGAGATGTGCGAGGATAATTCAGGCAACAAAATCGTCGCTGTCAACGGCAACAAATCTTCTGCAGCCGAACTCTTCAGAATGCTTCGCTCGAATCTGCTCTTCGTGCTCAATAACTCTTCCGACAAGGTCGTTCTCCTCACCTCATCGGCTCCTGGCGAAGGCAAGAGCTTCATATCCATAAATATGGCGGCCGCTCTTGCAGCTCTCGGTAAAAAAGTGCTGCTTGTAGGCATGGATATCCGCAAGCCCATGCTGGCGCAATATCTTGGTATTTCGCCTAAATTCGGCATCACCCAGTATCTGTCGTCATCGTCGATAAGCATAGGACAGATAATTGAAAAAGTGCCTGGAATCGACAATCTCGACACCATAGTAGCCGGCCCCGTCCCCCCCAATCCTGCGGAATTGCTCGCCTCCGAAAAAGTCGATGCTCTGTTTGCCGAACTCCGCGGACAGTACGACTATATCATTGTCGATACAGCACCTCTGGGCCTTGTTAGCGACACCTTCACGCTCGACCGTGTGGCAGACGCAACTATCTTCGTCTGTCGCCTCAACCGGACAAAGGCATCGGCATTCAATGAGCTCAACGAGATATACGAGCAGAAACGCCTCAAAAAGCTCTCTATCGTAATTAACGGTTCAAAATCCCGCAAAGAATACGGCTACGGAAACTAAGCTTGCTCTCTCTGCCGAGAAACTCTCTTGCCGTAAGTCGGCTTCGTCGCGTGTCATTCCTGTGATTACGCGACGGAGCTGGTTTACGCCGCTCGTGTTCCTGCTTTCAATGGCCCTCACGGGACTGTCGTTCTATCCGGCACTTATCGTTGTCGTGGCAATGATGTTCAAAGCATACAGGAACAGTCCTTATGACTTTGTGATCATGTGTCTGCTGTTCCTCGGCAACTATGGCCTGACTCAGGAAAATACTCTTCCCGTAAAAACGTACGACATATGCGTCATCACATGTCTCGTACTATTTTTCATCTATTTAAAACCTCCGATTGTAAAAAGAACAATTACCGTAGTAGCCGTATACGGTATCGCATTGCTTTGCATCGCATGGTTTTCACTCGAGTCCATGTCGGTGCAGCTCTATACCTGGCGAAACTATCTTGCCTTTATCTTTTTCATAATCCCGATTGTTGTTTTCTCACGCCGGCAGTTTGTGATGACCGAGTTCTGGAACAGCCTGTTCCCTTATGTCTTTATAATCTGTATCTTCTATATAATTGACGCATTCATATTCTCCGGCAATATACTCGTGCCTTGCACGGCGGCCTCACGTCAGTCAACCTTTTTCGATCCGCTGATGTCTCCGCTGTCTTTCGCGCCTTTCCGTAAGTATCCGCCAGGGCTCTTCCCGATGGTACTCCTCCTATATCCCGTAGCACGCTACTATAAGCTTCATTTCTGGCAATGGTGTGTCATCATACTTGCGTTATTTGCCAGTCAGACATTTTCGGTTCTCTCAGGATTTGTCGCCGCCTATATTTTCTTCCGCTTTGGACTGCGCAAGCTGTTGCTCGCCATATCTGTGGGTCTTGTTTCCCTTGTCAGCCTCTATTTTATCGACGGATTTCTTCCTGAAAAGAAAAACGGTGATATCATCCAGAGCCAGCTTCGCATAAAATCGTCGGTCGATCAGTTTTTCGATCTCATGGATGCCTCCGACGACGAAGACATTGCCGAATTTGCCTCTGGCCGTATGGCTCAGATTCTTCCGAAAGTCGAACTGGTAAATGAGGAAGGGCGCCAATGGACCGGCCTTGGGTTCCTGCACCCTGAGAAAAACACGGTAAAAAAATATGTGATAGACAACGAATACTACTCCGATATCGAATTCAGCGAAGAGGTCGCGGCTCTCGTCGAGGTAATACCGGTGCAGATATATATATCGACAGGCTGGTTCGGACTGATCGTGCATATTATTTTCCTTGTGGTCATCTATATGATGATACGAAAACTGAAATATGCGCCATACCTCATTTCGGTCTATTTCTGCTGCATATGGTTCGGACTCGGAGGCTTCTGCGGACTGATCTCCGCGCATGGCCTGTTTTTAGTCGCTTTAAGTTATTCGGCCATTATCCTTAATTCCCGCAGTCAGTTGAGCGGATTTCCACCTCTGTCGGGCAAATAAACAAACATATGAAAGGGACTGTCTAACAACCAAAGTTAGGCAGTCTCTTTTTTTATACACAAAATCTGAAG
>ERZ836877.3696-NODE-3696-length-16830-cov-2.996244_pt1 | contig 16830 bp, 12 predicted proteins | sample MGYA00519469_ERZ836877 | MGnify/ENA primary metagenome ERZ836877 (study PRJEB31850, sample SAMEA3708809) | human gut metagenome | biome: human gut; feature: human-associated habitat; material: faeces | place: China | collected 2014 ... | reverse complement strand
CTGCTGCCCAGGATGAAATCGGGGCAATGATACAGACAGGCGCTGCAGTCGCATCAATCAGGTAAGCCAGCTTTGCACGTGATACCCTGTGCTCATCCGTAACAGGCTTCATAACGCTTCCTACAGTAAGACAGTTAAAATAATCATCAATAAAAATCAGAATTCCAAGTGCAATGGTCATAATCTGTGCACCGGCTCTTGTTTTAATTTTCTTCTTTGCATAATGTCCGAATGCAGCGGATCCTCCCGCCTTGTTCATCAATGCGACAATTGCACCAAGAATAACAAGGAAAATCAGAATACCGACATTATAGCTGTCCGACAGAACTCCTACAAAGCCATCATTAAAAATATGAGTAATCGTTCCTTCAAAAGAAAATCCGGAATACAGCAGACCTCCGACCAGAATACCTACGAACAAGGAACTGTACACCTCTTTGGTGATGAGGGCAAGTGCTATCGCTACAATTGGCGGTACCAAAGCCCAGAAAGTTGCATAAAAATCCATTTTAATGACTCCTTTCGTATAAAATCGACAACTAATTGTATCATGGTATACAATGTTTGACAAGAACGAACTCATAAAAAAATCTACCCCAAAAGCTCTGCCTGTGCGCAGCCGTGCTCTACTTGTCCCTCTCACTAAACTCGGGCTGCACCTTCGGCTTGCTCTCGTTAAGTGTTCCGGACTGGTTCGCACTAAGTTCAAGCTTCGCCTTCGGCTCGCTTTCACTAAGTGCTCTACACAAAAGAGACTTCTGCAACTGCAAAAGCCTCTTCGCCGTTTTTACTTTGATTCTATTCGTCTATTATTTCTTTACCTTTTGCTGTTCTCGTAAGAATTCAGCAACGCATCTACCGAAGTTCTCAAGGTAAAAACAATATATCCCGCGAACCGCTCCCTGTCAAACCGGCTCTGGTTCAAAAACCAGGTTACTAACAATCCATACAATGCATTGCTGTAAAAGCAACAGAGAAACCCTTTATATTCCTCAGAAAGTTCTACGTTCTGCCTTTCGGCAGCACTGTCAATCACATCCAGACTAACACGCTCAAAGCTGGAGGAAAAGAACTGCCCAAAACCATTTTTACCAATTGCGGAATACGCATGAACCAGCAGTGCACGGTTCTTATCCACATAATCCAGCAAGGTAAGAACGATTTTCTCATAGTCCACCATAACATCAAGCTGATTCACTACCACAAGTGATTCCTGTTCCAGTGTCCACTTTAGCAGATCATAAATATCCTTAAAGTGATAATAAAACGTTTTCCGGTTAATTCCGCAGTCCTCGCAGATAGCGCTGATCGTTATTTTGGATAGTGACTTCACCTCCATATACCTTTTCAGGGAATCTGCCATCGCCTGCTTCGTTTTCATGGATGCCTCGGCATGTGTCATGGTTTTCTCCTAAGTCTATGCTGTCCTGGCAGCTTTCTTCTTTTTCTTACGGCCATGAATTCCTATAATTAACACAAAGATTACCACCAGGCATATACCGGCAAGTATCGCAATCAGCGCAACCGGTACAGGTTCTGCCGGACGGTCCACGCAGGTAAAGGTAAACGCATCATCTTCACATTCAAATACCAGATAGCTGCCATCCTGCTCCGTGTCTATTTGGACAAAAGCTTTATCCCTGTAAATCTCAATCGAAGGATTCTCCATTTCAAGAGAAGCATCCGGCAGGAACCTGTAAAGATGCTTTCCGATATCGGATGTTTCAAGACGCACCTGATAACTCTCTGCCCTGGTTTCTGCATCCTCCGGGTAAAGCTCAACCTTCTTAATCTCTAAGGAATCATCCGTATCAAAGGTTCCTTCTGCCAAAAGCTTAGGAAGCTTTGTTCCATCAAGATTTGCCTCCAGTGTCGTAATATATTCAGTATATACGGCTTCGATCGTCTGGTCAAAGGTAATATTCTCCTGGGAGAAGTCTTCCCACACACCGGAATATCCATCCTTCTCGGGTACCTCCGGGAGCCTGGCAATATCAAAGCTCTCTCCGTAATTAATGGTGATCCGGTCTACCTGGGAGTCATCTGCCATGAAGGTCAGATGAATTGAGCGGAATGAATCCGGAATATCCGGAAGCTCCAGGAACTCATCATAAGAGACAGGCTGTGCCTCACCCTCAAGGCTGATTCCGTCAATTCCGGGAGGACATCCTTCTACGAAATAGTTGTTCTCTACAGTTCCTGAATCATCAATCTGTCCGGCAATGGATCCCAGATAATAATTTCCCTCCTGAATCTCTATCATACTATAGCAGTCCGTAATGGTTTTACCTTTTCCGGCAATACCTCCAATCTGATTATCTCCGGATAGTGCACACTTCGAGCTGCTTTTACGGATCGTTCCCTTACTTTCTCCGGCAATACCTCCTACTTTATCTTCGTCACCCGAAATGCTTCCGGTATTCATACTGGAAATAATGCTGCCAAGGGTCATTTCACCGACAATCCCTCCGGCACATTCCTTCTTTCCTTCTACCTTTCCACTATTATAGCACTCCCGGATAACAATTCGTTCCTTGTACCTGACATTCAGTGTTGCGTTATCGGAAGAAAGATTTAAGTCATCCTCCGGATCAAGGTTGTTCTCACGGGACATGGTTCCGGCAATACCGCCGACATTGAGATCACCACAGATTTTTCCATAATTCGTACAGCTCAATACCTTGCCCTCGGTATCCTTGACTGTATCATCATCAGAAACATCCATAAAGATTTCGTCGGTATCCGGTGTATCCGTATCGGTAATAATGTTCGTAATCACCTGAACTTCATCATTAATTGCCTGTAAGTCATCCAGCAAAAGCTGATTGTAATCATCTGCCATATTGTTCAGGGTGCGTGTCTGATCAATGATCTTCGTAAAGCTGCTGCTTAACGATGTCCGCGCGGACTCAACCCTTACTTTGGCCCGGTCAGCCCGGTTACGGATCTCGCTTTCGGTATCGGAAATCGCACGGTTTGCATTCTCATAAGCTGCCTTCTGCGCATCATTAATTTCTTTTTCCAGTGCTTCCCGGTCAATCTGATCCCAGATATTAAAGGAAGAAAAGTCATATCCACCGCTTGGTGTGGGAACAAGAGGAAGACTCGGAAGATTATCTAAACTATCCCCATCATCCTTTGTATCATCCTTGGGATCCTTATTAGTATCATCCTTAGTGTCGCCCTTGCCATCATCCTTGGTGTCACCCTTGGTATCCTTATTAGTATCATCCGCAGGATCTGCATCATCCTGTGACAGGTTCTTCGTTTCCGTTATACCCGGCACCGGTTCAGAAAGTCTGTACGGAATCTGGTAAGCAATCTCCTCTTCGGAAGTTCTCAGATCCTGAATGGAAGTTCTTGCACCTTTTCCTCCCTCCGTTGTCGTACCACTCGGAGTAGGCGTCGGAGTCGATGTGGGCGTTCCGGCCGGTGTTGCATCTGGCGTCGGAGTCGATGTGGGCGTTCCTGTCGGTGTTGTACTCGGAGTCGTAGACGGTGTGTACTCGGAGATTCCGTTGGAAATGCACCCGGGCTCCATGTAGGGAGCTTATCCAGGAAATCCAATGATACCGGTCTTGGTGAGTTCAACCCTGAAATAGACAGAGAATTGGACATATTATCAAAATCACCGCTGATATCCGACATAATATTATCTACTGCATTCTGTGCACCTGCTACAGCATCCAGCAGCACATTAATCTGATCGGACAAAGATGCAGACATATTGCTTGCATCGTTATCAAGCTTCGTTACAAGGTCGTGCAGCTTCGGAAATTCCCTGGACAGCTTTTCCATCGTGTCCTCTTCATATTGCATCTGGCTGCTCGGCTCCATCTGTCCGGCAATACCGCCAACATCCTTACGTCCGTTCAGCCGGCCGTGGTTCTCGCAGCTCATAATAAAACCGGTCTGGCTTCCTGCAATACCACCAATGTTATAACCGACATGCTGATATCCCACGCTGCCGTTATTGTTACTATAAAGAATAACTCCTTGATTGGAACCGGCAATTCCACCGATATCCGTTACGGAAGCTGCATTTTCCGTACTTAAAATTTCCTGTACAGTCAGAGACTGGATATCAATTTTATTATCCTTGGCATTGGTGTTTACCAATGCATTGCTTGTGCAGTTGGTAATACCGCCCTTGTTCGTTCCAACCAGACCACCAATACGGTGATTTCCGGAAACCATGCCATTTACGGTGCTGTCCTCAATAATTCCGCTTACTTCATTTATTCCGACAAGAAGTCCGGCATCATTGTTTACATTCATTTTGCCATTGACGTTGCATCCGCTGATAAGTCCCTTATTCTGACCTGCCAGAATACCAATACCGGAATGTCCCGTTCCCGCTGTGGCATCCATCTGGATATTCAGATTCCATACCTGTCCTGTCTCCTGAATATAACGGAAAAGTCCGATATTATTACTGGTTCCCTCTATAGCAAAGCCCCTGATTGTATGTCCCTGTCCAAGAAAAATCCCGCCAAAGGTCGGAATCAACGTAACTCCTTCGCTTGTAAAATCAAGGTCTGTATCCAGAATTACCACTTTATCCTGTGACCAGATATCCCGTGTACAATTGTTTGCAAGTTCTTTGAGATCTTCATTGCTGCGGACCCAGATTACCTGATCCTCGTCATAGGTAAGTGTTCCATCCTGCTCCGCTGCATCCTGCAGATGCTCCATAACGTCATCGGTTTTATTTTCATTGTCTTCGTTAATTGTTTCTGCATGCGCACTTAAGGATATCTGCAAAGAAGGAAGGATCAGTGCAGTAATCAGGCAAACGACTAATGTTCTTTTCTTAAACTTCTTCATCTTCCGCACTTCCTTTCTCTTCTTTATTTTGTTCTTCGGACTTTGCATGATCATTTGTCCTGTCGTCCTTCTGAGGCAGTCCGGGCGGATTCTTTTCCTCTATGGCAGATACCTCTAATGCATCCGGTCCCGGATCCTCTTCATCGCTCACACTCTCCGCTCCACCGGTAATCAGTGTAACACTCATATCACCACGTACAAACCCGGAAAAGTTACCCTCAAGCGTACCGTTTACCTGTCCCCGGATCAGACCGTTCACACGGGTAAGACCGCTAAAGTTCTGTGGCGTAAGATTGATTTTACTCTTAAGCTGGAAGCTTGTTTTTTCAATAATAATATCACCGACAACCAGAATCTGTGGCAGTACCGCAAGTACAAGCACGATGGAAATAATGGTACCGCGGCTTAAGCAGTTACCGATAGATGCAATAATCGGGTTCGTTGTCAGCTGCTGAATCAGGGCACCGGCAACTGCCAGAATTGTTCCTGAGGTAAAAATAGTCGGAAATGCCTCGTTCAATGCAGCTACAATTGCCTGCTTCGGTTTCATTCTCGTCTTCAGATCGGAATAGTGACTTGAGATTACGATTGCATAGTCAATATTTGCACCCATCTGAATGGAATTCACAATCAGGTAACTTAAGAAGTATAACGGAGACTTCTGTAAGTATGGCATGGAAAAGTTCATCCAGATACTGCCCTGGATCACAATAATCAGCAGTACCGGAAGTCCTGCGGATTTAAAGGTAAACAGCAGGACGATAATAACGAACAATGCAGATAACACACTGATGATGATATTATCGGTTCCAAAGGATGAAGACAGATCCAGGTCACTGGTCGAATTACCTACAATATAGGAATTATCAAGATCATAGTACTTCGCAACATCCTGATGCATCACCTTCAGGAAGTCAAAGGTTTCCTGACTCTCCTCCGGAAGATTTAAGTATACAACCATACGGGAATAGTCATCGGTCTTTAGCTGCAGCTTTGCCTTCTCCAACTGGTCAAACAGATCATCAAGGGTATCCTGCACTTCCCCATCCAGGGTAATATTATCCTCCTCCATCTGATCCTTTAAAAACATAAACATATCAAACAGCGGCACCTGGTAATTTTCAATACCGTTCACGATCTTGCCATACTGGTTTTCATTGACTGCATAAGCAGAATAAAGGAGATTTGCGATCTCATATTCCACACCGGCAAGCTCCGAAAATTCTCTTGGATTCAATGCATCCGTCAGCACATAGCCATCCATTGCCTCAATATTTCCAAGCCCCATGGCTGATTTTACTTCTTCATGCTGTTCCAGTGTCTTCAGAAGCTTTTCTTCCTTCTGGTAATTTCCTGCCGGTACAATCACGGCAACCATATTGCTTGTTCCGAAGGTATTCTTGATCTTCTGATAAGCGATTTGGCTTTCGCTCTGCTTGGCTGTGGTCAGATCGGTATAGCTGTAACAATATGGACAATTATTGGAAAAATAAAATGCTACAACTACAATCACCAGAAAGACAGGTGGAACAATGAATCGCGTAAACACATCGAATTTACCGATTGCGGTAATCTTCGGAATAAGATTTTTGTGCTTTGTTTTATCAATCAATTTACTGAACAGCACAAGAAGTCCGGGCATCAGGGTGAACACGGACAGAAGGCTTAACATAATAGCTTTAATCAGAACGATGGACAAATCCATACCAATTTTGAAATGCATGAATGCAAGAGCACCCAGACCGGAGATCGTCGTAAGGGAAGATGCGGAAATTTCCGGAATAGCCTTACTTAAGGCCGCAATACAGGCCTCCCTCGTATCCAGTGTCTGATGTTCATCCGAAAAACGGTGGCACAGAATAATCGCATAGTCGATTGCCAGGGCAAGCTGCAGCACCACTGTAACTGAATTGGAAATAAAGGAAATCGTTCCACACAAAAAGTTCGTTCCCATATTCAGAATCGCCGCCATACCAAAGGTCATAATCAATACCGGAACCTCTGCATAGGAACGTGATGTCAGAGTCAGCACGATCACAATGATAACCGCCGCAATCACGACGATGACCTGCATCTCTGCTGCCAGATCCGCCGCCGAATCACTTCCTACTTCCGTATCATAATAGACATCATAATCTGCAAGCAGTTCCTTCATCCGGTTCATGGCCTGTAAGCTGATATCATCGGTTGCTGTCCCATCAAAAGTCACATCAAACAGGGCACTTGAATCGTGATAATGATCCTCCGTGTGATCAAGCTCTGCACTTGTGACGCCTTCCACTGCTTCAATCTCCTCCTGCAGCTCCAGCGCATGCTCATAGGAAATATTGGAAATCATGACCTTTGCCGTTCCATAGGTAACGAACTGCTCATCCATTACTGTAAGACCGCGCCTTGTCTCGGTGCTGTCCGGAAGATATTTCGTAATGTCATTTTCAACATTAACCCAATTTGTTGAAAAAATACAGAATACCAACGCAAAGATATAAAGAAGGAAAAACAGGTTTCGTTTATCCACAATAAAGGTGGCCAGCTTTTCCATGGGCGTTGCTTTCGTTTCATTCATTGTCTCATTCATATGTACACCTTTTCCTAATCATTCCCTATGTTTCAGATTATTGATATCCACTCAGTACCTTTACAGTTACAATTATTGTATCTATCCACAGTAATCTATCATAAAAGCATTATGATTTTTCTATTCAAAAAAAACAATACACAAACAGTGCTTTTTGTCCGGTAAATTTCAAAAACAGATTAGCTTGTCAGAAATTGGGGAAAGTATTATACTAAGTAGGTTAACACCTATGAATGAATTAGAAATAAGGAGGAAATACACATGGCAGATATTACCAGGGATATGACCATCGGAGAAATTTTAAGAACAAATCCGAATGTGGCACCGATTCTTATGGAAGCCGGCATGCATTGCTTAGGCTGTCCCTCCGCACAGGGCGAAAGCCTTGAAGAGGCAGCTATGGTTCATGGCATGGACATCGAAGCATTAATGGAACAGATTGCTGCATTATAATTGAGAAGATTTCTCATATGTATGGCAGACAAAAAGCCCCTGCGATTCCGGTCAGTTGGAACTGCAGGGGCTTTTATAAAATGATCTTTTCTTTGTCTATCTTCTATTTTGCTTTCAATGATTCCTTATACGCCTTTTTATTCTCGTACATCCTGCTGTCGGCAAGCTGTGCACATGCAGCAAGTGACATATCAGAGCTCTTGCTTACACAACAGTAGCCTACACTCGCATGTACGGGATACGGCTTCGGATTACGATTCTGTTCCTCTTCAAGAAGTTTATACAGTTCCTTTACAAACTGCTCCTCGCGTCCTTCCTTATTATAATAAAGAAGAACCATGAACTCATCTCCCCCCGTCCGTGCACAGATCTCATCCTCCTGTACCAGCTCTGCCAATACCACGGAAAGCCGTGTCAATGCCGCATCACCTTCTGCATGCCCAAAATTATCGTTAATATATTTCAGTCCATCCATATCAATACTTACAATGGTAAAATGACGGTTTTCCTCTTTGCTCCTGCTATACAGAATCCGCAGAAAGTGCTCATAGCCGCGCCGGTTATAGAGTCCCGTCAGGGAATCCCTGTGGTACAGATTCCGGAACTGTTCGAGGTCTGCAATCTCCTTCTGTGCGGCACTGTTTTCCATGGCAAGTGCCAGCGCCATCATATACGCCTGTACAAAGGAAGTCGGCCACTCCGATTCCCCGACCACCAGCACCAGATACCCAAAGATCCTGTTCTTGAAATGAATCGGAAATACGATCATGCTTCGTCCCTGCACGGCATTGTTTACCAGTCTGGGAAGCAACCTTCCACGTGGAAAAACCTCATGATAATCCTTCGAGGGTCTGTCTTTGATAAAGATCTTGCGCAAAATCATATTCTCTGTAAAGGCTCCCGGTAACTGAGTATTCTCACCATTCTCAGGTTCCTGGCATAAGCAAAGGAATCCCCTGTCACATCCCAACTTTCCGAAGTAACGCTCAGTCACCTTGAGATAATCCTCTTCGCGAAAAGCTTCCTGATAATCTGTATTTAAAAAAAGAGACTGGTTATAAATTTCTATTGCTGCGTCCAGTTTATTATACATCCGCCGCCAACTATGGTTCTCCACTTCCTGTTCATGGCAACCGCAGCTTTGCCGAAAACACAATTCAGGAACAAAGGTTGTAGCAGGCTCAGGTTTTTCTCCCTGTAAAGCTTCTTCAATAATCCGTACGGCTCTCTTTCCCATTTCCTTAAATGGAACCTTAGCCGTAGTAAGCGGCGGATAATACTCCCTGCTCTCTGTAATATCATCATAACCGGACACACACACATCCTCCGGAATCCGGATGCCCCGATGCTGTAATTCCTCACACACGGAAAGCGCCATATAATCATTTGAGCAGATAATCGCCTGTGGGTAATTTCCGGGTTTTCTCCCCTGAAGGAACCAGTCCACTGCTTCCTTCCCTTTCTCGCGCCAGTAATCTCCAAAGAAAACCATATGATCCGTAACTTCAATTCCTTCCTCATGCATTACATCCAGATAACCCTGATAACGATTTCTGGCATCCAGCCGGTCAAAGGCTCCTGTCATAAAACAGACATCCCGAAACCCGTGGATTTGTGTAAAATGTCGGGTCATGTTCCTGATCGCTTCTCCTTCGTCCATCACCACACGATAAAATCCCTCTCTTGCCGTGCGCAGATAAACCACTGGACAGTCTGCGTTTTTCTTCAGATATACATATATTTCGTTACCCATTCCGGGCACATCAAACGTATCTTCCCCGACAATAATCCCGTCAAGCTGTGTAAGATCCGGCAGATACATGATGCCACGCTCACCTTCCGCATATAACACCTTATCCCCGTATGCCCCGAAATTGGCAAAACAAAACACCGTATAACCCAGTTCATTTGCTTCTTTAAAAATAGCCTGCAGAACATCCTTTTGATAGTTCTGCGTAATATACCCCATGAAAACTCCTATTTTTTTCACTCTTGTGTCTCCTCGAATTCCCAATATGTACCATTTTGTTGTATTGTACCATATTCTTTCCGTTTTTTCTCTCCAAAATGTTAAATTGGGATGATAAATTTGGCAATAAAATTTTCCAAAAAACGCGCTTAGACCTTGTAAATATTACAGGTTTATATTACAATATAGACGATTGATAAAGAATTATCAAGCACAGGTTTATGTATTTTATGAAGGAGGTTTTTACCATGGCATATGTTATTAATGATTCCTGCATCCAGTGCGGATCTTGTGCAGGTCAGTGTCCTGTAGGTGCTATTTCTGAAGGAGATGGCAAGTTCGAAATCAATGCAGATACATGCATCAGCTGTGGTTCCTGCGCAGGCGGATGCCCCGTAGGTGCTATTTCTGAAGAATAAGATTTCTTACGAATGAAAAAGGAGACGCATCCATAATGGATCGTCTCCTTTTTATTTTGCATTACCGGTTCATATCTCCTGCTGCTTTTCAGCTTTCGGTTTGCTGAAATTTTTAATCCTGGCAAAAATAGAGGATTTCTGCTTAATACTGTAGTTCCGCAGCATGTTATCCAGCTTCTTGTAGTGCTCCTCATTCCGGGCATCACGGTCTGCCTCACGCTCATCATCCTTTTCTTCCTGCATCCGGAACTGATAATCCAGCTCCTTCAGGATACTGCTTTTTACTTCCTGTATAATCTCCTGGCAGATATCCTGATTATTACTCTGTACTGCATCGGCAATCATGCTGTGTAACAGCTTCTGCAGACGCATGCTTTTCTCTGCCTTTGTCTCCTCAACAGGCATTACCTCCCCGTTATGTACCATCAGCACATGACGTTTCCCCATATCCTCTGCCTCCTTCCGGTTCATTTTTTCCTGTGTAGGATCACACAGCGACTCCTGTCCTTCCTGCTCTCTTTCCCTTGCCAGCAGATTCCGGATTGCTTTAAGCTGCAGGCCCTGATCCTTCAGGTCCTTGATTCTTTGGAAGAGCTTAATGTCCTCCTCCGTATAAAACCGGTGTCCCATTTCATTACGCCTGACCGGAAGCTTTAACTCTTCCTCCCAATAACGGAGTACATGCGCCTCTACTTTAACATTTTTTGCCGCATCGGAAATCATATAGATTTTTTCTGTCTGCATTCTCTTTTCCTCCTTTTTATATAGCGAAAGGACAAGCTGATCCCCCAGCTTGTCCTCTTTCGTAATTGTTTTGATCTCTATTAACTTCTTTCCAGATTTGCAAATTTGGTATAATCCGGCAGCCATACCAGCTCCACGGTTCCGATCGGACCGTTTCTCTGCTTGGCTATGATTATTTCTGCTATTCCTTTCTTCTCCGTATCATGATTATAATAATCATCACGGTAAATGAACATAACCACGTCCGCATCCTGCTCGATTGCTCCGGATTCACGGAGATCGGAGAGCATCGGCCGGTGATCCGGTCTCTGTTCCACAGCACGGCTCAGCTGTGACAGCGCAATAACGGGCACGTGAAGCTCTCTTGCAAGCGCCTTTAATGAACGGGAAATATCGGAAATCTCCTGCTGTCTGGATTCCGAGCCACGGCCGGAGCCCGACATCAGCTGCAGGTAGTCGATGATAATAATCTTTAAATCATGCTCTAACTTATATTTACGGCATTTGGAACGAAGCTCCGAAATGCTGATACCCGGCGTGTCATCAATAATCAGATTGGACTTTCCGATCACACCGGCACTTTCAATCAGCTTCTCCCATTCTGCATCCGTCAGATTACCGGTACGCAGATGCTGGGAATCCACTCTGGACTCTAAGGAAAACAGACGGTTTACGAGCTGTTCCTTACTCATTTCCAGACTGAATATGGCAACGGTATAATTCTCTTTAAATGCCATATGCTCTGCAATGTTCAGGACGAACGCCGTTTTACCCATGGAGGGTCTGGCTGCAACCAGAATAAGATCCGACGGCTGCATTCCTGCAGTACGGAAGTCCAGATCCAGGAAGCCCGTTGCAAGACCGGTGACATTTCCGCTATTCCTGGAGGCCTGTTCGATCTTGTCCATCGCATTCATAACGACCTGACGGATCGGTACGAATTCTCCCGTGTTCCGCTTCTGAACCAGTTCAAAGACCCGCTTCTCCGTATCTTCCAGAATTGTTTCAAGACTCTCTTTCCCGGTATAACAGGTATTCGCAATCTCTTCATTTAACCGGATCAGCTTTCGCAGGGTTGCCTTCTCTGCTACGATATTGGCATAATACCTGACATTCGCCGATGTAAAGTTGGCATTCAGCAGATCCTTTAAAAATTCCAGACTGCTGACCTCCGGCGGTACATCCTTTTCCTTCAGCTTATCTGACAGGGTAACGACATCTACCGGCTTTCCTTCGTCATTCAGTTCTACCATGGCATCAAATACGACGCCGTATTGTCTGCTGTAAAAGTCATCCCCACTGATGATTTCCGAAGTGACAGTAATCGCTTCCCGATCCATGATCATTGCTCCGATTACGGACTGCTCTGCTTCGATACTGTGTGGAAGAACACGTTTTAACAGCGCTTCTTCTGCTGCTGGCATGTTAACTCTCCTGGTAACTGTTTCAAATCTGTTGCTGTTCACTGCCTGGTAAACAGCAGCATAAATCTTTCATCTATGCTTCCTGTACCTTAACCTTCAGGGTACCGGTTACCTTCGGATGAAGCTTTACAGCAACTTCATAAACTCCAAAGCTCTTAATAGGTTCCGGAAGAATGATTTTCTTCTTATCAATTTCCTTGCCGCACTGCTCCTTATATGCTGTTGCAATTTCTTTGGAGGAAACGGAGCCAAAGGTTCTGCCGCCTTCTCCGGCCTTGATGGAAACGACCACATGATCATTCTCCATCTCTTTGGCAAAGGCCTGTGCTGCTTCTAAATGCTCCTTAGCAACCTTTTCTTCATTGGCCTTCTGAAGCTTCAGATCATTCATATTTTTACCGGTTGCTTCTACTCCAAGCTTCTTCGGAAGCACGAAGTTTCTTGCATAACCATCATTTACATTAACAACCTCTCCCTTTTTACCCAGGCTCTTTACATCTTCCAATAAAATAACTTTCATTCCTGTCTGCTCCCTTTCTTTAGTCTACCACCAGATCTCCGTTATCAATCATCTTATCCAGCGTGCCTTTCAGAATACCGATAGCCTCCGGAATCGATACACCCTCCAGCTGACATCCTGCGGTATTCAGATGACCGCCGCCGCCCATCTTTTCCATGATAATCTGAACGTTGACTTCATCAATGGAACGGGCACTGATAAAGATCTGATTCTGGTATTCGGTCATAATAAAGCTGGCCTTCACACCCTTGATATTAAGCAGCTCATTCGCTGCCTGTGCTCCGACAACCGTCGGGCTTTCCAGATGCTCACTGCTGCAGGTAGAAATTGCAAATGCATTCCTGTAAATCTCTGCCTGACTGACAGCATCTGCCTTCGCTTTATACTGAAGGGCATCCTCCCGGAACAGCTTGCGCACACGCGTCACATCTGCACCGTTACGCCGAAGAAACGCAGCCGCCTCAAAGGTCCGGACACCAGTCTTGGCCATAAAGTTCTGTGTATCAATCATAATACCGGAATACATACAATCTGCTTCCTCCGGTGTAATGCGGATCGTCTCTCCAATATACTGCAGAATCTCTGAAACCATTTCGCAGGTAGAAGAGGCATATGCTTCCACATAGGATAATGTTGCATTCTCAATACTCTCCGTTCCCTGACGATGATGATCCAGCACCACAATGGACTTACACATCCGGAGCAGCTCCGGGCACTCGGTAATACTTGGCTTATTCACATCTACAACGACAAGCACCGTATTACTGCCGGCAAGCTCCATTGCCTGCTGGTTGCTGACAATCTGCCCCTCCGCATAATCCTGATGATGTCTGAAGTGATCCACCATCGGCTTCATGGAGGTACTGACTTCATTCAGGACAATGTGTGCCTGACGCCCCAGCGTACTTGCCACCCGGTAAATACCAACGGCTGCGCCAAAGCTGTCCACATCCGGGATACGGTGTCCCATAATGAGCACATTTTCCTTGCGAACGTCAGGAATCCCGTCCAGCGCATAAGCGATAATTTTGGCATCGGGCTTGCCGACGGTAATGATTTTTCCGCCGAGAACGGCATATTGCTCGGCAACGGCTCCCGGAGCCAGACAAATTTCACCGTCTTTATAGCTTGAGGTATCGTTGCCGGCGCAGACCAGCGGAATGCCCATTCCGGCGGCATGTTCCAAAGTGGGCAGGTAATCTTCAATCACGTCGCTTTGTTTGGCGGCGGCGTCCATATAAATAAAATCCGCACGGGAAATATCTTCCGCAGGCTGATAGTCAAGCCCGGCAAAGACTCCTTTATCGCGGGCGTCACCGATTTTGTAATAATTTGACCCGATGGCGGCAAATTCGCCCTGCCGGGCCTTAAACTTGTAGTGGAGAATTTCTCCGGCGGTTACAACGGCATCAAACACGGCAACCGGAAGCTTATTTTCATGCAGGCAGTTTATCAATGACGAAACCCGCAGCGCGGTATTAGAGAGGAGAACGATATGCCTGCCCGCCCGTTTCATCTGTATCAGCGCTTCAACGGCCTCGCTTTTAACTCCGTTTCCTTCGCTCAGCACGCCGTTAAACCCGACAATAACCGTATTGTAGGGCTCAATAACTTTGGAAATGTTGACGATGGGCTTAATCATTTTAATCATGGCGACACACAGCTCTAATTTTTATTCCGCATTCGGGGTACATATTGGACTCAGGATAACAGCAAGTTATTAAAAAATTGCTAGCAAATTGTTGCAAAACATAAAAAAACGGCAGTTTCAGCCGCCGTTTTTTTACATTTTCAAAAAGAAGAACCTTTTCAAAAGAACAAATCACGTTGACCGCCGTTCACCTTGTCCAGTTTTTCCAGCAGACGGCGTTTCAGCGGATTATCTTCCGGCAGGGCGTCCAATTCCCGGCGCACTGCGGCCAGGCCTTTGGCCCGGGTTTCCGGCGAAGCATAATCAATCAGATATTCCGTCAGCGTTAAAACGGCATTCGGCGTGCAAAAGCATTTAACAAAACCGGGTACGGCAAACTCCATAAAGTGTTCGCCGGTGCGGCCGAGCCGATAACAGCCGGTACAGAACGACGGCAGAAAACCGGAATCGCAAAGCTCACCGATAACCTGATCCAGACTGCGGTTATCACTCAGAACAAACTGGCTTTTTTTGCCGCTGGCCACGCCGTCTTCCGGCGCATAAGCCCCGACTCCGATATCGGAACCGGCATCAATCTGGCTGATTCCGTAACCGATTGCTTCATTGCGCAGAGCTACCGGTTCGCGGGCAGTCAGAATCATTCCCGTATAAGGAACGGCCAGACGAATGACGGCAATCATCTTCATAAAGTCGGCATCACTCGGCGCGTAAGGCGGATGGTCGGCATAAGCCGTATTCAGCGCCGGCTCGATCCGCGGAAACGAAATCGTGTGCGGCCCGACACCGAATTTTTCTTCCAGATGTATCGTATGATACAGCATGGCCATAGCTTCAAACTTATGGTTATACAAACCGATCAGCGCCCCCATCCCGACATCGTCAATGCCGGCTTCCATAGCCCGGTCAAAGGCATAGAGCCGCCAGAGATAATTCGCTTTCAGGCCGCCGGGGTGAACCGACTGATAGGTCGCCCGGTGATAAGTTTCCTGAAAAATCTGATAGGTGCCGATACCGGCGGCTTTAACCGTTTTAAATCCTTCGACATCCAGCGGCGCCGCATTGATATTGACACGGCGGATTTCTCCCCGGCCTTCTTTGGTTTCATAAACCTTGCGCACCGTTGCGGCAATAAATTCGGGATCATAACGGGGATGTTCGCCGTAAACCATAATCAGGCGTTTGTGCCCGCGCGATTCCAAAGCGCGAACTTCTTTCTCAAGCTCCCGCATGGTCAGCGTCTTGCGCACCAATTCAAGATTAGAACTGCGAAAACCGCAGTAAGTGCAGTTGTTGATGCAGTCGTTTCCCACATAAAGCGGAGCAAAAAGGACAATTCGGTTGCCGTAAATCGTCTTTTTCAATTCACGGGCACCCTCTTTTATCCGTTCAACCAGTTCCGGGTCTTCGGTATTAAGCAAGACGGCCATTTCTTCAGGATCAAGGCGGTTTTTCGCCAGCGATTTGGCGATAATGTCCTCAATCAGGCAGCGGTCGTTTGACTTTTGGCCCAGCAGATCAATGATTTTCGCTTCGGGAATGAAAGACTTCAACCCGTCAACGTTAATTTTCGGTAGTGACATAATATGATAATTATAAAGTTAAAAAATAAATTTACGGGCTTTACTTTATAACTATTCTCTGCAGAGTCAACGCTTATTTAGGCCGAAAGGTTCCAAAATGCGGGACAGCACACCTTTGAGTTCGGAGATGCAGACGCCGTAATTGGTAATCGGCACGTTCAGGGTTTCGCACTTGTTGATGCGCGAGAGAATTTCACGGCGATTGTTCATGCAGCCACCGCACTGAACCACCAGTTTATACTCGCGCAAATCTCCGGGAAAGTCACAGCCGGAAACATGACTTATCTGCAAATCGGCACCGGTTTTCTTTTTCAGCCAGTTGGGAATTTTTACCCGTCCGATATCATCTTCAATCGCATGATGCGTGCAAGACTCGGAAATCAGAACCTTGTCGCCGTCTTTCAGACGGTTGATAACCGACGCCCCTTCGACCAGTTTGCCTAAATCGCCCTTGAAACGGGCAAACAAAATCGAAAAAGTGGTACATTTGATGTCTGCCGGGGTTTCGGCAACCATTTTATCAACCACCTGGGAATCGCAGACAACCAAATCAGGTTTGTTTTTAAGATTCCGCAAAACACCGGCGTAGTCGTTTTCCTTAACGACAATAACCGTGCAATCGTGGTCCAGACAGTCGCGGATTGCCTGAACCTGAGGCAGAATCA